>Ga0099364_10001946_pt1 | contig 33320 bp, 20 predicted proteins | sample TergutTh196P3_FD_73070 | JGI IMG/M metagenome (GOLD analysis project Ga0099364, IMG submission 73070) | Microcerotermes parvus P3 segment gut microbial communities from Pointe-Noire, Republic of the Congo - Th196 P3 | ecosystem: Host-associated > Arthropoda: Insects > Digestive system > Gut ... | reverse complement strand
AGGCGGGTTTGGAAGTGCGTTGTGTCGTCGATGAAGGAAGTTATGCAAAAGGAATAAAGATCAGTGATAAAGAACTTGCATCGTTCAATATCACGAAACATGCCTTTCACGGAGAATGGAATTATACTATTGAACAATCGGAATAGATGTTTGCGCACAATCCCTTACTCCGACCAATGGGAAAGCGCATGGAAAAGAACCCACTAAACTTGGATGCTCCCACGTCTTGTAGTCTTGTCGTCAGACGGACGAAGCCCTTGCAATCGCCTGTCTTTTCGTTTACAATACCCGCGAAACAACTTTTTAGGAGAACTCACAATGATGGAAAATCCGATTGGCGTATTCGCCAGCGTGGACGCAGGATTCGGTGTGCCGCTCGAAGTCGTGCGGGAACTTGGTCTCAACACTATTCAACTGCATACTCCCACAAAGGCAAGCAGAACCGAGGCGAATGCTCAAGCGTTTATGAAAAAACTGCAAGAGTACGGAATCACCGTCTCAACCGTCTTTCTCGGCTTCGAGGGGGAAACCTATGAGTCGATTGCCCGAACAGCGGAAACGGTGGGACTCGTTCCCGCTGCAACCCGTGCTGCCCGGCTTGTCGAGTCTTATGAAATTGCCGACTTCGCCGCCAAACTCGGCGTCACTGCTATCGGCTCACACATCGGTTTCGTTCCGCATGACCGCTCGTCGCCGGAATACAAAGGCATTGTCGAAACGACGCGGTCTCTCTGCGATCATCTGGCAAAGAATGGTCAAGCATTGCACTTAGAAACGGGACAAGAGCCTGTCGATCTACTTATGGCATTCATGGACGATGTGGAGCGGGCGAACATTTTCATTAACTTCGACCCGGCAAACTTGATTCTCTACGGCATCGGCAAACCGTTGGAAGCATTACGGTCAGTGGCAAGCCGGGTTCGGGGCATTCATTGCAAAGATGCAACAGCAACGACCGGAACACCCGGCGTGGACTGGGGTGCCGAAGTGCCTTTCGGTGAGGGACAGGTGGATGCCGAACAATTTTTACGCATCCTGTACGAAACCGGCTACAAAGGTCCGCTGACCATCGAGCGGGAACTTTCGTCCGAGCCGGAGCGGCAAAAGGCGGAAATTAGCCAAGCCGTCAAACTCATCGAAGGGTTGAAAGCCAAGATTGGGTAAACCGGAAACGGCATGTCCTTCCAGTTTAGGTTTTCGCCCGAAAATAACTATCCGTCATTGCGCTGCGCATAAAGGCACAAAGAACCCAAATACCCATAAATCCCTTTGTGTCCTTCGTGCCTTTGTGCGAAACATAATCTATGTCATTTGAGACACGTGGTAAGAGCAATCTGTTCACCGGCTCAATTGGGCTGTCGGCGTAACCGTAACATGGAGTCTCTCGCCGTTTCTGTTGACCTGCATCACTGTCGGCTGGTCGATTTCCGATTGGGCAACGAGGTGGATCACGTGCAGTCCATCCTCCACTTCGGTATTGCCGAACATCATCAGTACGTCTCCGGCTTTTAGTCCCGCCTGTTCTGCCGGCGAGTCGGCTTCGACACTCCTGATTTGGGCACCCATGATACGGCTGATGCCTAACCGGCGGCGTGTTTCGGGGGAAATTGCCGACTCGAACGCAAAACCTATGTACGGCTTAACCGCCGTTCCCGTTTCCGCCAATTGCTCGGCAATGCGCAGTACTGCATTGATCGGCATCACAAAAGCAACACCTTCATTGCTGCCCCCTTGGGTAGCGATTGCCGTAACGAGACCGATGACTTCGCCGCGTACATTGAGTAACATTCCGCCGCTGCTGCCCGGATTGACTGCCGCATCTGTTTGGAAAAAACTGATTCGCGGTACAGAACCGCTCGCTCCCGGCACTTCCCGCCGTCCCACCGCACTGATAATGCCCATCGAAACACTGTGGTCAAGTCCAAAGGGATTGCCGAGTGCTAATACAATTTCGCCGATATGAACATGGTCGGAATTGCCGAGCCGTGCCGGTTGCGGCAACTCTTCGGCGACTTCGAGAACGGCAATGTCAAAGTCTTCATTGGCGGCAATTTTATTAAGGACAAGAAGCCTGCGGTCATACGTCATGATCTCAATGGAATCCCGTTCGGCTTCCGCAATCACGTGCCGGTTGGTGAGAATGACTTGTTTACCGGCAATCACCGCAACGATACCGCTTCCTAATTCTTCAGACAATCTCGGCTGCCGGGCTCTTCCGACAGGTTGCGTTCGGGTCACCCGGATACTGACAACGGCTGGTACGGCTTGCTCGGTATTGTACTGGAGAAGCGCGCCGAGTTTGTCAAAGTATTCGGCAGCGGCGTGAAAATCCTCACGTTGCGGAATACTCTCCTGAGCCAATGCCGGGAGAGTCAGGAAAACACAGAGAAAGAGCGGGAGACAGCGTTCCATGGTGAGCCATTATACTAGAAACGGCATGAAATTGTACTTTGCGCCCATTGCGTATCCCTTGCGTTCTTTGCAGTTAAAAAGATTGAACCGCAAGAGCGCAAAGGACAATTTCATGCCGTTTACGGCACATACCCTGTTTCCATCAACCCTTTTCAGCAACCACAACTGCAGACATCGTGTCGGCGGGCACAGCAAGCCGGATGTTTACAAAGCCTGCGGCTTTCAAGTCGGCATGGATTTCGTCAAAGGTATAAACCATACCATTTTTTGTGTGAACCAACATGTTGACTCCGAATAAGGCTCCCTGTGTCGGCGATGTGCGGTTTGCATCCATCACAAAATCCCGCACGGCAATCCGCCCGCCAGGATTCAATGCCCGGTGTGCCTTTCCGTAGAGCATTTGACTTTCGGCATGTCCAAACTGATGAATGATCGCACTCACCCACGCAAAATCAAAGCCGCCCGGAAAATCGTCCCGGTAAAAATCCCCTTCGGCAAAGGAAACGCGATTCTCAAACAGCGTACCGGCAAAACGCCGTCGTGCCTCACGGATCGCTACCGGCAAGTCGAAAATCGTCCCTTCCGCTTGGGGAAGGGCTTCGAGAAATGCCAGAGTGTAGGTTCCCGATGCGCCGCCGATGTCGATAAACCGAAGAGTCTCTTTGGCGAACTCCAACACGCCGTACTTTTTCAAGTCTTCGATCATCGGACCGACGAAAAACCGTCCGATGGAATTCATCGCAAGGATAAAAGAGACACTATCCGTTTCCGGTCCGAGAATACTGCCGTGCCGCTCTGCGGGCATCCCGTCGGTAACAATCCGGGCAAGTTGCGACCAGCCGCGCAGACAGTTGGCTTGATGCCGAAACATCGGGATAAAGGTGGCGGGATGGCGGCTGTCAAGCAGTTCTACGTAGGGCTCCGCCACGGAATAGCGGGCTGCGGGATACTGGGTATCAGCCGACTTCACAAAATATGCCAAACCAACAAGGGCATCAAGCAGTATGGTCAGGGCAGGGCAGTCGAGTTTTAGTGCTTCCGCAAGTTCAGCGGCGGTAACACTGTTGGAATGTTCGAGAATCTGCGTGGCAAGGTCAAGTTCTGCCATCGCGTGCAGGATACAGCCTTCCTGAAATCCGGCACCGGCAATACGAATTCGGTCAAAAGCATTGAAAGCAGTCATCGTCGTGAAGAGGGTCAGAGAAGAACAACTGAATGGTAAACAACCGTTGCTTGCTTGTCAATGGGTCAGTTGTCAGTGGGTCAGGAGGAACGTTTGTCCGTTGTTCGTTTGTTTCTCGTTCGTTTATCGGCGGAAATAGACCTAAACGGAGTCGAATTGAACTTTTTTGCGTTCTTTGCACCATCCCTGCGCACTTTGCGGTTAAAAAAACAAGAATGGAACCGCAAAGGGCAATTTCATGCCATTGATAGGATAGTCCCCTATTTTTTCGTTGTCTTTTTGACTGTGCTTTTCTTGGTTGCGGCTTTTTTGGTTTCCGTTTTCTCGGCAACAGCCTTTTTGGTCGCTTTTTTCGTAACCGCTTTTTTGGTTTCGGGCTCCTTACTTTTAGGTTCCTTGTTTTCAGGTTCCTCGTTTTTAGGCTCCTCGGCGGCTATTTCGGCTTGGTCTTTTTTGACAGGGGCTTTTTTAGCGGTTGCTTTTTTGACTGCTCCCTTTTTTTCCTCCGGCTTTGCGGCTTCGGACTTGCCCGCAGACGTTACGGCAGGGATGACCAATTCGGGTTCCTTGTGTTTTGCTAATGCCAACACGCACGGACCTGTCGGAATGACCGCTATGGACGCGTCCGCACCGTACTCTTCCAGTGCCTCGGCAACCGCTTCTTCGACGGTGGCACAGGGAGCCACGAAAAACTTTTGCAACGTTTCCGGTACAACACCTTTGCAAATGACCTTTATCTTGGCTTTGCGCAACGCCTTTGCCAACTCTTGCAGTATCTGATGCAACTCTTGAAGTTGCCGTTGTTCGCCGGAAGTTTGTTCTTCTGAGGTGATTGCGGCAATGAAATCGTCAATCGACGCAAACGGCTCCTCATTCTTGTCAAATACTTCACCGCCGATTCCCTCGCCGCACGCCGACGCAATGACCATCGTTCCGCCCGGTTTCAGAATATCGAGCGCACCGACAATCCCCCGGATCGTTTGATACCATGTTTTATCGTAAGGAAAGCCGCCGCCGCTGGTAACCACAATGTCCACCTGCTTTTCCAGTGTATCGGTCTGTTGCCTTCGGGCAATGGCAGTACCTTCCAAAAAAGCATAATTCAGGTGTCCGCCGACCACTTTCGAGATTTTACGGTCTTGATTCAAGAGAACATTGACGACAAAATCGCAGCCTGCCTTGCGGGCAATTTCCATTTGTTCCGCATGGATAGGATTGTCTTCAAAACTGCCCGGCTTGACCGTTTCGTGTCCTAATTGCTTGGGAGAATTGCAGGCTATAATCGTGTCAGAGGCGGCAATACCGGGACAAATTGCCTCCCGTCCGCCGCTGAAACCTGATAGGGAGTGCGGCTCAATCACTCCGGTCAAAATCTTGACTTCGGCTTCGAGATAGCGGCGGTCAATCCAAATAGGCGTTCCGCTCTTAGTGATGCCGAGATATTCATGCTGGTGCAATTTTCGGGCACTATGATCACTGATTTTGAACTTGCGCAACAAGATGTCTTCGCCGATCAGTTCAGCACGTTCTTCCGAGGAACTGTTGCGGCGCAACCCGGTCGCAATCAAAATGGTGATTTTAGGCACATCGACACCGGCATCTTCGAGCGTTTGAAGAATCGGCGGCAAAATAACCGGATTGGGTACGGGTTGAGTTGTATCACAAATAACGACACAAGCCGATTTTTTTCCTTCGGCGATAGCGGCGAGCGGCTCGGACTCGATAGGTTCTTCCAACACATCAAACACCGCATCCAACGGGTCTTCCAGAGCGGCAGCCGGTTGAATTTTCAGAACTTTTACGACGTTCTTTTCCGGCAACTCCACGACAAGTTGCTCGCGTCCATAAGCAAGGCTGTACTGCATTTTTTTCTACACCGAAACCGGTTTAATTAGGGCATCCGAAAGGCTTTTGCGGGGTCAATACCCGCCTGCAAAGAGCGGTTCATTCGGAGCCGGGCACTTCATTTTCGTCAATATCCTTCAAATACGGGTCTATTTCTAAGTACGTTCCATCTCCCATGCGGGGAACTCCCCATTATAACAGAAATCGGCAAAACGTTCAAGTAGGAAACAAATCTGTTTTTCACTGTGTCCCATAAACGGGCGGGAACTGGACTTTGCGGTTAAATCCTCTTTTTTAACCGCAAGGTGCGCAAAGGTTGACGCAAGGGACGCAAGGAACAATTTCGTGCCGTTTACGGCTTTCCATAGAAAAGCAAACTGGTATAATGCAGGAGTATTTTTTTCCTCTAATCCTCTCTTCCGGTAGAATATCCCGGTCAATCAAGAGAGGGATAGGTTTCGTGCGATGAAACGATTTTGTTTATGTGCCGTTGTTTTTTGTACTCTCCTTTACACCCCGCCGACGTTGCACGGACAGGTTTCCGATGAAGATTGGGAACGTGCGGTGTCCAGAGGACTGAATTGGCTGGCAAATAACCAATCGCGGCGCGGACACTGGGATTCCGATGGCAGGTATCCGTCCGCTATGACCGGCATGGCAGGGATGGCTCTGCTCGCCGAAGGCTCCACCACCACGCAAGGAAAATATGCTCCGAACATTCGTGCTGCCGCCGATTTTCTCATTTCAAAATCACGCAATAACGGCTTGATCGGCGACGAAAATGATGACAAGTACACCTACGGACATGGTTTCGGACTCCTCTTTTTGTCGCAAGTGCTCGGTGAAGAGGAGGACGAAATGCGGCGTGAAGAATTGATCGATGTTATGACACGGGCGGTGCTCTTCTGCGGTGCTTCGCAAACAACCGCAGGCGGCTGGGGTTATGTGAGTGCTAAAGACGGCAATGATTTTGACGAAGGTTCGACGACCATCACGCAAGTACAGGCTCTGCGCGGCTGCCGGAATGCGGGTATTCCTGTGCCGAAGGAAATCATTGACCGGGCAATCGACTACATCCGTAAGTGCGCGATTCAAGAAGGGCGCGGCGGGATTCAATACAGTCTCAAAAGCGGCGGCGGCGGGCGACCAGCAATCAGTGCGGCGGCGATTGCGACCTTGTTTAATGCAGGGGAGTATGACGACGAGTTTGTGCCGAACCTCTTGCGCTATACCCATCAACACCTGGGGGACATTAACAATAACAGTCAGGGATTCTGGCACTACGCCCACTACTACTACTCACAGGTCAAATACCGGCAGGGAGCGGAGGATCCCAGGGAGTGGAACGACTATCGCCATAAACTCTTCCCTCGTTTGCTCCGCGAGCAGCAAAATGACGGAGCGTGGCATGGCAGTTACGGCAGAGTTTACATCACCTCGAACAACCTGACCATCCTGCAACTCGACAACGCCACGTTGCCGATCTATATGCGGTAAGGGGGACAAATTGCCGTTTTCTCTTTACGCGGTCTTTGCGGTTAGAAATTAACCGCAAAGACGCAGAGAAGTGCACAGGGCGCAAGGAAAAATTGCGAACCTGCTTGTGTTTCATACACGGTCCGCAAAGCGATGCGTCGGAACAGGTCTGCCCGGCATCAGGCACCGCAACGAATCAATGGAAACGTTAAATGTTCCCAGCAAATTACGGACGAGCGTTTCCAGTGCTTCCGGCGACGTTTGGACACGTGCATTCAACACCAACACGCCGTTATCCGACTTCGGGTCCGTCTCCCGAATGTCCACATTCCCCTTCAAACTCGTTAAATTGCCGACCCACTCTGTGCCGCCGACGTTGAGAAGTGCCTTGACGTGCCCGACTTCCGAATTTGTTTTTTTAATCTCGGAATGGAGTGCCGTCAGCAAATCGGTGAGCAGCCGTTTACCGTCGGTGTTCGGTGCAACCGTGGCTGTGGCATTGAGCCAACCCAGCACGGCTTCGCCATGAGCGTACCGGTCATAGTCCACCGGCACAATAGTCGCTCCGGCATCGGCAGCACTTTGGATTTCGGCAAGCCAGGCATCCAAGCCGTCGCCGCTCTTCGACGAAAGGAAGCCGATTTTCTTACCCGGATATTTCTGCTCCAAAAGTGCCTGTGCGTCCTTCTTTTCTGCATCGGAAAGCAGGTCAGACTTGCTGATGAAAATTCGGTCGGCTTCTGCCAATTGGAGTTCCATAATATACAGTGCATCGGCTTCAACGCTGCTTGCTGCCTTCCCATAGATTTCCGGCAGACGGCTCGGATCAACGAGAACGGAGAGCGGAGCGAGACTCCAGTCTGGATGGAATTTTTTGAGGGGATTCACAATCGTGGCGGAGAGATCGGTGCAACTGCCGACGGGTTCGGCAATGATGATTTCCGCTCCCTGCTTGATGAGAGATTGCACGGCATCGGTGAAGCCGTTAAAATTGCAACAGAAGCAACTGCCGGCAAGTTCTGACACACCTTTTCCGACTCCGGTAAGCAGGAGCGTGTCCACCAATTCGGGGGCTTGGTCATTGGTAACAAGTCCAACCGCCCTGCCCTGTTTGGCAAGCCGCCGGGCGGCTTCTGCCAGTAACGTTGTCTTGCCGCTTCCCAAGAAACCGCCGACGAGAATGAGTTTTTTTAGCATTGTTTGATCCTTTCTGTTAGATGTTGCCCTTTATTGGACTTCGTCCAGTATGTTTCATTGTACTGCCCCTATTGAGAATTGACAAGTAGGGGGAGCCTACTGCACCGTGTCTTGGGTGATAGAGATTATTTTTCTCACAAAAGCACGAAGGACACAAAGGGGAACCTCTAAAAATACACTCTTTGCGCCCTTTGCGCCCCTTGCGGTTAAAATAGTTCGGATTTAACTGCAAAGAACGCAAGAATCCCCCCTCTTGACAAATACTACCGAAAGTAGTACAATAGCCGCACGTACTACTTGCAATAGTAAAACCATGAACAATCAAGAACTCAACGCTCTCGGTATGCAGCAACGCCGGGTGCTGGAAATCGTTTGGAAACGCAACGGTGCAACCGTACAGGATGTGTTGTCTGAACTGAATGCCCATGCCGATTCGCCGCTTGCCTACACCACCGTATTGGCAACGATGCAGAAACTCGAAAAGGCAGGATGGCTCAAACATGAACCCTCGCCGGATAATTCCCGGACGTACCTGTATAAAGCGACGCGGAGCCGGAGCGGTGCTATCGGCGATTCCCTGCGAAAGTTTGCCGACACCTTTCTCGGCGGAAGCAGAACGCTGCTGTTTCAGCACTTCGTCGATGACGCGGGACTGAGTAAGGAAGAGTTGGAGGAAATACGGAAAATGATTGCGAAACGAAAAAAATGAATGTTTTATTATTTCGCACAAAGGCACAAAGGACACAAAGAAACAACTGGTATTTTGCAACTCCTTTGTGAACTTTGTGCCTTTGTGCGAGACAAATTTCATCCTTGCATAACAGGATTAACTATGACCACAACCTTAACCCTAATCGGCACTTACGTGCTCTTCGCCCTCTGGCAGTCCACGCTTTGGCTCGCCGCCGTGTGGATGCTCGGAAAATTGTACCGCCGTGAACCCTGGAAAGCCCATTGGCTTTACGTGATGGGAATCTTCGCCGCTATGCTCACGCCGTTGCTCTCCACCGTGATTAGCATGACCAGCGGCGGAATGTTGACCGTTGCCGTACCGCAATGGATCGAACCCCAGCGTTTCCAGACGGATACCCTCGGTATGTTCTGTCTCGCCGGAGCGATGCTTTTTACCATTCTTTTACTCTTCGGCATCGCCTCCTCTCGGCGGTTGATGTTTCACGCCGTCCCCTTTCCCGACAGGGAATCGCAAGATGCACTGCTGCGTCATTCCAAGACGCTCCGCAATGTCTCGCTGCCGATATTGTTCACTTCGCCGAGCGTCAAAAGTCCGACGGTCTGGTGCTGGGGACTCCATCCGGCAGTGCTGCTGCCCGAATCGCTGGCGGATAAACTCGGCACTACCGAACGCGATGCCGTGTTTCTGCATGAGTTATCGCATATCATCCGTCGGGATCACTTAACCGCTCTGTTCACAAGACTTTGCGGTGCTTTGCTGTTTTGGAATCCCTTGTACTGGCTGGTACTTTGGCAGAGCGATCTGTCCGCCGATGAAGCGTGCGATCACGTCGTGCTGGCTCAGGGGAACATTCCGCCGGAACAATATACCGATACGCTCCTTCGGCTCGTTGCCGGAGAACGTTTACTTCCTATCCTTCAACCCTTTTCACGAAAGGAAAAAATCATGAAACGTATTGAACAAATACAGAGCCCGTTGCGTAAGCAAGGGAGTCCCGCCGGTTCACGCCTTTGGACGGCATCGGTTTTTTCGACCGCTCTGCTTCTCTGCGTAACGCTGGCATTTTGTCAGGGACAACCAATCAGTCCTGAAAAGGCGATGATGATGGGTTATGTCGAAAATTATTTCCGGCACAATGCGCGGGACATCGCTATGCGGAAGTCTCTCGAATGGGGGGAAGTGCAGACCGACGATGACGGCAGCCGAACCATTCGATACAAGTATGAAGGACTCGTTGAGGACAAGGATAGAATTATTTTCAATACCGATTTTACGTTCGACAAGGACGGCAACTTTCGCAGCATGGCTCATGTGCAAGGCTTTCCGCACGAGGTAGGTAGCCGACCGCCGGGCGGCTACGTCGGCGATAGCCGACCGGATCATTTAGCCGGTACACCGGTCGATCCGGTCTCGCCTGAAAGGGAGGTGCGCTATCCGGTGTTCCGGTTTCGTGTTGCCTATGTACCGACGATTCGATCCCTTTTAGCACCATTGAACATTCGATACGAAATAAACATAGCGGCAGGTGAGGTAATAGTTTGGGGAAATGAGGCTGACCAAGAAAAAGCGAAAGAACGCATTGATACGTTAAGTGGAGTGCGTTATCCGGTGTTCCAATTTCATGTTGCCAATGTACCGACGATTCGATCCCTTTTAGCACCATTGAACATTCGATACGAAATAGACACAGAGGCAGGCGAGGTCATTGTTTGGGGAAACGAGACGGACCAAGAAAAAGCGAAAGAACGCATTGACGCGTTAAATCACGGTATTGTGGGGGTGCCGCCGCTGGACTGGGGCACTTCGGCTTACCCGCTCCGCCATTTTGCCGGCGAGTACGTCGGCGTTGCAGGAGATAAGCCTATCGAAATTCGATTCATGGTCACGGGAATAACAATGGACAACACAGACGGTTTGTCCCAACAGATGCTCGATGGAGTAGTGAAGAGACAAGACGGCTCGGTCTTTTTATTGTCCCCAAGTCTACTCGCCTGCATCTACGAAGGGGGATATGGAGACCGTGAAAACTACCTTGAGAATGCGTACATAGGAAATTTACATTACGTCAATGCGGATGAGTTGGAACTTCGTCTTCACTCCTATCGGACGAAAGAAACCGGAAGCAGAGAAATCCCCGACGCTATTCGAAAATTGCCGGTCAAAGTCCAGTGGGAGGGAAACACCGTTACATTGGAGATTCCCAAGAACGAAAAGTGGGACACGATTCGTGTATCCAGTGAAGTGCCGAATACTCCGCTGGATGATCTCGTTTGGGCAACTTTGGGCATCCGCTATGTTCCATCGACACAAGAACATGGAGGTGTGCGTGTGTGGAGCGTGCGAACGGGCAGTCCTGCGGCAAGGGGAGGAATCGTGTCGGGAGACACGATTACCAGAATCGGTCAATGGAGCATCGAATCGTCCAACGATATTCGCTGGATTGCCCAAAACTGGCGGGCTTTACAAGCGGAGAAGAGCGTTAAGGCGGATGTCATTCGGGCAGGGATACGGTATGTCACCGAAATTTCGACGGATGGCAAATTGCAACGCACCGAAGGATTTCTGAAAGCGGACGTTCATGAAAGCCGGGAGCGCAACGCAGTGGAGCGACCGGACAGTTTAGCCGGTACTCCGGGCGACGACAAAGAAGTTGTAACGTCGCTGGAAAAGTTCCTCAAAATCGAAGGCTTGAAACGCTATCCCGTCAACAAGCGGATTGCCGATTTTCCTGCCGACAAGATTGACCTCAGTACGCCGGAAGCGTCTTACGCAACGCAAAAGAATCTCATCGTCTCCAACCGCCCTGACAAAATGGAACAACTGTCGAACATGACTCAAGGACGACCGCCAATTCCAGAGCGGGAACGCCGAGAAATGGAGCAGGAAGTTCCGGAAGATAAGGCTAAAACCTATCGGGAGAAGTTTGACGTATTCGAGGTGTTCGTTTTGGAGGACGAGTATGCCTTCGTATTCGGCTTGCGGCGTTTTGATATGCTCTACGACGGTAATTATTTCGTCAAAGACGGAGATGAATGGCTCAACAAGGGTAACGAGCAATCATTTAGAGCCGAAGAAATTGCGGCAAGCGCACAGCGTTTTCTTTCCCTGTATCAACAACGGGCGGAACGGATCCGAAGTTACACGGTCGACAAGAAGGTTACAGACTATCCGGCGGGTGCCATTGATCTGTTGACTCCCGAAGCAGCATACGCTTTGGGGAATCGGATCATCGGCGACAACAACCCGGACAAGATCGAACGTCTCCGGCACTACACGGCAGGAATGAGTGTGCCCAAGCACATGGAAGAATGGATCACGAACATGCCGCCGGAAGATCGGGCATTGATGATGAATGCCGAAATTTTGCACGTTTTCGATTATCGGGACAAACATGCAATGGTGGTTGCCGAAGTCGTCAAGGGAGAAAAGTACAGCAATCGCTTGTTTTCCAAGAGGGATGGGCATTGGTTCAACACCGGCGGCGGCGGATTCTACAGGGGATCCTCCGCCGAGGAAGTCGTTAAAATGAACGAAGGTGCTTTCGCCAAACTTGCGGATGGTTGGGATAAGGCGATGCAAAATCCGGGGACTGCGCAGAGTACTGCTCCGTCCCCGGCTCTTTTGGCAAATACAACCGTCGCAGGCGTGGTTACATTGGATGGAAAACCGCTGGATGAAGTAATAATAATGTATCTTCCGCTCTCGGGAGCCTCGATGCCTGCTGTCGGCGGCAATGTGAGCGCGGTGGGGCAGTACGCATTCAAAGGGGTTGCACCGGGAGACTACAAAGTGGTCATCAAGAAAATGGATCACGAAGGCAAGGTTGTGCATGGAGTTATCAATCCTATGTACACCGAACCCTCGACGACTCCGTTCAGCGTAACTGTCGTGGAAGGGAAGAACAATTTCAATTTTGCGTTGTCCTCAAAAACAACGGCAACGAGTCTGCCTGCCAGCATCGAAAGTTTTCCACAATCAGTTGACCTCATCTTGTTCGCCGTTGACCCTTTCGCAGTGCGTGTCGGCGGCGAGGCGACTTTCGTTTTTAGTCTCCAAAATCGCGGACCGAAAATGGCGGAAAATATCGAAGTCAAAATTTCTTTCGGAAGCGGATTAGAACCCATTGCTGTCCGCTGCGAAGGGAGTGAGATACCCGGTGCCAAGATAAGTGATAACGGACAGGTTACGTTTGACATAGTAGCACTCACCGGTAAAGGGAGTTTTGGTATTGTGGTCAAGGCAGAGAAAAGGGAAGAATATCCAGACATAAAAATAGAGGTGATTTGCAAAGCCGCCGGGATTCACTTGGTCAGCGAAACGGAGGTCTTTGATATTGAAGCGAGAGAGGCGGAGGAGGCAGGTAGCCGAGGTTTTATTGTACAACATGGCAGACCAACTGTGCTTACCCAGCACGAACTCGACTACGAGTTTAATGAAAGCCGGGAGCGCAACGCAGTGGAGCGACCGGAGACGGGGCGGGTACAAAACGCGGTAATCTATCATCTGACTACTGACTTGGACGAGGCTTACGATGCTGTCCAGAGTTGGTTTGTGAACTCATCGAATGTTCGATTAACGAAGGATGCGGAGCAAAACTCGCTCATGATAGTGGGGAGTAGCAACGAGAGAGCAAGCGCAGCGGTGATGATCCAGATAATCGAGAAAATGGAGTTGGAAAAACAAAAGGCGAAGGAAGAGGGGAGAGAAGAATTGAGCGGCAAGATGTTGCGGCTCAAGCATACCACGGGACAAACAATCTTCCATTTAGTTGAGAGCCGTTATCGCGAAGAAGGAGTAACGGCGCACTTCTCACCTATTCCAGAGATGTTGATTGTGCTGGCACCGTCCAGCAAGTTTGCCGAAGTTGAGGCGTTTGTTTGGGGACTGGACGCGCGTGCTAATCCAGTTGACCTCGTCTTGTCCGCCGTTGACCCTTTCGCAGTGCGTGTCGGCGGCGAGGCGACTTTCGTTTTTAGTCTCCAAAATCGCGGACCGAAAATGGCGGAAAATATCGAAGTCAAAATTTCTTTCGGAAGCGGATTAGAACCCATTGCTGTCCGCTGCGAAGGGAGTGAGATACCCGGTGCCAAGATAAGTGATAACGGACAGGTTACGTTTGACATAGTAGCACTCACCGGTAAAGGGAGTTTTGGTATTGTGGTCAAGGCAGAGAAAAGGGAAGAATATCCAGACATAAAAATAGAGGTGATTTGCAAAGCCGCCGGGATTCACTTGGTCAGCGAAACAGAGGTATTTGATATTGAAGCGAGAGAGGCGGAGGAGGCAGGTAGCCGAAGTTTTATTGTACAACATGGCAGACCAACTGTGCTTACCCAGCACGAACTCGACTACGAGTTTATTGAAAGCCGGGAGCGCAACGCAGTGGAGCGACCGGCACCATCTCCTCACTCGTCAAGTATCGTGGGCATAGGAGTCAATCTGTGTTCTGAAGAGGGACATGTTGTCATTGATGAAGTGCTCAAAGGCGGTCCCGCGGACAAATCCGGTGAAATTCAGGCGAACGACCGGATCGTAGGCATTGGACAAGGAAAAGAGGGAGAAATCAAGAATGTTATTGGTTCTCCGCTTGCCGACGTTATAAACCTTATCAGAGGTTCTCAAGGAACCGTAATCCGGCTCGAAATTTTACCGGAAGGAAGGGAACCTGCGAAAATCATTGAACTTGTTCGGGACGAGGTCTCTTTTCCCGGTCCTTTCGGAAGCATTGGAGCAGGTCTGCAAGTCGAAGATGGACGCGTTGTGGTCAAATTCGTGTTCAAAGGCGGCTCCGCTGATAGGTCTGGGGAAATCCACAGAAACGACATCATCCGAGGCGTTGGAGAAGGCAAGGATGGAGAAATCAAAAATGTCTTTGATTCACGCGTTGTAGAACTCATCGAAGGTCCCAAAGGAACGGTGGTGCGTTTGGAAGTATTGCCGGGCGGGAAGGAGCCGGCGAAAATCGTCGAACTTGTTCGGGATGATGTCAATCTGGCAAATCCGCCTGTTACTTTCAGCACGCCGGAAGGCGGTTTTACACACTTGGTTGTTTATGGACCAAAGGGTAATTTTCTGCCGACGAATCCGAAGGATTACCTTAACGTCGGGAATCCCAAACTCGACGAGTTTGCTAAATTCTATATGTTAGGAATTCACCTCGGATATTTTCGTACCAAAGTGGAAGACGGAAAACTGATGGCGTATCACCTGACGACGACACCGGCAGAGTTCCGCGAATGGCTCGAATCGATTCCGCAGTTCGAGTACATCAGGACGGAGAGGCTTACGCAGGAAATGTTCGAGGCATTTGAAAAGGCGGTAGCGGAGTCGTTGCCTCCGGCGGACGGAGGTTAGCCGCCCCGCCTGCGGGGCGCACACAGAGCCGCAATCTTTGGATTGCGCAACGTTCACAGAGCCCGCCGCGTAAGCAAGGGACTCCCTATCTTACGATATGGGCTCTGTGCGATAGGGTGTGTCAAAATTTAGTTGGCATTTTCCTGCCCTGACGGGGCAGAATGTCTTTACCCCCGCCAATACAAATAGCATAGTAACCGGGGGAATCGCAAACACTGGTCTCTCTTTTTAGCCCCAACGGGGTGTAACTGCGCAGTTTTGTAACGCCCCGTTGGGGCTTTTGAGGGACAGTGCCTCTGAATCCCCCAGTTGACACTGGGGGTTAGAGACATTGCGCTCTTGCAGAGCGAAAAACCAATTTTATTTTGACACACCCCGTGCGATACGGGCTCTGTGCGCCGTCTTGAAAAAACCGTAAAATTTGTTAGAAAATAGGATGACATTAACGAAACAAGGAGCCGCACTATGACTGCTTTACGGACAATGAGTATCAGAATCGTCGATCCCCAAGCGGAACGTCTGATCGTCGATCTTGCGTCGCAGAACCTCATCGAAATCGATGAAACCGAAGTTGAGGAAGAAGCACTCTCCGCACAGGAGGAGTTCCGGCGTTTAGGCGTTAAGATAGATGCATGGCGAAAGAGCCAAGGATTTACCGAAGAAGACGAACTGACCATGGAAGAAATTGTTGCGATTTGTAAAGAAGCCCGAGCAGAACGCTATGCAAAAAAACAAGAACAAAAAAATACGGCTTGTCGTTGATGCGAATGCTTGGATCAGTTCGTTGCTGTCTCCGAGATTCTTTGCGCCCTTTGCGTAATCCTTTGCGCCCCTTGCGGTTTAAAAAAGACTTAACCGCAAAGGACGCAAGGGTGCAATTTCATGCCGTTTACGGTGTAGTTCGAGGGGCAACAACCCGACAGAGCCGCACGCCGCCTTGACATCGCAAACGAAATATTCTATATTCCTTCCGTCCCTCTATCATCTTTACGAACATCATGAAACGCATTGACCCAATACAGAGCCCGTTGCGTAAGCAAGGGAGTCCCGCTGGTTCACGGCTTTGGACGGCATCAGTCTTTATGGCTGCCTTGCTCGTCAGTATTACCCTGGCATTTTGTCAGGGACAAGCCATCAGTCCCGAAAAGGCAATGATGATGGGCTACGTCGAGGACTTTTTCAACAACAACTTCCGCAACATCACTGCCCGAAAGACCATCAGTTGGGGTGAATTGGAAAAGCATGATGACGGTAGTGTTTCCATTGTCTATCGTTATGAGGCAACCACTCGAACTCGGGCACGAAACGGTTGGGCTGGGACTAGCACTACAATCCTTGACGAACGCCGCTTCGTGTTCGACAAAGACTGGAAAATCAAGTCTTGGGATCGCACCGAAGGCTTTCCGCAACCGGTAGGCAATGCAAACGAAGTGGAGCGACCGGGCAATTTAGCCGGTACTCCGAGTGATCCGGGGACTGCGCAGAGTACCGCTTCGTCCCCGGCTCCTTTGGACAGCGAAATTGATCCCAAACGTGTCCCCAAAATCGTAAAAATGTTTCCCGAAAACGGAGCGAAAGATGTCGATCCGAACATATCGCAGGTTTATCTGAACTTTGATATACCGATGGGAAGCGGTCGTGCCTGGGCATCGAACAATGCCGACGGCACCGCTCTCGATCACGATCCTGACCAAGCCGTTTTCTGGACTGCCGATGGTTTGACTTGCGTGGCACCGGTGAAGTTGCAACCGAACAAGAGGTATGTCGTTTATCTCAACATCCGCCCCTTTATCGGCTTTGCGTCGATTGCCGGTGTGCCTTCCGAAGGACTTACCTATTCCTTTGAGACCGGATCGGCACCGCTCGATCCGCAGCGTCGGGAGGAACTGGCGAAAGGTGCGTTCGAGGTTCCCGCCGCATGGACGAAAGGACGTGATTGGTCGCCAGAGCAGGCAACGGGCGAACCGGACGCTTGGCTCTTTAAGACTGGCGGCGATTACACTCAAGCGTGGGCTTCATTGACACCGGACGGTCAGGAGGAATGGCTCACACTGACTTGGAGCAAACCGGTCGAAGCCGTTGGGGTTGATGTTTATGAAACGTACAATCCGGGTGCTTTGGTTCGAGTGGTTACGTACAAGGACGATGCCGAAGTTGCCCGCTGGGAAGGCGTTGATCCGACACCGCGTGATGCTCCGAATGGAAAGGGTATCTCGAAAATTCGTTTTGACAAGCCTGTGGAAACGAATCGGATGACACTCTATCTTGATTCTCCGAATGTTCCCGGCTGGAATGAGATCGATGCGGTCAGCTTGGTCGATACTTCCGGTGCCGTCCATTGGGCAACCGGTGCAACGGCGAGCAGTACGTATGCGGATTATCAATCGCCGAGACGCACAGCGGCAGCACAAGCCGAACCGGTTGCGGAAAAAGAACGCAACTGGGCGGCACCTGAAGACCAGGAACGCGTCCGGGAAGTGCTGCGCAAAATGAAAGAAGCCAACACGCACTGGTTTTCCGGTGCCGTGAGACAGAAGGTCGAATCATGTACATTTACATTCCATTTTGCAGACGGCACGGAAACGAACATTGACTGGAACGATAGTGCGAATCCCGGCAGTTGGTACACGGAATTCTATCGAAAAGGAATTTCCTACATCGGCGTTTCGAGACTCCTTATTATTGACATTGACGGTTTGCGCTGCACGTCGGTCAAGGAAAATGCCGACGAAGGAACCATTACCTTCGATTTTGTTCTCGCACAGGAATGGATGAACGCTGTCGGTAACGGGATTTCCGGGTCATGGAGAGGGTGGTTCAACGGCGGTATCGGCGAGGGAAAAGCCGTTATCTGTACGAAAACGAACACACCCATTGAAATCATTACGTCAAGGTATGACGAAAAGTTTTTCGATTACGTCGAAGTGGAATCGGGCAAGTTCGTTCCGAAACAGATTGTCATCGACTATCACAGAGGGGAACGTGATGCGCCAAGCGTGATGTATTTCGATTTCCGGTTCAACCTTTATGAGCCGGGTGTTTGGTTGTTTGACCGGAGCATCCCCCGCGACGGCGGTGAACCGGTTGTTTGGCTCGCAGACGTACAAATCAACGGCGAACCGGCAGTCGAAAGAAAAACGGAGAGTGCAATCTCAATCGAGAACGAACCGATAGTGCGGCAACATGCACTTCGACCGAATGCGTCGTTCCTTTATCCCCGTATTCAAACGCTCCTACCGGAAATTGACCTAACCCATACAACGACCGAAAATCCTAATAGGCAATACTCTGTCGTCGTTTCCGGCAGTTCTGCCGACCACGAAAAATTGGAGAAAGCGATTGCTCAGGCACTGGAGGAAATGAACGCAGAGGCAACCTTGGAAACTTACGCTCTGACGGTGAGTACGCAAATGGTGCACAATTTTATTCAACCTGCTTTCGACAATTCCTCTACGCCCGGCTTTCGGATGACAATGGACGAAGAAAAGAAATTACTCTTCGTGATGGGACGACCTATTGATCATAAAAGAGTGAAGGAGGCACTGCACACATTGGAAGAAGCATCGGAAGGAATCGGCAGACTCTGTGAAGGCGGACCGTATGTTTTATGCCGTCAGATGTCTGAAATGCCCGCTTCTACGTTCAAGACGATGAGCGAATTTTTCCCAAGAGTCCGGTTTAGTTTTAACTTTAACGAAGCAGATATTTTCTTTGCGATGGGCAGCCGCTCCGAATTAGCAAATCTGGTTAGGATGCTGGAAGGGATCGAGAAATTGTCCGGCGAATGAAGAGAGGGCGCAAAAGCCGGAATGGAGCGCAATGTGAAAACAAATATACTGTACCACGCCCTGAGGGGGTGTTTTTTCTTCCTGCGCCCTTTGCGGTTAAAAAAAGAGAATTAAGCAAAGTGCAATTTCATGCCGTTTACGGTATAGTTCGAGCGGCAACAACCCGACAGAGCCGCACATCGCCTTGACATCGCAAACGAAGTATCCTATACTTCCTCTCTCCCTCTACCATCTTCACGAATATCATGAAACGTATTGACCAAATACAGAGCCCGTTGCGTAAGCAAGGGAGTCACGCCAGTTCAGGGCTTTGGACAGCATCGGTTTTTACGACCGCCCTGCTCGTCAGTATTACCCTGGCGTTTTGTCAGGGTGGAAACACAAAGGACGAAAAAGCCCCAGACGGCGGTTTTGTAACCGGCGGCGGTCCCGGTGTTTCGGGGTTCACGCATCTGGTTTTCTTCCGACCGATTGGCGATTTCAATCCTCGAAATGCCGGCGAGTTTCTTGCGCCGTTTCGCAGTAAACTTGTCGCAGAAGGTCCCCAGACAGGTTATTTTCGCACAAAGCCGGTCGAGGGAAAACTTATCGGTTCGCTCTGTACCGGAAATCCTGAAGCACTCGAACAGTTTATAAACTCCGTGCCCGAAATCGAATTCATCCGCTTGGAACGGCTCACAAAGGAATCATTTGAAGCGTATGAAAAAACGGCACAGGAATCGTTGCCGCCGGTGCCCCCGGCAGACGGCGGTTTTGTAACCGGCGGCGGTCCCGGTGTTTCGGGGTTCACGCATCTGGTTTTCTTCCGACCAATTGGCGATTTCAATCCTCGAAATGCCGGCGAATTTCTTTCGCCGTTTCGCAGTAAACTTGTCGTAGAAGGTCCCCAGACAGGTTATTTTCGCACAAAGCCGGTCGAGGGAAAACTCATCGGTTCACTCTGTACCGGAAATCCTGAAGCACTCGAACAGTTTATAAACTCCGTGCCCGAAATCGAATTCATCCGCTCAGAACGGCTCACAAAGGAATCATTTGAAGCGTATGAAAAAACGGCACAGGTATCGCTGCCGCCCGCAGACGGCGGTTACGCCGTGCCGGAAGGCGGCTTCACACACATGCTCGTCTATGGTCCGAAGGGGGATTTTGTGCCGAAAACGCCGATGGATTATCTTAACATTTCGCATCCTCACTATGCGGAATTCAGAGTCCACAATGGATATTTCCGTACCAGAGTGGAAGAGGGAAAACTGATGGCGTACCACCTGACGACGACACCGGTAGAGTTCCGCCAATTGATTGAGTCGATCCCGCAGTTCGAGTACATTAAAACAGAACGGCTCACAAAAGAAATGTTCGAGGCACATGAAAAAACGCAACAGGAATTGCTGCCCAGTCCGCGAATGTCCGAAATCGAGCAGTCCGAATGGTACGGCAAACTAACGGAACCGCAAAAACGGTATGTCCAGTGGGATGAAAGTCAATTTGCCTACGCTTACGATCCGAAAAATTACGATGTCGGTGATGATCGAGCGGCGGTTGAAACACGTTGGCTCGAAGAGTTGGCAAAACCGGAGCCGGGGTGGGTGAGTGGAAGTCTCGGACGATATGACGAAGCGATTATCGGTTTGGCAATGATTAAAAGCGATCAGGCACTGCCGCCGCTCGTTAAAATTGCTGCCGAGAAGGTGGTCAAGGATAATGCTCACCGGCATTATGCCGTCAAAGCATTGGGAATGCTCGGCGATCCGGCGGCGATCCCGGAGTTGATACCGCTTGTGTACCACTTCAATATGAACACACGCTGGGAAGCACAGATTTCGTTGGTTCAACTGACAGGACAAAACTTCGGCACCGATACCCAGGCGTGGGGAGAATGGTATATGGAAAACCGTGATAAACTCGGCGAAAACTTGCCCATGTTCGATGCCGCTCCTGTCGATTGGACATTTGGGAGCAACCATTCAGAACTTCGGCGGTGGAGTGATCCGAAGGTTCAGGAGGAAAGTGACCGTCGGCAGTTTGGGCAGTAATCGTATTGTTTTGCGGCATGAATTGTACTTTGCGACCTTTGCGATTCCTTTGCGTCTTTGCGGTTAAAAAAAGAGTTAATCGCAAAGAACGCAAAGTACAATTTCATGCCGTTTACAGTATAATAAGCCCATGTCAAAACTTGGTATCATCAGCGACACACACGGACGTTTGAACGAAACGGTTCGTGCCCTGCAACTCTTCCGCGAGCAAGACGTTCAAACAATCATTCATTGCGGGGACATTGGAGAAAACGCCGTCGTGCAAGCATTTCAAAGAACCGCAACCCATTTCGTTCTCGGCAATATGGATAACGACGGCGAATCGTTGCGGCTTACGGTGGAAGCAACGGGTAATTATTTTCATGGTTGGTTCGGCTCGATAGAACTCTCTGGAAAACGAATTGCCTTTTTGCATGGTCATGAATCAGAAAAGTTTGAACAGGAATTAGAGAGCGGACACTGGGATTTGCTCTGTTACGGTCATACCCATGTTGCCACCCTGCAGAGACATGGTTCGACATGGCTTCTTAATCCCGGCGCATTTATCAGAGTGTCCCGTCCCACTGTGGCTGTCGTTACGCTTCCCGATTTGACCGTGGAATCCTTCGATTTGTGAGGGTAACGGACTGGGTTGTTGCCCCTCCCCCTCGAACCATACCGTACCGTAAACGGCATGAAACTGCACTCTTGCGCTCCTTTGCGGTTAAAAAAAGAAGATTTAACCGCAAAGGTGCAAAGGACACGCAAAGGGCGCAGAGAAAAAACACCCTCTTATGGCGTGGTGCAGCATAAATGTTACCGTTCAAAAATCTCTGCCAGTTTCGTTTGCAATGCCCTGCCGCGAGCCCGCGTCATGACGATATTGCCCTCTTGGTCAACAAGTACCATCGTAGGCACCGAGACAGATTGATAAAAGTAAGAGTTCCTGAACAACGGTTGCCCTGCCTTCTCTGTCTGCGTCTCCGAAAGAATAATCCACGGCAGTTTTTCCTTTTCGACGGACTGCCGAACGGTTTCAATCTGCTCGTCTTCATTTCCACGCTCATAAATATACGCCGAAACAATTTCAAACCCTCTGTCGTGGTATTTTTCATAGGCTTCCAACATATCGGGGATTTCTGCTCTGCAAGGAACACACCACGTTGCCGTGAATTTAATCAACACATATTTTCCTCGAAGACTTTCCCAGTTAAATTCTTCGTCATTCAATGTTCTGCCATAGAGTTTCGGATCAATACCGAGAGCAAGGCGAAGTTTTCTTTCCCAAGCCGCTACGGCACTCATTTTCTCTATTGCCGATAACGCACAATCCGGCGACCGGATATACTCGACCATTTCCTCGGCGAGTTGTTTTGCAAAAACTTCATTTTTTTCGGCAATCTGAAATCCCAGTGCGACAATGTCGGTAAGACGGAAAAATTGCCGGTCAATCTGCATTTTTAATTCCGTCTTGAATTGTTCAAAATTTTCAGGAGAGGCATCCGCCTTCATCATTTTATTGTAGAACAGAAAAAAATGACCGTCCCGAAGAAAACCGTCGTTCGTCGCTTTTCCAACTTCGACTTCTCCGTGCTGGGCGAGATGTTTGAGAAACAGTTCAAATTCTTGTTCGGCTCCTTCTACCCCTGCCATCATTTGATAGTGAAAGGCATAAACTTTTTGGTTGTATCCTTCCCATTTTTCTCTCCCTTCTGCGAGTTCCAGCATTTTGTTGCCTGCCCGCATACGAATATCGGCACGTATGGCAACAGCAGATTTGCTGTCTAATGCTCGCAAGTCGTGTTTTCTCTCCTCTTGCTGAATGTAGGCACGAACGTCAGCAATCGTCTTGGCATCGTCCAGGGATAATACAGTTGCCGCTTCGTTTTGTGCTTGTACCGGTGCAAAGGGACACAAACTGCCAAAGCCAACGACGAAAAGCAGAGCAAAGCGGGGCATGGTACGAACAGGCGGTTGGCACAAGGAACGTGGAAGATTGTACCCCCTTTTTTCGGCGTTGGCAAGGTACGTTAACGGAGCCGCACTCGTTGGCGATTGTGTATCCGTCAAGGGGGGCTTCTGGTTGTTTTTTTTCATTTTTAGTTCCTTTCGTTGTTCGTTTTTTGCTCTTGCCAACAAGTGTTCATCTTGACCATGACATTGAGTATAGTGATCAATTTTCCCGTCACGGCAAAGACGCAAAGCCCCGTTAATCATCGAGACGCAAAGAACACAAAGGGTCAATTTCAAACCGTTTACGGTGGCACACGGGAAGGCACGAATCATGTTACAGGTGCCGGCTACATCTCTTCGATTTCCCGCAGTAAATCGGCGGCGAGGACAATCCCCTGCTCCGCTGCTTTGCGCAGCCATTGGACAGCTTCCGCCTTGTCTTCGGGAATACCCCAACCAGAAGCATAGCATTCGCCGAGAAGATGCTGTCCCCGGGCATTTCCCTGCTCCGCTGCTTTTCGGAACCACTTCACCGCCTCGGCATCATCCCGGTCGATTCCATGACCAAACAGATAGCACCAGCCAAGCCGAAACTGTCCCTCTGCATGTTTTTGCTCGGCGGCTCTGCGAAACCAAGTAACCGCTTCGTTCTGGTCTTCGGGTCCAAAGAGTCCTCCTCCTCTATAAAAATGTATGCCCAGCGTGTATTGTGCGTCAGGATTTCCTTGAACGGCTGCCCGGCGAAACCACCGCACCGCTTCTGTGTCATTCTTCGCCATCCCTTCGCCGGTCAAAAAATGTCTGCCCAGTTGGACTTGTGCCAATCCATATCCCTGCTCCGCTGACTTACGAAGCCAACTGAACGCCTCCGCTTCATCTTGGGGCACCACAATGCCGTCAAGATAACAAACGTAGAGTTGATACTGAGACTCCGAGTTTCCCTGATTGGCGGCTCGGCGGTACAATGCTACCGCCTCCTCTTTATTTTCAGGAATACCCCAGCCGTGAAAATAACATTTTCCGAGTTGCGTCAACGCATCGGAACTGTTTTTTTCGGCGGCTTTGCGGAACCAATTGATGGCTTCTTCTTTGGCATCGGCGGTATCGATACCTTCGAGGTAACATCTTCCGAGCAGAACTTGCACGTCTGCATTTCCCGAATCCGCGATTCTACGCAACCACTTTGCCGCTTCGGCTTTGTCTTCGGAAATACCCTTACCTTCAAAATAACATTTGCCGAGTTCGTGCTGTGCGGTGAAATGCCCTTGTTCAGCAGACTTTCGGAACCAGTTGACCGCCTCTGCCTCATTTTGGGGAAGACCTCTGCCGTCAAAATAAGACCAGCCGAGTTCAAATTGTGCAGAGGGATGTCCCTGCTCGGCGGCTCGGCGAAACCACTTCAATGCCTCTACGTCATCTCTGGTAACACCGTGAGCCCGCACATAACACAATCCAAGTTCGCACTGCGAAGGTGCAAATCCCTGTTCGGCGGCTCGGCGATACCACCTGACCGCCTCTGCTCTATTTTGGGCAATCCCTCTCCCCATGTAGTAGGAGAAGCCGAGTTCGTGCTGTGCGGGAGGAAACCCTTGCTCGGCGGCTTGACGAAACCACTTTATTGCTTCCGGCTCATTTTTAGCAACACCCTGACCAAGAAGGAAACACCTGCCGAGCCGCCATTGTGCCTCCGCGTTATTATTATCGGCGGCTTGGCGAATCCGCCTCATCCCTTCCGCCTCATCCTTGTCAATACCTCTTCCAAAAAAATAACTGGCACCGAGTTGATATTGTCCCCCCCAATGCCCCTGTTCGGCAGACTTACGGAACCAATTTGTCGCTTCCGCTTCATCTTGTGGAATTCCCCGACCAAGCAATAAACACAAGCCGAACTCATGCTGTGCCGGCGGGTTATCCTGTTCAGCGGCTCTACGGAACCACTTTGCCGCTTCTGCATCATCTTGGGGAACACCTTTACCTTCGAGATAAGCCTTGCCGAGATCATGTTGCGACCACACATCCCCCTGCTCGGCAGCATTGCGGTGCCACTTCATCCCCTCTACTTCATTCCGGTCAATACCTCTGCCGTGAGAATAACTGACACCGAGTTGATGTTGCCCTCCAGAATGCCCCTGTTCAGCGGCTTTACGAAACCAATTTGTTGCCTCTGCTTCATCTTGAGGAATTCCCCGACCATACAAAAAGCACAAAGCGAGTCCATATTGTGCGGAGGCGATTCCCCCTTCGGCAGACCTGCGAAACCATTTCACCGCTTCCGCATCGTTCACAGGAACACCCTTGCCTTCAAAATAGACCCAGGCAAGTTCGTGCTGTGCGTCCATGTCTCCCTGTTCGGCGGCTGTGAGAAGTTGCCGGAAAGATTCCGCCGGGGTTTCCTCTGCAACACTTGCGTAGCCGCCCAGAAAAAGCAGCGCGAGACAGAAAAAAAGCAAAGAGCAAATAACCCGACCACGCATTCTGTGGATTTTATATTAACTGAATGATTGGTGCAATCCCCCTAATACGCTTGCGAGTCAGTCGGGGTGTGTAAAAAAAGCCAAGTGTTCACGTATTCGTGTTTACTGCCTTGGTGGAATAATGTTATGAATAATTGCGTCCTTACGCAGATTACCTAACCGGAACAACCTAGACATCCGGTAAGACCCGAACGGGATATTAAGAAAAAACGGTAAATGCGGTACATCAGTCAATTTCCTTTCTGTAAATAGGACGATTTATTCCCTACGTGGGGCGCGAGTCCGGCTACTTGCATTTGTGGCACAAAAATCAGGGGAAAGAGGAAATAAAATGCTGAAAAAGTTTCAAAAGACTTTGTCTATCGGATTGAGCGGATTGCTCGTACTCGGTGTTGGTGTCGGTACTGCCTATGCGGATACCGCAGCCCGGCGGGCTCCGAATGTTTTGCACGAGATGGTTCCGCATGTCGTTTTGCCGGAAACTATTCAATATAATAAAACGGTCAAGAGTCTGCCCGGTAATGGATATACCGGTGTAACATCGCCAAATGTCGGTACTTACGTGGCGTATCCCTCTTATCAGGTTCCCCATACGGCGGCATTCCGACCTATCGGTCAGTCGGTTTATCCGGTTTCGCCGCAAGTCCCTCCGCCCTTGCCGAGGATGCAGCCGCAAGCGGCACCGGAACCGGATACTTCCGCCATTGAGGAGGTTTTCGCCGGACAGGCATCGCAGGAAAGGGATGTCCGGGGAAGGGATGTTGTGCTCTCTCCAAACATTAGTGAGCCGATTCGGCTTGCCTCTGGTGCGGAAGAGTTGATACCGATTCTCCCATCGCCGAATAGTGTTGTGGTGCAAACGGGAATTTTCTGCCAGCAACCGGCAAAACCGCCCTCTGCCTGGGCGTTCAGTTCACCGATTTTCAAGGTCGCCTCCGTTCCCGCCAGTTGGGTTAATGGACAAAGCGGTTCCATCACGCACCATAGCCCGCGCGGCAGCGGACAGCACATCGGCTTTATGCCGGCGGGTAACATTGATCCCGCTATGGCAGGAGCGGCTCCGCAAGGAATCCCCTACTCGACGTTCCAGATGGGACGCGGTGTGGGACAAGAGAGCGGAACACAAGTACAGATTTTGCCGAACGGCATGCTCCTGTTGACACTGCCGCCGACTCATCACAACTGCGGTCTACTCCGTTGCCGAGCCAGTTGTGTGCCGAGAACGATGTTACTGCCGCCCGCTGGACATTTTCAGCAGGCACCGCAAATGATGATGCCGCAGGGAATGATGCCGCCCGCAATGATGCCGCAAATGGCACCGGCTCCCGATATGCAAAATGCAATGATGATGCCCGGCGCAATGATGCCCAATGGGATGATGCCGCATGGGATGATGTCCCATGGAATGCCCTTTATGCAGGTCGCACAGCAGCATCCCCAGATGATGATGCCGCCGCAGATGATGCCGCAAATGCAAATGCAGATGGTTCCGGTAACGGCAATGACACCGATGGGACCCGCTGTTGTCGGATTTCAGCAAGTTCCGATGATGAATCCGATGATGCACCAGATGGCAATGAATCAGATGGCGATGAATCCGATGGGGATGATGAATCCAATGATGAATTCGCAAATACCGCCCCAAATACAAATGGTCAGTGCAACACCGGAACCAATGGTGGCTTCCCAAGTCTCAGGAACAGGGGCTGACGAAGGTATGCTGCAACCGCCGGCACTGATGGGCGGTATGCCGGGGGGAGAACACCAGATGGGGGTAGTCGCAACACCCTTTGGATACGCGATCCAAGTTCCCGCCGATGCTTTGCAAGGTGATGTCGCCGCGCAACTTGCCCAAATGCAGCAAGCACTGATGCAATCGCAAATGCAATCGCAAATGCAAACGCCGATGCCGCAGATGGCGATGCCGATGCAAATGCAAATGCCGATGAATCCCTACGCTGGACTCTACGCGACACCTTTTGGTTATGTCGCCATGAATCAATCGGCGGGACAATTTGGCGGCTTTGGTCAGCCTTCCATGTTTATGCCTGCTCAAATGAATCAAGGCGGAATGAGTATTACAGATATGCTCCAACTCATGGCACTCATCAACAGCAACAACAAGCCGCGCCGGGCAAGATTGTTTGAGCGGGTTGCCGATCGTCGGGCTGCCCGGCGTGCCGGCGGACATGATGATCCCTTTGCCATGTTGATGCAGGCGTGGACAACTCCCTATGCTTCGCCGGACACAACATTGCGGATGCCTGCCCGAAATGCGTATCCTTACGGCTACTTCGGAGTGCAAACACCGCCGATAAGTACCGCAAATCATGGCGGATTCCACAATCTCTACTTTGGCAATACGACCTATCCGGGATTGTATTAATAGACCTACCGTAAACGGTTTGGAAGTTGCCCCTTGCGTTTTTTGCGGTTACAGACCTGCCGCAAAAATTTGACCGTGCCCTCCGTCATTACGCTGCGCTCCATTCCGGCTTTTGTAGGCATCAACAAAAGCCGGAATGGAACAACGTGTAATGACGGTGTTTCGCGAACGGTGCAAAATTAAACGGCAGGTCTATAAATCTTCTTTTTTGACTGCAAAGTACGCAAAGGAATCTGCAAAGGAGGCAAAGGTACAATTTCATGCCGTTCACAGTACAGAGCGCGGGTAGTGTCCACCCTTCATCGAAACGCAACGCGGACACCTGTTCCCCCTTCGTCGGGATAGAGAATTTTCCCCTTTTCCAGCCGTATGCCGCTTCCGATTTTTTTGTCAATAAGAAGCGGACCATCAACGGCAACGTAGTCCAACAGCGGAGCCACCTGCGCCGTTGCGGATGCACCGATAGCGGACTCCACTGTGTTTGCCCCTGCCACTTTCAAACCGAGTTTGCGTGCCTTTTCGATAGTTTCACGTACCGGCGTTAAACCGCCGCATTTTACCAACTTGATGTTCACGCCGTCGAATACTCCGGCACAGCGTTCAAAGTCGTTGGCAGTCCGCCACGCTTCGTCGGCAAAAACCGGTATATCGCATCCCTTTTTCTTCATTGCCTTCTTCAATTTTTTCATTCCTTCAAAGTCGTAGGCATTGAGCGGCTGCTCCAAGAGTTGTACGCCGTATTCTTTCATCGGCTCAATCATCGAGAGGGCTTTTTCCAACGTCCAGCCGCCGTTGACATCCACGAGAAAAGGGGCACTTGTTTTTTCCCGGAGAAACCGAAGAATTTCCACATCCTTGCGGCTGCCCAGTTTAATGCGGTAGAGGGACCAGTCCGGCATTTCTGTAAAACGTTCTTCGAGCCGTTCCAGTGAGTCAATGCCGAGACTGCGGCTGGAAGCCGGCAAACTGTCGCGGGTGAGTCCCCAAAGTTTCCACACGGGACGATTCCACATTTTGCCCCAAAGGTCGTAAGCCGCACAGTCAATGGCACATTGGGCAAAGGTTTTACGTGCAAGTGCCGGCTGTAAGAAGTTCCAAAAAGCGACGGGATCGGCAAGGGCATAGTGTTCGATCTTTTCCCGGCACCGTTCGAGTTGAGTGTAAATATCTTCGACGGTCGTACTGTAAAATACATCTTCGTAGGCTTCGCCATGTCCGCGCAGCCCGTCCTGCTCTAACTCAACGACCACTGCCCGAACGATACTGACTTCTCGGCGGGCATTGATAAAAACATGTTTGAGCGGCAAGTCCACTCGGATAAGACGTAGTTTCATGATTTTGGAAAGTCCCTCCTCCCACAGGGAGGTCTTATCAGATACGGGTAAGGAAACGGGGGACAACGCCCCAACCATCCCCCCATTCTAAAATTTCACGGCAAGACAATCAACACCCCCCTGAAGTACAGTCTATAGGGAACCCTCTAAAAATCAATTTTTGTATTTTGACTTATGCCGAAACGTAGTAAATCTGTACTTTGCGTACTTTGCGTAACCCTTTGCGTTATTTGCGGTTAAATCCGAACTATTTTAACCGCAAGGGACGCAAAGATGGTGCAAAGGACGCAAAGAATCTATTTTTAGAGGTTCCCCAAAGAACGAGGAAATAAAGTATGAGCCACCATTTTGGGCTACTCTGCTGCTACACTCTCCAACAATTCCTATTCGTCTGCTGCCCCCTCTTCCTCCGGATAGTACAGGATATCCTGCGTAACCGGTATTTCCACAATCAATGAATAGGTCACCACCGACTCCCGGTCATTGGTTTGCCCCAACGACAACAGACCGCGTCCGAAATCATTGCGGCGGATTCCCACTACGATCATCACCGCCGACGGCAACATTTGCCGCTCATCCATGTCCCAGTATTCGACCCAGTCCCCCATCGTGCTGAGTTGCTCAATCGTGGGGTCAAAATAGTAAAACTCGATTCTCTCCACTTCGGGGGCGAGCGGTTCATCATCCCGTTCATATTCCCAGTCAAGCCCTTCATGAATGGCATATTGCATAGCATAGCGATCCAGTTGCCGGCGGAACAGTCCGTATTGGAGGGCGTTGGGATCATACGACCTGCCGATGGAGCCTGTGAGCCGATCCGGTTGATACAGGGGATCATCCATTGCCAACGTGCCGGTATCCCGTCCAAGATAATAAAAGACCGTTTTCGTGGCACTCAACCGATCCGCCGCGAAGGATGTCCCGCGCCGGATTTGCCGGGAGCCGTACATTTCGCCGCGTGGCAGCCTTGCAGTGTCAATTTGAATCCACTCCACATCGCCGTAGATGCCCGGAAGAGTACCGTAAATTAGAGGCTCTTCGCCGTCTTCATCGGCTTCGTAGTTTTCCAATGCTTCCCTATCGATGCCGTCCAAAAGGTCGGCTGCTCCCGGCATTCCCATCACACCGGTAAGGGCGGCAGTATCGACTTCGAGTTGTTCCTCCCGCAAAGGAATGACGACGGAGCGGATGTCTTTGGCAATTGTTTCCAGAATAACTCTTGCCAGCCGTGCCTCTTCAACTTCGGTACGGCTAATGAGCATTTGACGAAGATGAATATCGAGTGCCATACTAATAAAAAGTATCAACGTTGTGAGCAACGCTAATACGATCATCACTTCAATAAGAGTAAAAGCGCGAACCGCACAAACCGGTATGGTGTGTGTGAGCATGGCACAGGTGCGCGTTGGAGAGACACACATGGTACTGGGGGACAAATGAACTGCCGCCCATTGTACCATAAACGGGCAAAGGCGGCGACTGAAATGCGGGATTTTAACACTTTTTCGGAAAACACACGCTGTTTTCCACGCAGCAAGTAACGGAAATGGTTCAAGGGAGGAGGAAGTTGGCTTAACAAAGTTAAAGAGAAGAATGAGAGCAAGATGCCCTAAGTGCGGGGGCGGACTCGCCATTAAAGGACGCAAAGGTGCAATTTCATGCTGTTTGCAGTATAATACACCAAAAGAGGAGTACCCCTATGCCCGCACCAACGGTCATCATCAGAGGACGCATTGACCGAAAGGAGTTTACAGAACCCTTTCGGCAATGTGCTGAAATGCTGGAAGGACTCGGCATCAATGGCTGCGTCAATCCGGCAAGTGTCGATGTGCCGGCGGACATGTTTTTGTTCTTTCAATCGTACCCGCACGAATTTCTCCCCTCGGACTTGGAACAACTCCGCCGTAGCAATCCCTTCGCTCCCTTTTTTTTCACACTGGGAGTCTGTTGCGAAGGCATGCTGCGGACAGCAGGTCCGCTTGCTTCGCCATTTTATTGTTATGTTCACGCTTGGAGCAGCAGAGAAATCGAACATATCCGCCTGTTTTTGACCGACCAGCCCTCCGTTTTTACGCTGCCGATGACGACAGGGGAGGATGAAATCGCGCTGTGGCTTGATTCAGACGGCAGACGGCAGACAGCAGACGGCAGCAGAGAAGGTGGCAGAGACGGCGGCGTAGCCGCCTCCATTCTGCCGTCTGCCGTCTGCCGTCTGCCGTCTCTCATCCTAACCCGTTTCGGACCCTTCGGCAATGATTCCGCGATGAATCAACTGCTTGCCGACGAGCAGAGGCGGCTGGGTTTTGAGCCCGAATTCTGCTGCCGTCTGCCGTCTGCCGTCTGCCGTCTGCCCATTCTAGCCGATGCGGACAGTTCGCCGAAGGAAAAGATTTTGGAAACAATTCAAAGTTTACGGCACCGGTTTGCCGATAACGATTTTACGGTTTATGTCGATTCTCCCAGAATTGACGAAAAAGACGCTTACGTCCAAGCAGGCGCAACACGGGTCTTACCGAAAATGCGGTAGGGAATATGAAGTTAGGAGTTAGGAATTAGGCACGCCAGAAAATAATGTGCCCTTTTCCGTCATTCCACTTCGTTTCATTCCGGCTTTTGTTAATAACAGTTTTTTTAACAAAAGCCGAAATGGAGCGCAGCGAAATGACGGTAGATTACTTTCTGGCGGAAGCCTTAGAATGTTCACTTCCAACTCTTCTAATTTCAATTCCTAACTCCTAACTCCTTCCATGGCACAGAACAATATCCGAAAGGCGGCGGTCTTTTTGGTGAGCATCCCGAAAGACCAGGCAAAAGAGATTCTCATTCGGCTTGACCCTAAACAGGTCGAAGTCGTGATGACGGAAATTTCGCGCATCGGACTCGTTACGCCGGAAGAGCAGGAAAATGTCATCCGGGAATTCTCCCGTGCCAACCCCTCTAAACTCGTGGGAAGTATCGGCGGATTCGGCATCGCCCAAGAATTGGCGGAAGCCGCTCTGGGTGCCGACGGTACGGCAATCATCGACGGCGTGCGGAGTTCGCTGGAAGCGATTCCCTTCGGTTTCCTGCAAAAAATCGAGCCGGAAAGTTTGTTGACATTTATTACCGATGAGCATCCCCAAACAATCGCCCTGATTGTAACGCACTTGAATCCTATCCAAGGGGCGGGTATTATCAATGGTCTCTCACCGGAGCGGCAACTCGCGGTGATCCGGCGGATTGCGACGATGCAGCAGACCAACCCGGAAATTATCAAAGAGGTCGAAAGAGGTCTCGAAGGGAGAATGTCAGGTCTCATGAATCAGAAACTGGAAAGAGCGGGCGGCGTGGACAGTGTTGCGGAAATCATGAACGTGATCGACCGGGGAACCGGGCGGAACATCATGGAAAACCTCGCACAGGACGATCCTGAGTTGGTCGAAGAGATTCGCCGTCTGATGTTCGTCTTTGAAGACATCAACAAACTGGCGGATCAAGACATTGCGGCAATCCTCAAAAACGTGGACAACTCGCAATGGGCATTGGCACTCAAAGGGGCGAGCGAGGAACTCAAAGGGAAGATTTTCAAGAACATGTCGAAACGTGCTGGCAAGATGTTGCAGGAGGAAATCGAATACCTCGGTCCGCAACGGGCATCGGATGTCGAACGTGTTCAGCAGGAAATTGTCGATATTATCCGTAAATTAGAGGATGCCGGTGAGGTAACTATCAACACCGGCAAGAGCGGCGGAGAGACGTTTGTGAATTGATGTACCGTACATGACACGAAATGCTCCTTTGCGTTTTGTGGTTAAATTTTTCGTATCCGTTCACGGTCATTTTTCGTTGTTCGTCTTTATCAGGCTCGGTGGCGGCAGTCCACGAAGTAAACAAGCTATCGCCTCCCGCAAAAACGCCATCACATTCAGACCGCGACGCTTACACGTCGCCAACACCGTCCAAAAACGCTCATGCCACTTATTGCCCCAATCACTACGAACTCCCTGCGTCACCATCCGATCCAATACCAACGTCCGAATCTCACGCTCCGCGACATTGTTCGTCGACTCTATCCGTAGCCCATTGAAAATTGGACTTCCCTAGGATTGTACAAATTGCTACAATATACGCCAAAGCATGCCAAGTGGTTAGTTATGGGCGACTACCGACTCTCAGTAAAAGCAATCCTCCAATTAAAACGCGAACATCGGCAGGCTAAGACCAAGTTCGAAGCTG
>Ga0099364_10001945_pt1 | contig 33320 bp, 24 predicted proteins | sample TergutTh196P3_FD_73070 | JGI IMG/M metagenome (GOLD analysis project Ga0099364, IMG submission 73070) | Microcerotermes parvus P3 segment gut microbial communities from Pointe-Noire, Republic of the Congo - Th196 P3 | ecosystem: Host-associated > Arthropoda: Insects > Digestive system > Gut ... | reverse complement strand
AAAGTGAAATTTATCGGCAATATTTCGGTTAGCCACCAAATCAATCATTGCATTCATCATGTCACCGCTTCCTGCCATTACAAAGCGGACACTTTTTGTTTTTTGCAACACTTTATACGCCGCTTCTACAAAATATTCGGGACCTTTCTGCATCGTAATCCGTCCCAAAAACGTAACAATTTTGTCTTGTCTTGGCGTTTTTACAAATTTTTCTACGTCGGCAAGCGGTTCTACTGCATTGTGCACCGTTGTTACTTTTCGAGGATCTTGATGATATTTTTCGATAACCGTTTGACGAGTCAAATTACTAACGGTAATGATATGGTCGGCAGTGTCCATACCGCGCTTTTCAATGGCGTAAACGGTTGGATTTACCTGTCCGCGCGAACGGTCGAAATCGGTTGCGTGAACGTGAATAACAAGCGGTTTGCCCGAAATTTGCTTGGCAAAAGCGCCTGCAGGATACGTCAACCAATCATGCGAATGAATAATATCGAAATCCAACTTGTGCGCCAACACACTGGCAACAGCCTCATAATTAGAAATTTCTTCCAATAAATTATCAGGATAACGCCCCGAAAAATCCACACAACCCAAATCGTTGGTAAAAATTCGGCGGAAATCGTAATGAATGCCGTCACGCAACCAGAAATATTCGTCGGGGTTCATTTGACTACCAATGCGCCAATTTACATAATCCCAATTATTATCTTTCCAAACAATCGGAACATTGCACGCGCCTATTATTTTCAAAAAACTTTGGTCTTCGTCGCCGTGTGGTTTCGGAATCACGAACGTAATTTCCATGTCTTTTTGCAACGACATTCCTTTCGTCAAACCGTAACTTGCCGTACCTAAACCACCCAAAATATGCGGCGGAAATTCCCAACCAAACATTAATGCTTTCATATTTGATATTAATCGATATTTATAGATATTTGGCTTGCGCCGATATTTGCTGATATTTGCAAGATTTGTCCAACCAAATTTATGGACAACCATCGTCAATAATAATTTCAAACTCAGCACCTAATTGTACTTCAAAACCACTGCTTAGTTCAATTTCACCGGCTTTATACACAGTGTAACCGCTATTTACAACCTGATTTGATGTGATTTTTTGAGTTGCTTGATATTCATTAAAACCGCTGACAGTACCGGTTAATGTTAGATTATTAGGCAGGTTGCCTGTTAGAATGGCACTATTACTTGCTAAAAAAGGACTCACTGAGTTAATTGATTGTTGACAAAACCACAAACTTGAAAGACTATTTCCTCCTTGACACATAACAGAACGAGGATTTATATTTGAAAAACAGTGACAATCTGGTGCGGATGGATTGTCTCCTGCGCCAAGATTATGTCCTATTTCATGAGTTAGAATATACAGTATCTGTGGATGAAATCTACTCAATCCATAGGCATAATCTGTACCTAGTCCCTGGACCCGTGCTAATCCAAGAATGCCACCAACAAAAAATTTTCCTGTAAACAAATGAGCAATATTTCTTGGTATTCCTGTCATATTTATATTCCAATAATCTCGAAAATCATCTAATAGAAGATAAGGATTTGTCTCAGAATAAGGATATCCGCTTGATGTTACTGTCCAAACATTCTGATAAGTAACAATGAACTTCATATTAAATGTAGATTCATAAACGCCTTCCACAATATTTAATACCGAAAAAATATAACTATATGTATTGGTTAAATTGTTTCCCATTGCTTGATAAAACTCATAATCAGCATCGGTGGCTATTTTCAAATAATAGGTACAAGGCGTATAGGATGATATTGCATCATTGCTTATTATCATAGCATCTTGTTGTACAATATCACTTGGGATTTCTAACGCATCGTTGATATAATCAAAATGTTCATCATCTGAAATAATATCCGAACTTCTGTACACAATTAAACTTTTATCCGAATTGTTCTCAGTATAGTCTTTTGCATACCTTATTACATAATGGAACTTGTCGTCGAATATTACACCAAAGAAATTATTTTCATCAATTGTAAATCGTGCAATTTGACCATCTGAAGTTGTACCTTTAAACGTGTTCACACGGAATGACTCGTATTCAAACTTTCCTTCATCCGAAATATATGTTTGTCTGAAATCCGGTGCACGCATATCGTTAAGTTGTAAATCTATTGTCCAATCCATTTGTTCGTCAATTCGTAGTCGAAATTGCCCCGCTCCATTTATACGAAGTGTATTGGCTATTTCTCTTTTATCCATTGTAAAAGCAGTAAATTCACTTAAATGCTGTTCAAGGACAGCATTGTCTTTTGTTGTCAATGTTGTTTTTTGAATAGATGAAGCGATTTGAGAATTAACTTTTCCAACACATAACAAAGCTATAACAATTACTGAAAAAATATATTTTGTTTTCATTGCGCAATGTATTTAATAATTAGTAACTCATTATCTATATTTATTTTACAAACATAAATATTTCCGGTCAAAGAAGGACGATAACTGTTAGATGTTGTCATTATTTCATATACCAATCTTCCTGACAAATCATAAAATGAAAGTTTTACATCTTTATTTTCCTGATTTTCAAAGAAAATAGTTCCATCCCATTGATAAATATTGTTTTTTATCTTGACAGATTGAATTGCAGTTAGGTTTAGTAGTTCTTCTTGTAACTCCTCCCACAAAATAATATTTTCTTCCCATAAAAGCTCCGGATCCAAAGGCGGATATATGTATCCGGTTACAAAACCATTTGATAATTCAAGTACTGAAAATGCACATGGAAAGGTTGCATAATCATCTAAATCTTCAAAACATCCTTCATGGACATATGGTTTTTTTACCAACATAATCAACGTATCGTTTTCATTGTACTGAATGATATTATCCATTCTTTCATTGGATATACAGAAAAAGCCACTACCCGGAGAAGGATGCCCATCGCCCCAAACAAAAATAGATGACTCATCTGTAAAATTCCCTTTCAAATCTTCAATAACTTCGATAGTACGACCATATTCAAATACATCTAATGCTACTCCTTTAATAAAAAAAACTTCATCTTTTTGAAAATTATTCAAGTAGTTTTCCTTAAATAGTATAACCTTTTCACAACTTGCTTTTGAGAGTGCTGAAAGCATTAATAAAACGCCTATCAATAATATTTTTAAAACTTTTGTTTTCATCACACAGCTCCTATTTTAATATTTTTCCAACATCGTTAATACCCTCAAAATTTCTGCCACATTCATAGCGAACGACATGGCGCCGTGTCCGTTGTACGGCGGATTTCCGTCGTAAAGTTCGGGAATAGTTCCGATACATCTTTCGCGAATGGCGCCTTCAAAGCCCGCTGTTATTCTTTTGATGAACGAAACGCCGCTTGTTTTATATACTTTTAAGTAAGCATCGGCAAATGCGCCGATTGTCCAGGACCAAACCGGTCCGTTGTGATAGTTGCGGTCTCTTTCCAACATTCCGCCGATGTACATCGGGCGATATGAACCGCTTTTCGGACTTAAACTCCTCAATCCTTTGGGCGTGAGCAATTCTTTGGTGCAAATATCGACCACCGATTTTTGTTGCTGTCTGTCAAGTGGCGAATACGGCAACGAAACGGCAAAAATCATATTGGGACGCACTTCTTTATCGTGATATTCGTCAATCACATAATCGTTTAAATATGTGCCGTTCCAAAATTTTTCGATAAACGAACGGCGCACAATTTCTGCTTGATAATGAAGCAAATCGGCAGTGTGTTCTTCTTTTCTTTCTTTCAAAATCGAAGATGCAAATTCTAACGCATTGTACCACAGCGCATTTATTTCTACAATGTATCCTGTTCGCGGCGTTATCGGGCGATTGTTTTCCATCGCATTCATCCACGTAACAGCCGTTTCGCGCCCTTCGGTAAAAAGCAATCCGTTAGAATGAAGAAACAGATTTTTGTGCTTTTGTGAACGGAGAAATTTTACTATATCAACGACAATATCGCTGTATTTTTCGAGCATTTGTTCTCTCGATGTATAAATTTCATATTGCTGAATTGCCCAAATAAACCACAACAACGCATCGGGCATTCCCAACTCCTGCAATTCGGTAACGGAATCTTTTACGTTAATAAATTCCTTTATTTCGGGAATTGACGAACTCAACACTTTATCGAAATAATCGGCATCGCCAATACACAGCGTTACGCCCGGCAGCGAAATAAATTGGTCGCGCGCACGCGATTTAAACCATGGATAACCTGCTAATATGGTGTCAACATCACCGTCTTTTTTGTAAAACTGAATCGCCGAGTTTTTTAAATAATCGAACAAATTGCCTTTTTCTGCTCTTTTGGCAATTTCATTGTCCCATAGCGTCTTAAGCTTATTGGGCGAAACGCTTTCGATACCTGCCGAAAATATCACTTCTTCGTCTTTTTTCAACGAAAGTTCAAAACAACCCGGCGCATAAAGGTCTTCTTTATAAGCATATCCGCGCTCTTGCTCTTTGGCATATTCGATGCCACGATACCAATCGGGACAATGAAAATATTCCGTTTTTCTCGAAAACTGCATAACCAACGACGGGTAGCCGTGGTATAAACAAGTTTCGATGCCATTGCTCACTTCGTTGTAACTTTTGTCAATGTTATCATTTTCAACACATAAGGTATTCACATTTCGAAAAGCCAAAAAGGGTTTGAAACGCAATTTTATCGTCGAATGTCCTTCCAACAATTTATATTTAATCAGCACTCGCGGCTCGTGCGAAAGCATAATGCGTTCTTTGGATAAGATAATTCCGCCCAAACGGTAAATGGATTTCGACACTACGTTGAATTCAAACTGACGCAGATATTTATGTCCGTTCGGACTGAAATGATTGTGGTCGTACTTGTGAATTCCGAGATTAAACTCGGCACCGTATTGGATAATCGTTTCGTCTAACGAAGACAGCAACACGTGGTTTTCGTTATCCAAGTTGGGCAACGGAACTACCAACTGCCCATGGTATTTTCTTGTATTGCAATCAACTATCGTCGTGCTGTTGTACGCACCTGAACGATTCGTACGCAGAATCTCTTTTTTTAGAGATTTTTCAAGGTCAACCAGCAGGGTTCTATCAAAACTTAAATAACTCATTTGTTTTAGTCGTTTTATTTGCCGAAAGGTACTGATTAATTTAATATTAGCAAAAAAAAAATCTTTAATTTTAACTAAAAACAAAAAAAAGACAGCAATTTATTTAGACGCCCCACTTTTCGCACCAATTTTTGAAAGTCAATGCAGAGTTTTCGCCATGTTTGGAGAGTGATTTTAGAATATTATCAATAGAAAGTTCTACGTCGGGCTTGCTTTTGGAGAAAAATTTATCGGCAAAGCAAATCAGTTTTTCTTCATTGGAAATGGGCAACATATCGCGGTGCGGTAATGGAAGATTTTCGCACAAGACTTGTTCCAATGAAATTCCTGTTCCTGTGTGTCGTTCGGCAACTAAGGCGTGACGAAGCAATCCTTCTTTTTGCAGAATTTCGCTTCCCAAATAACCGTGGCAGATGTAAGGTTTTTCGCCCATACAAAAAATATTCGGAGCATTGGTAAAAAAAATGCCAATATCGTGTAATATAGCGGCTTCTTCTATAAAGGTTGTATCAAAATTTTCCTGCGGATTTTTTCGAGCTATTTCAATCGCTTTTTGTGCTACTGCAACACTATGCTCCACTAATACATTGTATAGCGGCGAGTTTTCGTCGTAATATTTTTTGATAATGTGTATTGCGTTTATCATAGAGAAGACTATAGCGTCATTGCGAGCTTGACTCGCAATCTCCTGATAAACAGAAAGTCATTTGAGGGGATTCCGTGTCAAGCACGGAATGACGGAGTTTTTATTACGGATTAACAATCGTTACTACTTTTATTGTCATTGACCAATTGGGTATGGTAAGGATTAAGTCAGAATTTTCGCTGATAAACCGAATTGACCCCGACGCCACGTCAAAGCTAAGCGTGTTGGTAAAAATATCTATTCCTACTCGTTGAGTTACCGAAAAAGGAAGCGGATCATCATGTTCATTGCCAACAAGATAACACATAACAGCACCTCTTTTGATTACCGCCGGCGTAATTATTGGCATTCTAAAAGTAGCTGAAGCAAAACCTTCATTTCTGGATTGTGCTGTAACATTTGCAATCCAGTCGGTTGGAAATATCGTTATGTACTCCGTTTCAACGATAGCACCGTCGTAAATCGTATCATAAGAACATGACACAGACAACAAAAGAATAGATGTGAGTAAAAAAAGTTTCTTCATAACTATCCCGATTTACTGATTTTATTCAATTTTTCTTCATCAATTATTTTTATTTTTCGCCCGTCAACCGTAATGATTTTTTCATTGGCAAAAGCGGTCAACGTACGAATGGCGTTCGAAGTCGTCATATTCGACAGGCTCGCCAAATCTTCGCGCGAAAGGTAAACACTGATGGTCGCACCATCTTCTTCATAACCGTAAGTGGTTTTCAAAAAAATGAGCGACTCCGCCAATCGACCGCGGATGTGTTTCTGTGTCAATGTTGTGGAACGGGCATCTGATATACCCAAATCAACCGCCAACGCCTTGATAAAATAAAAAGCCAAATCGTTGTTTTCTTTCAGTAACTCTACAAAAACTTCTCCGGGCACTCGATAAATAACTGTTGGTTCAATCGCGATAGCACCTGTTACATAAGGCTCCTCCGCCAGCAACGCTCTGTAACCAAAATATTCGGTAGCAGTGAGAATTCTCACAATTTGCAAACGCCCGCCAACACCTCCGCGATAAATCTTCACTTTACCTTGCACCAAGCACAACAAATCCATCGGCGTTTCGCCCTCACTGTAAACGACCTCATTTTTCTTGTATCGTTTCAGCTCATAATTCTTCTTCAAGTATTCACGCTGTTTAGGCGTCAACACCTCCAAGAAGGGCGACATTTCGTCAATTTCTTTTAAATCAGAAATAAATTGTCTTGGCATATCACTATGTTTAACAGCACAAATGTAATCCTTTTTTTATAAAAATTCTATAAAAAATGTTAATAAGTAACATTTTAGCGTTTCTTGTGCAAAAAAATGTCCCTCACAAATAGTTGCGAAGGACATTTTTCGTAAGATAAAGAAATTTATTTTAGATTTGCCAATGCTTTTTTAATTCTTTCAATGGCTTCGGCTAATTTTTCGTCGGAAACAGCATATGACAAACGGATACAATTTGGGTCTCCGAAATCATTTCCACCAACACAAGCTACGTGCGCTACTTCTAACAAATACATTGCCAAGCTGTCGCCGTCTTTTATTGTTCTGCCTTCAAAAGATTTTCCGAAGAATGAAGAGCAATCGGGGAACACATAAAATGCTCCTTCGGGAACGCTAACTTTCAATCCATCAATATCTTTCATCAATTTTACTGCCAAGTCGCGACGGCGCAAAAATGCTTTTTGCATTTCTCTTACCGGCTCTTGTGTGCCTGTGTAAGCGGCTTCGGCTGCTTTTTGCGATACTGAGCAAGGTCCCGAAGTATATTGTCCTTGCAATTTATTACAAGCGCCAATAATATATTGTGGAGCGGCAATGAAACCGATTCTCCAACCTGTCATTGCATAAGCTTTTGCTACTCCGTTTACAATTACTACTCTGTCGAATATTTCGGGGAATTGCGCAATGCTTTCATGTTTTCCGACATAACTGATGTGTTCATAAATCTCATCAGAAATAACCACTACTTGCGGATATTTTACCAACACATCAACCAAGCCTTTTAATTCTTCTTTTGAATATACGCTTCCGGTTGGATTCGATGGCGAGCAAAGGATAATCGCTTTCGTTTTAGGCGTAATGGCGGCTTCTAATTGAGCTGGAGTGATTTTGAAATCTTGCTCAATTGGCGCGTTGACAAACACATTTGTTCCGTCTGCCAATTTTACCATTTCGGGATAGCTTACCCAATATGGTGCCGGAATAATTACCTCATCGCCTTTATTGATAATCGCCAAAATTACGTTACAAACAGATTGTTTTGCGCCGTTTGAACAAAGAATTTGTTCGGATTTGTAATCCAATCCGTTTTCATTTTTCATTTTTTCGGCAATGGCTTTACGCAAAGTCATAAAACCGGGCACCGGAGAATAAAAAGAGAAATTTTTATCTACGGCATCTTTGGCTGCTTGCTTAATATGGTCAGGTGTGTTAAAATCGGGTTCTCCCAAACTCAAATTAATAACATCAATTCCTTGAGCTTGAAGCTCATTGCTTTTTTGTGCCATCGCTAATGTTGCTGATGGCGACAACGCGTTTAAGCGGTCTGAAAGTTGATTCATTTTATATAGTTTTATTGTTCTTTCTTATAAATTCAAAGTTCAAGATTCAACGTTCAAAGATTCTGAATCTCACCTTCTTTTATTTTTTTCGGGTATTAAAAAAGCCGATAAATAATCGGCTTTTTCAATAGGTTATGTTATTAACATTGCACTCTATTAGCTGAGCCTAATACTGCCTCAATCTTATGTTTATACAATTTTTTAGCATTCTCGCGAGCCGGACCTAAATATTTACGTGGGTCGAATTCGGCAGGTTGCAACGCAAACACTTCGCGGATAGCCGCAGTCATAGCCAAACGGCTGTCTGAGTCGATATTGATTTTGGATACAGCAGAAGCAGCTGCTCTGCGCAATTGTTCTTCCGGAATACCGATAGCGTTTTTCAATGCACCACCGTACTTGTTGATAGTTTCCACTTCTTCTTGCGGAACCGATGATGCGCCGTGCAATACGATAGGGAATCCGGGAATTCTTTTTTCGATTTCTTCCAAAATATCGAAACGCAATGGAGGTGGAACCAAGTGTCCGTTGGCGTCTAATGTACATTGCTCGGGCGTAAATTTGTTTGCTCCGTGTGATGTTCCAATGGAAATTGCCAACGAATCAACACCGGTTTTGGTTACGAAATCAATTACTTCGTCGGGTTCAGTGTAAGTATGGTGTTCGTGGCTTACTTCGTCTTCAACGCCTGCTAATACGCCTAATTCTCCTTCAACAGAAACATCAAATTGATGAGCGTATTCTACTACTTTTTTAGTCAATGCAACGTTTTCGTCATAAGACAGGTGAGAGCCGTCAATCATTACAGAAGAGAATCCCATATCGATACAGCTTTTGCAAAGTTCAAAAGAATCGCCGTGGTCAAGGTGCAATACTATTTGAGGATGCGCACAACCTAATTCTTTTGCATATTCAACAGCGCCTTCTGCCATATAACGAAGCAATGTTTGGTTTGCATATTTACGCGCACCGCTCGACACTTGAAGGATTACCGGAGATTTCGTTTCAACTGCAGCTTGAATAATCGCTTGCATTTGCTCCATATTATTGAAATTGAATGCAGGAATTGCATATTTACCCTCAATCGCTTTTGCAAACATATCTTTTGTGTTTACCAAGCCTAATTCTTTGTAACTTATCATTTCTTTACGTTTTTAATTAAAGTATATTTTTGAACTGCAAAGATAGCAATTAAATTGCTTTCTGTATCATTTTTAAAAGAAAAAAGATAAAAAAGTGTTAAATTTATTTTTTGAGAGGTTGTTTTAGTCAAAAAGTGTCAATTCTTTTTCTACAAACTTATCTTATCTTTGCCTCATACTGAGGCTTGGGTTATATTATGTTGTGTTCTGCGAACACTAACCTAAGTAAACAGCAGTCTTAGACTGCTGTTAAACGCATACCATTCTCTTTGCCCCATAAATGGGGAAAACCTATTCTTTGTCAACCAATTCGAACAAATACTCATCTGCAAAATCTATCTGAAATGCTTTTAACAAAGCTAAATATTCGCTTTGAAAAGAGTTTTGCTTATGATGTTCGGGTTGCCGATAAATATACCTTTTTACTGTCTCAATCTGCGATTGTCCATAAGAAAACGCACCGTAACCTGTCTGCCATTCAAAATGACCATTTATCAATTTCTCTTCGTTTATAAAACGGCTTGAAAATGATTTTATATCTCTAACGGCATCGGCTACGCAAACAATAGGTTTTATGCTTATCAATAAATGCGTGTGATCGGGATTGCAATAAACAGCAATCGGGCGACAATTAATATTGTTTACGATACCGCAAATGTATTTTTCTACCCTTTCTCTAATTTCGGGTGCAATGAGCGATTGACGATACTTGACTGCAAAAACCAATTGCACATAAAGTTGAGAATAAGAATTAGCCATAATGTTGAATTTTCGCCGTAAAGGTATCTATTTTATTGACATGACGAAAAAGGTATGCCCCGAAAACGGGGCATTTTTAGATTTTTGCATTTCTAACAGCAACCTTAGGCTGCTGCTTACTTAGATTAGTGTTCTACGAACACACTGCAAGCCTCAGTATGAGACAAAGCTACATAGATAGACGTTTGTCTCATGGCTAACGGCTGCATTTATTCCCAAAGTGTCAATTCTTTGAATTTATTTTTTTCTTTTCCTTCCACATAAGCAATAAACGTGTCGTTTACTAATCTGTTTCCGCCTGCTGTTGGATAATTGCCCGAAAAATACCAGTCGCCTTTGTGGTTCGGGCACGCCTCGTGAAGTTCTTCCAATGTAGGGAAAACAATTTCTATATCGCATTTTACTTCCGACGGCGTGAGCATTTCGGCAATTTTCTTGGAGATTTCTTCCATAGAAGATTGTTTGTAAATTTCTTTTACATAATTTACCATCTGCTCTTTTGGGAGATTTTCCTGCGCTTTTGCTTTTTCGTAAAGCTCTTTTATCAACGATTCTTTACCTTTTTCGCGCAGTAATTCAACAGCAGCGCGGAAAGCGGCAAACTCGCTCATACTCGACATATCTATTCCGTAATAATCGGGATAGCGAACCTGCGGCGAAGAAGAAACAATCACGATTTTTTTCGGCGACAACCTGTTTAATATGCTGATGATACTTTGTTTCAGAGTGGTACCGCGAACAATCGAATCGTCTATAATCACGATGTTATCTTTATTTGGTCTGATAGAACCATAAGTGATGTCGTAAACATGCGCCGCCAAATCATTGCGCGTTTTATCCTGCGCAATAAAAGTCCGCAGTTTAATGTCTTTTATCAACACTTTTTCGGTGCGCGGTTTTTTACCTGTTTTTTCTTCCACACCTTGAATCATACCATAATAAGATACTTCAGCAGTATTTGGGATATACGAAAAAACGGTATTTTCGACATCGTTGTCGATGGCTTTTAAAATCCTGTCAGCTAACAAATTACCCAATCTTTTGCGCTCGTTGTAAATATCCATATCGCTACCGCGCGAAAAATATATTCGCTCAAACGAACAAGGTGTTGCAGGCTCAATCGGCGTGTGAATGGCATCAAATTTCATTTCGCCATTTTTCTTAATAATCATTGCCTGTCCGGGCTGAAGTTCGTGAATATCTTCTGCCTGCACATTCATAACGGTTTGTATTACAGGTCTTTCGGAAGCCACCACAATTATCTCATCGTCGGCATAATAAAAACCGGAACGTATTCCTTTCGGGTCGCGAAACACAAACGCATCGCCGTGTCCGAGCAATCCCATAATAGTATAACCGCCGTCCCAATCTTTTTCGGTATTGCGAATAACGGTCGAAATATCAAGATTATCTTCTATCAACTGCGTTATCTCCGCATTGTTTTTTGAAGTTGTGCGTTTGTATTTTTCATATTCGCGCTCTACTTCTCTATCTAATTGATGTCCAAACGATTCGAGCATTAAAAACGTATCGGCTGTGTCGCGTGGGTGCTGTCCCAATGCCGATAATTTTTGAAAAATCTCGTCCACATTTGTCAAGTTGAAATTCCCGGCAAGCATCAATGTTCTGTCTTTCCAATTATGCCGTCTTAAAAATGGGTGCATATACGAAACACCCTTTTTAGCATTGGCAGCGCTGTATCTTAAATGCCCGAAATAAAGCTCACCGGCAAACGGCAAATTGTTTTTAGCAAACTTGGCATCGTTTAACTGCACGCTGTCAACGTTTTGAAAATGCTTGTTTACCGAAGCAAAAATCTCTTGAATAGCGTTTGTTCCTTCTGCCCGTTCACGCCAAATATATTCTTTTCCGATAGGCATATCAAATTTTACCATTCCCAATCCAGCGCCTTCTTGTCCGCGATTGTGCTGCTTTTCCATCAACAGATACAATTTATTTAAACCATATCTCCAAGTTCCGTATTTTTCTTGGTAAAATTCGAGCGGCTTTCTGAGCCTTACCATTGCTATTCCACACATAATTATCAGTCTCCTAAATCCCCCTTTCGGGGGACTTTAATAAAATTTTATTATTATTTTAATCTAAATATTTTTCGACTTTTTAAGCTCTTTAAGTCCCCTTTAAGGGGATTTAGGGGGCTAAACCCACTTCTTTATTCTTTCCATCGCTTCAATCGTATTTTCACGGCTGCTAAATCCGGTAAAACGAAAATATCCTTCGCCATTCTGCCCAAAACCAACACCGGGCGTACCGACAATATGCGTTTCGTATAATAAATCTTGAAAAAACTTCCACGACAGCATATCGTTAGGCGTTTTTATCCAAATATTCGGCGAATTCACACCACCATACGTTTGAAATCCTAATTGTTGCAATTCATTTTTTATGATGCCTGCATTGGTCAAATAATATTGTACCAATTCTGCTACTTGTTTTCTTCCTTTTCGAGAATAAGCAGCTTCGGCGCCTCGCTGCATAACGTAAGAAACGCCGTTGAAATACGTTGTTTGACGGCGCAACCAAAGTTTATTTAATTCAATTTTCTCGCCCAACAATGTATAAGCAACCAATTCTTTTGGCACCACGGCGTAAGAACACCGAAGTCCAGTAAATCCTGCCGTTTTTGAAAAACTGCGCACTTCAATAGCCACTTTTTTGGCTCCTTTTATTTCGTAAATGCTGCGCGGAATATCGTTTTCGGTAATATAGGCTTCGTACGCGCCGTCGTAGATAATCACAGCTTGATTTTCGAGCGCATAATCAACCCATTTTTTAAGTTCTGTTTTGTTGAGAGCCGTTCCGGTAGGATTGTTTGGATAGCAAAGATAAATGACATCGACCTTTTCTTCGGGTAGATTGGGTACAAAATTATTTTCGGGCAGGCAATTTAAATACACAACATTACTCCATTTGCCGTCTTCGGTCATTTGCCCGGCGCGACCGCTCATAATCGCGGTATTTTCATACACAGGATACACAGGATCGGTAATGGCGATGATGTTATCGCGTCCCAAAATATGTCCGAGATTTCCCGTATCGGGTTTAGCGCCATCGCTAATAAAAATTTCGTCGTGGTCGAATGAAACACCGCGCGATTGGTAGTCAAATTTGATGATATTGTCGATTAAAAAACGATAACCGCGCCCGGGACCATAACCGCGAAATGTTGCTTCGTCAGCCATTTCATCAACGGCTGTGTGCATCGCCTTTACTACTTCCGACGGTAACGGCTGCGAAACATCGCCTACTCCTAAACTTATCACTTTGGCGCGCGGGTGGGTTACGCAAAACGCATTTGTACGCTTTTCTATTTCTGTGAAGAAATAATCTTCGGGTAATTTCAGATAATGCTCGTTTACTAACGCCATACGAAGATTGCAGAGAAGAATTTAATCAAATTTTTCAACTGCAAAATTACTATTTTTTGTGGTCTTTATGAAATTTTTATTAAAAAAATCCTCAAAAAATCTTGAACACATCATAATTCTATGTATCTTTGTCCTATGTATTCAAAAGAACTATTAAAAGGAACGCTGTCGGCAATCGTTTTGAAATTGCTGTCAGAAAACGGCAAAATGTACGGATACCAAATTACACAACGGGTAAAAGAGCTGTCCGACGATAAAATTTTGCTGAAAGAAGGCTCGCTGTATCCGGCTTTGCACAAACTGAAAGAAGATGGATTGATTGACGTGGAAACGGAATATATCGGCAAGCGCGTGCGCCATTATTATTTTCTCACAACGCAAGGCGTGCAGGTAAAAAACGAAAAAGAAACGGAACTAAAAGATTTTATTTCGACAATCAACAAAATTATCACTTCATAAATATTTTATTATGAACAATTTAACAGAAAAACAAATTGATTATATCGCGGAAGTTATCAATAACAGCGAAATTATTTCAACGGAGATGAAAGAAGATTTAATCGACCATTTTTGCTGTGCCGTGGAAGCGGATATGCAAAAAGGCGCAAGTTTTGAAACTGCATATGATAAGGCCTATCATAATATTTGCCCCGATGGATTTGACGAAATTCAGAAGGAAACTATTTTTTTATTAACCTTTAAAAACATTCAAAAAATGAAAAAATTATTGTTTATTTCGGGCTATTTGTCGGCAATTAGCGTGGCAACAACCTTGTTTTGGATTCTACAATCGCATATGATTGATACCTTTCGCGTTCCATATTTAGGGATTGCAACGCTCGTTACGGCAGTGATTATAGTATTTGTGTTTCTGCCTACGCTTTTTATGTATCTTTACAAAAAAGATTTGGCACAGTTTTACGGCAAAAAAACAATGTATATTGGCGGATTTACAGCGTCTGCCTTTTTAGTTCTTGCCAGCTTTTTTCACCTAATGCATTGGCCATTTGACATTTTCTTTTTATTAACGGCATTAGTAGCAATTAATTTTGCATTTTTCCCAATGTTGTTTTTGAAAATGTATCGAAAAACGAATTAGAACGCAAATGACGCAAAAAGCGCAAATTAACACAAATTTGCCTTTTTTAAAATAAGAAATTTCCGCAAATAGATAATAAAACATTTGCGGAAATTTGCGTTTTTGCGTGTCATTTGCGTTCTATCAGCACAATCCCATTTCCTTTGCTTTTTCCATCATAAACGCTTTTGCAGGTTCGTATTCGTTTGGAATAATGCCATCAAGAATCGCATCTTTTATTTTCATCTTGAGTTCACCAACGATGTTGCAAGGCGGCAAGTTGAATGTCCGCATAATTTCATCGCCGGCAACGGGCGGTTGAAAATTACGAATGCGGTCTTTTTCTTCTATCTCTTTCAGTTTTTGGCGAACTAACTGAAAATTAGCTAAAAATCGTTTTTCTTTTTCTTTGTTTTTTGAGGTAATATCGGCTTCGCAAAGGAGCATCAAATCGTCGATTTCGTCGCCGGCATCAAACAGCAAACGGCGCACGGCAGAATCCGTAACGGTTTCTTCGCTCAACACAATCGGGCGCATATGCAACGACACCATTTTGACGATGTACTTCATTTTTTCGTTTTGCGGAAGCTTCATTTTTTTGAAGATGCCTGGAATCATTTTTTCGCCCACAAAATCGTGGTTGTGGAAAGTCCAACCGAGCCGTTCGTCATATTTTTTTGTGCGCGGTTTGCCAATATCATGAAACAATGCCGACCACCGCAGCCAAAGATTATCCGTTTTTTCTGCCAAGCGGTCGAGCACGGTAAGCGTGTGTATAAAATTATCTTTATGACCTCTTTTTTCTTTCGTTTCCGTGCCTTTCAAGGCATATAATTCGGGAAAAATAATCTCGAGCAAACCGCATTTGTCCAACAAAATAAATCCGACCGAGGGGCGCGGAGAAAGGATAATTTTGTTCAATTCTTCAATGATTCGTTCTTTGGAAATAATGGCAATCCGCTCTTTGTTTCGAATAATGGCTTCGAACGTTTTTTCTTCCAAGAAAAAACCTAATTGAGAGGCAAAACGAATGCCGCGCATCATTCGCAACGGATCGTCGCTAAACGTAATATCAGGGTCTAACGGCGTTTTCAGCACTTTGTGTTTTAAGTCGAAAAGTCCGTTGAAAGGGTCAATCAGCTCGCCGAAACGGTCACCGTTCAAACACAACGCAAGTGTATTAATAGTAAAATCGCGGCGGTTTTGGTCGTCTTCCAATGTTCCTTCTTCAACGATTGGTTTTCGAGAATCGCTTTGGTACGATTCTTTACGCGCGCCAACAAATTCGAGTTCCAAATCGCCAAATTTTACTTGCGCCGTTCCAAAAGTTTTGAACACAGACAAATATGCTTTCTTGCCCAATGCTTTGCTCACTTTTTCGGCAAGCTCAATTCCGCTTCCAACGACCAAAACATCAATATCTTTCGACAGGCGATTAAGAAATATATCACGTACAAATCCGCCAATGACATAACATTCGCGGTTAAGTTCGTCAGCACAATTACCTATTAATTGAAATATTTTATCTTGAAGATGTTCTTTCATTTGATTACTTTTCGATTGATTTCATCAAATTTTCTATTTCCTCATCTGCTTTTTTCAGTTTCTGCTTGCACAGCGCAATGAGTTCGGTTGCTTTTTTTACTTTTATGCTTAACAAATCGATGTCGATTTTTTCCGATTCAATTTCCTGCAAAATCTGCTGAATCTCGTCGATTGCTTCATTATAAGATATGTCTTTTTTTGCCATTTTTATAAGAACTTATTTTGACGAACAAAGATAATAAAATATCGTTTCAGTTTTATTTTATTCATTACGTTCTTAAAGAATATCCGACAAAACACTGATAATCTGAACGTTTTCGGTTGTAACATCCACAATGATTCATTCAATATCATTTAACAAATTTAATTTAAAAGGTCATTTTATCTTCTTCCTATTTTAATATCTCCAATTTTTTTCCGAAATTTGCACTAAAGCTACCTGCTTTAGCTGCATGACAGAATAATTCGGACAATAATAAAATCATAGTTCAGACAATGATACGACTTTCAGGAATAACAAAAAAATTCCCCGACGGCGAAAACTCTTTCAATCAAGTGCTTCGGGGTGTAAATATGAGCATCGAAAAAGGCGATTTCGTCGCCATTCGAGGTGCATCGGGCTCGGGCAAAACCACGTTACTTTCCATTTTGGGAACGCTCCTTTTGCCCGACGAGGGAAGTTATGTGCTTGACAATGTGCAAATCAACACGCCCGGCGTGGATTATTCTGCCGTTCGCAACCAAAAACTCGGATTTGTTTTTCAAGACCACCGCTTAATGCCTCAACTCACGGCACTGGAAAATATTTTGTTGCCAACGCTCGCTTTTCAAAACAAAGCCGACGATTTGCAAATCGACTACGCCAAGCAACTGATGGAATTGACAGGCATCACGTCTGTTGCCAACCAATATCCTGAAACGCTTTCGGGTGGAGAAGCGAGTCGTGTTGCACTTTGCCGAGCATTGATAATGAAACCGTTCTGCATTTTGGCAGACGAGCCAACGGGACAACTCGACGCTGAAAACGCCCGAAACATTGCCTTGATGTTGGCAAAAATCCACAAAGAACTCGGCACAACTATCGTAATGGTAACACATTCTGACGAAACCGCCGGCGTTGCGAATAGAATTTTAACATTATCAGAAGGAATTTTATTGTAAATAATCTGGATTGCTTCGTTCCTCGCAATGACGCATTGAGGCTCAGTTTTACGTCATTGCGAGGAACGAAGCAATCCAGAAAAAACATAAATAATGAATACGAAACATCTAATTTTTAGAAATATATTGCTGTACAAATCATTTTATCGCTTAATCGCAATAGCGGTAATTGTAGCGGTGGCGGTCATTACGGGCAGTCTTGTGGTGGGCGATTCAGTGCGCACTACGCTTGTCAAACGTGTTGGCGAACGGCTTGGAAACACCGAAACAATCATTTTTTCAAAATATTCTTATTTGAGTGATGAGATTCTTGAAAATCATTTGTTGAAAGACGGCGCAAGAGGAATTTTATTAATGAATGGTTTTGTTTCCGTATCGGGCAAACTCACGCCTGTGATGGTTTGGGGCGTTGATGATTTGGAAATTGAACGAGGAAAAGCCAAAATAAATTCCGCACTTTACAACGAAATAAAACCTGCGGAAAATATTGTTTTGCGCCTGCCTTCCGCAGGAATGGTGCCTCTTGGCTCGATGTTCGTAACAGACACTTACACAACGAGTTTGCGATTGGAATTAGATACGATTATTTCCGTCGAACAAGGCGGAAATCTCAACTTGAAAAACGAGCAGACAATTCCGTTTAATATTTTCGTTAATCGTGAAGAACTTGCCGAAGTAATGGATATTTCGGGGAAAATTAATGTTATGTTGGCGGATAAAATTATTTCAAAAGAAGATTTTTCTTCTGCTTGGAATTATGAATTGTCGGGCTTGAATGTTCAGTTTCCTTGTCATTCCGCACTTGATGCGGAATCTCCTGCAAAGAACGGGAGATTGCGGGTCGAGCCCGCAATGACAATAGTAACTTCCGACCGCATTTTTATTCAAAACCAAGTCGTTGAAACACTTTGCGATTCCACTTCAAATCGAATTTATACTTATTTGGCAAATTCTATTCGCAAAAACGACGAAATTATTCCGTATTCATTCATTACCGCCGTTGATTTTTACAACGGAAAAAAATTAAATCCAAACGAAATTATCATTTCTGATTATGTTGCTCAAAGACTGAATATCGGTTTAGGTGATACCGTTTCCATCAGTTATTTCATTTCAAAACAATTCAAAACGTTAATCACAGATTCCGTTTTCTTTAAAGTCGTTAAAATTGTTCCAATAGAAGATTTGCAAGCAAACCAAACTTTAAAAGCAGATTTTCCCGGACTTTCAAATGTAGAAAGTTGCACTGATTGGAACAGCGATTTGCCAATAAATATGAATTTGATAACAGACGAAGATGAGGAATTTTGGGAAAAATACAAAAACACGCCCAAAGCCATTGTGCCTTACGAAACATTGGCGCCTCGTTGGGAAAATGCTTTTGGTAGCGCCACCGCTTTGCAAATCAGCGACACGAGCCAATTACAAGATTTGTCGTACGAAATGTTTGATGTTCAATTGATTTATCCTCGTGAGGCAGGCATCACTTCCGCCAAATCGGGCGTTGATTTTTCGAGCCTGTTTCTTTCACTCGGATTTTTCATTATCATTTCTTCGGCAATGCTGATGCTTGTGCCGTTGTCGGAAATGCTTTTTCGCCGTCGCGACGAACTCAACTTGCTAAAAGCAACAGGATTTTCCAACAAACGCATCACACGATTGTTTTTGCGTGAAAGCACACCGATTGTTTTCGTTTCGGCTATTATCGGTGTAATTGTCGGATTACTCTATACTTATTTGGTTTTATTCCTGCTCGGCACGGTTTGGAAAGGCGCCACACACACAGAAGGTTTCGGACTTTATCCCGATTTAACGACCATTATTATCGGAATGTCTCTCGGCATCATTTTTTCGTTGTCACTGTTGTATTTTAATATTCGGAAAACGGTTAAAGGAAAACGGTTAAAAGCTAAGAAACGATTAACAGTTTACCGTTTTCCCTTCACCATTCGCCGTTTACCGTTTACCTTTTTACGTTACAACCGAAAACAAGCGATGCTCTCGTTTATCACATTGGCTTGCGGAGTGTTGATTGTTTTTTCGGTCGGACTCAACCGCCGAAGTTTTGCTGATAGTTCGCAAATCCGCACAGCCACAGGCGGTTTTGCACTTTGGATTGAAACTGCTGTGCCGATTTTCCACAATATCAATACGGAAGAAGGACGAGCCAAATTGGGATTGAACGATTTACCCCAAAATACGCAGGCTTTACAATTATTAAAATTCAGTGCAGACGATGCAAGTTGCCTCAATCTCAACAAAGTTGTAACGCCAAATGTATTGGGAATAGATATGAACGAATTGAAAAACAGTGATTTCAGCATTACCAAAACAATAGCAACTCGTCATTGCGGGCTTGACCCGCAATCTCACGAAAAACGCGCTGAACAAGAGATTGCGGGTCAAGCCCGCAATGACGAGCCTTTGATTCCTGCCTTAGTCGATGAAACCGTTTTACAATGGAGTTTGGGTAAAAAACTCGGCGACACGCTCGTATATCTCGGAGAAAAAGGCGACACGATACGCATACAACTTGCCGGAACACTTTCAAATTCTATTTTCCAAGGCTCTATTTTGATTGATAAAACCTTATTTTCGGAAATTTGGAGCGAAATTTCGGGCAGTGAAATTATGCTGATAAATGTGCCCGACGACAAAATCGCCGAAACAAAAACGCTTCTTTCACAAGCCTTAAACAATTACGGCGTACGCGTGATGACCACCGCCGAACGCCTGCAACTATTTTACAGCGTTACAGACACTTACCTCACTATCTTTCTAACCTTGGGTGGATTGGGTTTGTTGCTCGGAATTTTTAGTTTCGTTATCGTTGTCCGTAAAAATCTGCTTGCTCGAACGAAAGAAATAATGCTTTATCGCTCGCTTGGCTTCGACGAAAAACAAATTTTTAACCTGCTTTACAAAGAAAATATTATTATTCCCATTTGTGCTATTTTTGCAGGCGCAATTGGCTCTTTGCTTGGCGTAATTATGGGATTTGGCAATGTAAGTACAGGAATTTGGCTGTTGTCCGGTTTCTTTTTGGCGGTTTTTGTTTTTTGTGTGATGTGGTTTGTGAGGATTTCGGTAAGGAATTATTTGAAACAGGTGTTATTCAAAGTGAATAAAATATAATTTTGTAATTGTTAAACATGCGACAAGATGGAAATTCCGAAACTTCCTAAATATTTATATCGTGGAGATGCAGACCCAAATAACAAAAGAAGATTAAAGGAAACCTTGAATAATGGTTTACTGCTGACAAATTTATGCAGTGGTGGAAATGGGCAAGAAATTTTCAGTAACACACTTGAAAATCTAATAAATAAGCACATTGCTTTGAGTTGGGATAAAACTCACTTTCTTTCTTTTTCGACTAATGAACAAACAGCCTATAAATATGGTAGTAATGGCAAAGAATACAATGAAATATATAATAATGAGCTTTGGGATTTCACAGTTTTGACTTTTGATACATCTCGTTTAACTTCAAGTAGTATTAAACAAGTTGAAGTTGGGATTTACAAAGCAGAGTTTGATCCAATTTGTAAAGAGTTTTCACCTTCTTACAAAGTTGTTTTAATCGATACATTATCATACTTGAAAAATATTTCAGATAAAAGTGGCATTGATTGTTCAACAGCTATAAAAAATGCTGAAAATGATAAAGAATGGTTGATACTTCCAACAAGTCCTTTTGGCTATACAGGAGAGTTTACAGCCAAATTTGATACAGCTTGCATTTCAGAGAAAAAAAAATTCCGTTATACATAAAAAACAAATGAAAATCCTCCTAATAATTCCCGGTTCCGGCGACACATTTTACTGCGGAAACTGCTTTCGCGACAATTTACACGCACAAGCATTGCGCCGTGCAGGGCAAAATGTCGTGATAATGCCTTTGTATTTACCGCTTACCGATAAATCGTTTCGGGCGGACACGCCTTTGTTTTTTCCGGCAACATCTTATTATGTGGCGCAAAAATTTTTCGGCAACCGAAAAATGCCTCGCTTTTTTGAAAACATGCTAAATTCCAAATTCGTTTTGCGGTTGGCATCGCATTTTTCGGGAACAACATCGGCAAAAGGAATGGAACAAATGACGCTTTCGATGATAAAAGGCGACGACAAAAATTTCGCCGAACAGACGGAAAAAATCATTGATTGGATTGTAAATCACGATCGTCCCGATGTTATCCATTTGTCGAGTTCGATGTTGATTGGTATTGCAAAAGCGATTAAAAACCGCATTGATATTCCGATTGTTTGCTCATTACAAGACGAAGAAATATGGTTAGACAGCCTCGAAAATCATTATGCCCAAGAAGCGTGGCAATCAATAGGAAAAAATGCAACATACATCGACCATTTTGTTGCATCAAGCGAATTTTACAAATCGGTAGCATTTAAACAAATTCCCGAAATCGGCGAAATAGATGTTGTTTATCCGGGCGTAAATATTGAAAAATATCAGACTTCTCACCAACCCTCTCCAAAGGAGAGTGAGCAATGCATCGGATTTTTTTACCGAATGAATTATGAAAATGGATTGGATATTCTTGCAGAGGCATTTGTAAAATTGAAAAGCGAAATTCCAAACTTGAAACTAAAAATCAGCGGTGGTTACACGCACGAAAATAAGAAATTTATCAATCAAATCCGGAAAATTTTGCAACCTTATATGCATGATGTTATTTGGTCGGAACATTATAATTTAGACGAACACACAGATTTTTACAACCATATTTCGTTGATTTGCGCACCGTTGCGATTTGACGAAGCATTTGGATTGTACATTGCAGAATCCTTTGCTTCGGGCAAACCTGCTGTTATGCCAAACACAGGCTCTTTCAGCGAAATTGTTGGAAATGCAGGCTTGCTCTACTCACCCAACGACAGCGAACAGTTGGCAAAAGCATTAAGAGAAATTCTAACAGATAATGTTCTATACGAAAAGTGTAAAGAAAATGCGTTACAATTATCGCATGAAAGATACAACGATGCTGTAACAGCAAAAAAACTGTTAGAAATTTATCGTAATTGCCTTTAAATTCTATTTCACAATCACTTTTTCATTCGCCGAATGGCTCACAAATTCAGGTGCATACAAACATTGTATGTTCGCGATTCCATTTGAATATTCGCCCGCACGGCTTACCCAAAGTTGATATTCAAACACATACGTTCCGCGTGGCAAAAAGTTGAAAAAGTATTGCACAGACGCATCGCGCGTGGTTTGGTAAAAGCCAACACCTTCGCGCCAACGGAAACCTGAAAGTTGCTCCACAGGCTCAAAACAAGACGCGCGCATATCTTTCAAGGCGAGATATTCCATATCTCTGTCGAGATTTACGGTTAAGCGCACGGTAACTTTATCGCCGATTTTTATGAAAGATTTATCGGAAAGCGGTTCCATAAATCTTCCTGTTGAGTTCATTCGCTCCACAAAAAGTTTTTTATCAATACTCAAACTGCCTTGTTGTTTTTCTATCTTGTCGATATTTTCCAAATACTGCCAATAAGCGGCTCCCCAAGCAATGCCGCCGCCCGTTTTAGTAACGGAAATATCAGCAAGTTTAGGCGTAATATCATTTCCGGTAAATGTTTTCTGAATGTGTCCGGCACCTGCTTCAGCTTTGTCGTCCAACAAGTTACCGCCAACTTTTACGGTAACGCCGATATTGTCGGCTGTCCAATCACTGCCTTGCATCAAAAGCGCGTAAACGGCATTGATGGTCGAAATTTCCGAATCCCAAATCTGTGTTTGTTTTTGTTTGAGGAGCCAAATTTTCATCTCATCGATTTCCGTTTTGTTGTTGGCAATTTCGGCAAACGCTTCAATTAGTGCGCTTTGCGTTTTTATTGCCGATTGATTCCAAAAATATCCGTTGCGGTTTGTTCCCCAAAACATTCCCAATTCGTCGGAATTTCTCGAATTTTCTCTTAATGATTTTAAAATATCATTGGCAACAGATTTTTTGCTTGCGCGATTCATCACAAGTGCCGTCTGCGCTTGTCCGTAGAGATTTTGTTTTGTCCATTGTTTTTCCATTAAATCGCGGTAGAAATTAAACGCTTCGCGCGTGTCGTTTGGAATAGGAATATCTGTGTATGAACTTCTAACATAATGATAATAAATCTGTATCGGCGAAACAGAAGTTTCGGTTTTGTAGTTTTTATTGTTTCTTTTTAATCGCTCAAAATCGTCTTTTATGCAAAAATCGATAAATGAAATTGCTCGGCGTTGCATTTCTGCTTGGCTTTCGATGCCAATTTTGTTGAGTTTCGCCATTCCGTCGAGTACAAACAGCGTAACATAGCGATCTTCGCGCATTCCGTTGAACCACGGAAACGCGCCGTTTGTGAGTTGCAATTCGCTCAATTTATCAAACATCGAAGCGGTTGAATTTGCTAAATTATTCAAGTCGAACAACAAAGCGAGGCGTTGTTTCCGCTCGCTGTCGCATTGCGCATCCATTACCCACGGCGTTTCTTGGAGCAAGATGTTTTTTAATTCTTGATTCGTTTCCAACGCGGACAAAAACGCATTTTTCGATATATCTTGTTTTTTCCACAACTCAAAAACCGATTTTATCTTCGGATTGGCGTTTACGATGTAACTACCGAGCATATTGGCGTAGTAAGCAGAGAACAACGAAATGGCATTTTCGTTGGTTGGCGTGCTCAAATATGGAATCGCCTGCACCGCATACCAAACGGGATTGGCGGTAAACTCAACCGTAAAACGGCGCGTTTGCAATGTGGGAGAATCGGCGTTTTTCATTCGCTCAAACGTAAAATCTTCGGTGCCTTCTCCGCGCATATTCATCCGCATACTTTCGGTAACAAGCACTTTTTCGGACAGCACAGGCACCAAATGTTGCTCGCCGTCAGAAAAATCATTGCTTTTTGCAATCACGCGGAAAATCAGCATATCATATTGTTCCGTAACGTCGTAATTCCAACTCACAGTAGTAGTCGCCCCTTCTAACTTCCCTTCAAGGGGAAGAACTGCTTGCGCCTGATTTTGTCCCTCAGGCAAGTCTCCCTGAGGGAGATTTAGAGGGCTTCCTGCTACATTGAAATCAACCGTTTTTTGCACAATTATTTTCTCATCAATAGGATTTACGACTTCCAAAATCGCTTGTCCTTTAATTGGTTTTTCTGTCAGATTGGCGACATTTGCCGTCAGTACCATTTTATCATTTACGCGTACAAAACGCGGAACATTGGCGGTAATCATCAGCGATTTTTGCGTAATTACGCTCGCCGACAGCTGACCGTATTGCAACGCCACGGTGTGCGCCAATCCCATAAAATTCCAACGCGTAAGGCTTTCGGGCATTGTGAACGAAAGCAATACTTCGCCGTCTTTATTGGTTTTTAATTGAGGGAAAAAGAAAGCTGTTTCGGCAAAGTTTTGGCGGATATTGATGTTTGGCGTTGCTCCTAAATCGGCGGAATCATCAAACGCTGTAAATCCTGCAAAATTATCTACTTCCTTATCTGCCCGTGCCATCATTGGAGCAGATTCTGCCATCATAAAAACATCTGCATCATCACGAACAGAAGAACCGCCTCTTAATCTTATTTGTGCATTCGGGTCGCCCGAATCTTTCGCAACACTCAAACCGGCAACTCTTCCTTGTAATAATTGCTCGGAAGATGTTGTAACGCCTCGGTACATTCCAAATCTATTCCACCGAAATGCATTAAACCAATTCAAATTATCGAACGCCAATTCATTCGCCGGTTTAAATTTCATATCAAAATTAAGCCAAATCGACGACCTTCTATTTATCGGCGCGCTCCAAAAATTAAGATGTGTGCGCGGATTGTAAGGCGATGGTGCAAAATTCCATTTGTTTGGTCTCAACATATCGAGCGAGGCATCGAACATCGTTGCCAACAGCTCGGCATTAACGATTTTTCCTTTGCTGTCGGTAATTTTAATTGTCCATTCTTCTTGTTGTCCGGGCAAAAGTTTGTCGCGGAAAGTCGTAAACTTGATATCTAACGCTCTGTTTTCCTGTTTTTTGGTAATTTCTACTCTTTCGGTAAAAAATTGTTGGTCTTTCATAAAAGATAATTCCAATGTTACGTGGTCGCCGTATTCCGCTTTAAACGGAATGTTGAGCATTCGCAATTCGTTGTCGAAATCGAGCCATTTGCTTTCGAGTAATTCTTCGCCTTTCAATAATTGGAATAATACTTTTACGTTGTTGGCAGAAGTTCCGAAAAGTATCTCGGCATTTTCACCAACGGCGCATTCTGTTTTTTGTCTATGGATAAATATGTATTCTTTGTCGGCTAATTTTTTGTCTTTTTCCGAAAATAACACAAAGTCACGCGTAGTAGAATTTTTTCTTCCTTTTTCGTCTGTCGCTGTGAGTACTAAACGGTATCTGCCTGATGGTAGAGCCTGCAATGTATTTGCAACAAGTATTTTATTCGTTTTCGATAAATCAATCGTTCCTGAAAGAACGGCCGCCCCTTCTAACTTCCCCTCAAGGGGAAGAACTGCTTGCGCCTGACTTCTACCGTCAGGAAAGTCCTCCTGTGGAGAATTTAGGAGGCTTGGTTGTAATCTGAAAATTTGATACGTAATAATTGTATTTATTTTCTCACCATTATTATTGACGGCGGTAACGGTTATATCCGTTTTGTCTTCTTTTTTAACGCGAGCCGAAAGGTTTGTGTTTAACTGAATGCTATTTTCCGAAACGGAAAAATGAAATTCTTGTCGTTGCGTTTCACCTTTGCTGTCGGTCGATTCTATATGTAATGTATAATTCTGACTATTAAACCGATTATTTCGCCTTTTTTGCGGAACAAAAGACAGCGAAAATTCGCCTTGTTGATTGGCGGTCAATGTTCCATTTGTGATTTCTCTTTCTGAAAAAGGAGGCATTCTGAATCCCCAAAAACGTGTTTGTTCCACAATTCGATACGTTAGATCGGCATTGCTTGATGCAAATCCTGCGTAATTCATTACGTTTCCTGTTAATGAAATGGTATCGCCAAAAGTGTATGCGCCTTGAATATTGTTAATGTTGATTTCGATACTCGGGCGTTTGTATTCTTCCACCAAAATAGAATGATTTTGATTGCCGACTTGAATGTTAAAATTACCTGAAAGCACATTTTGAGGCAAAATAAATGAACCCGAAATGGAACCGAATTCATTTGTTTTCAACGATAATTTGTTTATTTCCTGCCAATTTGCATCAAACAATTTCACTTCAAGCGTTTTATTTTTCATAACAGAAACGTCTGTTGCTGTGCGGTTATAAGCAATTGCCTTAAAATAAACCGTTTGTCCGGGTCGGTAAACGCTTCGGTCGGTAAAAATCGAAACACTTTCGAGTCGTCTTTCTTCTTGTTCCCGCCAATTGTTCGTCCACAAACTATTTAACGGAAAATTTTTATCATCGCCGACAGCAATTCCGGCGTAAACAGTTTGAATTTTTGAATATTGATATGACACAAAACCGTTTTTATCACTCGCAATTGTCGCCAATGGATTAAGCGTTTGCCTGCGGTTTTCGTATTTGCTCTCGAATAGTCTTACAGACGCTTTCGGAACGGGTTGCCCTGTCATTCTGTCCACTACAAAATATTCGAGTTCGTTTGTTCGCTGACGTTGAATAAGCGCAAATTTTGATACAAAAAAATCGCCTTTTTGCGGATTTCCTGTCGTTCCTTTCGACACAATTTCGTATTGATAAATGCCGTATTCGAGTCCGTTAATCGTAACGCTGTGCGTTTGCGGTACAAAAGGCATTGTTTGTGGAAATTCTATTTGTTGCGTGCTGATAAGTTTACCCATTATGCTTTGCCTGTCGTTGAATCTTTCGGCGATGTAAGTCTCGATATTTTTTTCTACTTTGTAAATTTTGAGCGTCGCATTTTTCAGGTTTTTATAGCTTATTTCAAATATTATTTCGGTTTGCGGATAAACAAGTTCACGCGTTCCGGCACTCAAAGACGGTTGTGTTATCTGCATTTTTATATTTGCCAATGCGTTGATTCTGCTGTAGTTGGGAAATTTCTTTATTCCTTCTTCGCAAATGGCAAGAGCTTTTCCCAACAATTCATTTGCTTCTTCGCCTTGCAAATTGCGAGTATTCTCCATATAAAAATTGGCTTTTTCTATCATTATTTCCACCGAAAGCGGATTGTTTTGGAATTGTTTTTCCAACACAGAAAGACTGTTCAAGTAAAGGCTGTCGCGGTTATCGTCGAACGAAAAAGTGTATACAAACCGTAACCGTTCCAAATCGGCATACAAAAACGCATCTTCGGAGCCATTGGTGTGCGCTTTCAATAAATTATCGGCGTGCGCTTTCAGCAAGTTTTGATAAATCTGAATTTGCTTATCAGCGTTATTATCTGTTACAGGAATTTTCATAAAATCTTTTGCGGGAGCAAAAAAAGTTTCGTCTAAATTTTTTGGGATAAATTCTTCGCCCGACAGCAAATCTAATGCACGATACGAAAGAAAATCGAACATCGTTGGGCGAAGATGTCGGCTGTCATTTCCTAAATGTAGAATATCGGAATATGTCGTTACTTGCGCTCGGAGTAATTCCGTTTTTGGCAAAAGCGATGCTGAAATATGCTCAACCATTTTATCGGTAAAAATATTTTTGCTCCATTCGTTCATGTTTTCGGGAACGTAACCAACAATCGGCGTGCGCTGATTTATTCGGTGCGTATTTTCTTGATAAAACTGCAAATACATTTCCGCCAACATTGAATGAAGCATCGCTTGTTCAATGTTATCGGTGCTTTCTGCTGTCATTTTTTCTACGACAGAAAAAATTTGGGGCCATTCTTCCTCTGTGCATTGGCAGTTTCGCTGATAACCAATTTTATACATCAACGCCTTGATTACCTGCGGACTGTTGTTTTCTTTTACCGCTCGCGCAAAAATATTATCCACCACAGCAAGCGCAGATTTTGGCAATGATTTTTTATCAAAATCTTCTACTTTTTTCCAATCATTATCGAACGAACTTGATGCTTGGGCAACTGAAAATATTGCCATAAAAAGAATGAGGAGGAGTGTTTTTGTTTTCATAATCATACATTTTTGACAAATATATAACGAAAAAACGGACTCAATGGTATTTGAATCCGCTTTTTATTGAATATTCTGTCATTGCGGGCTTAACCCGCAATCTCCTAATAATTGTACTCTTTTCGGAAGATTGCGGGTCAAGCCTGCAATGACAGTGAGGATTAATATGCTCTTGCAAAAATAACCCGTTGCACCGAAGGTTTTCCGGTTACCATACAAACGCCTGCGGTTTTATCACCTTCCAACGGAATGCAACGAATAGTAGCTTTTGTTTCGGTTTTGATAAGTTCTTCGGTTTCGGGCGTGCCGTCCCAATGCGCGAGAATGAAACCGCCTTTTTCGATTTCCACTTTAAACTCGTCGTAGCTGTTTACCTCACGAGTAACGGAGGCACGATAATCGAACGCTTTTTTGAAAATATTTTCTTGAATGGCTGTCAATAAACCTTTTATGTATGTTTCAATACCTTCGACAGCAACTGTTTCTTTGGTCAATGTATCACGACGGGCAACTTCTACCGTTCCGTTTTCCAAGTCGCGCGCGCCCATCGCCAAACGCACAGGAACGCCTTTCAATTCGTATTCGGCAAATTTCCAACCCGGTTTTTTGTTGTCGGAATTGTCGTATTTTACGCTGATGCCTAATGCTTTCAGCTTTGGAATAATCTCGGCGACTTTGGTGTCTATTTCTGCCAATTGCTCCGCATTTTTGTAAATTGGCACAATAACTACTTGATAAGGAGCCAAATTTGGCGGCAACACAAGTCCGTTGTCGTCGGAATGTGTCATAATCAACGCACCGACCAACCGCGTGGAAACGCCCCAAGAACTCGCCCAAACGTATTCTTCTTTGTTTTCTTTGCTGATGAATTTCACGTCAAACGCTTTGGCGAAATTTTGTCCCAAGAAGTGCGACGTTCCGGCTTGCAACGCCTTGCCATCTTGCATCAACGCCTCGATGCAATAAGTATCAAGCGCACCTGCAAAACGCTCACTGGCTGTTTTTACGCCTTTGATAACCGGAATCGCCATAAAGTTTTCTGCAAAATCGGCGTATACATTCAGCATTTTTACAGTTTCTTCCAACGCTTCTTCGCTCGTGGCGTGAGCGGTGTGTCCTTCTTGCCAAAGGAATTCGGCAGTACGCAAAAACAAGCGTGTACGCATTTCCCAACGTACCACATTTGCCCATTGGTTGCACAAAATCGGCAAATCGCGGTACGACTGAATCCAATTTTTATAGGTGTTCCAAATAATGGTTTCAGAAGTCGGACGCACAATCAGTTCTTCTTCCAATTTCGCCGATGGGTCAACAACAACGCCACCGCCATTCGGGTCGTTTTTCAACCGATAATGCGTTACCACAGCGCATTCTTTGGCAAAACCTTCAACGTGGTCGGCTTCTTTGCTCAAAAATGATTTGGGTATAAACAACGGAAAATAAGCGTTTTGATGTCCTGTTTCTTTAAACATTCTATCCAATTCGGCTTGCATTTTTTCCCAAATGGCGTATCCATACGGCTTGATAACCATACAACCGCGCACGGCTGAGTTTTCGGCTAAATCAGCCTTCATTACTAAATCTAAATACCACTGCGAATAGTTTTCGCTTCGTGAGGTTAATTCTTTTGGCATATATTTTTGGTTTATAATTTTCATGATGTTATTTAAGATGCGAAATCCACGCCAATTGAGGATGTTAGGTTGTACACATCGTTTTTTTTGCCCATTAGAACAATTATATCATTGTGGCGAAATTTATAATCTGCATCGGGTATAGACACCTCTGCTCCGCTTTTAACAACAAGGATATTGATGTGGTAATGCTGATGTAAATTGAGCATTCTGATATTTTTACCCACCCAATCGGAAAGAACAGCAATTTCAAAAATCGAATATTCGCTGGACAATTCAAAAAAATCAAATATACTATTTATATTGTAACGTATTGCTAGTTTTTCGGCATATTCACGCTCGGGATAAACAATCTCGTCTGCACCTATCTTTTTAAGTACTTCTATTTGTACATCTCTACTGGCTTTTGTAACAACATATTTTGCACCAAATTTTTTCAACAGTGATGTAATGACAATGGAGGCTTCAAAATCTTTTCCGATAGTAACAAAACAAATATCGAAATTACCGACACCCAAAGCGCCGAGCACATTCTCGTTGGTACAGTCGCCAATTATGTAATCGTTAAATATCAACGAAATATTTTGTTCTAATTTTTCTTTCACATCTACAACCATAACGGAATTGCCAAGCTCTTGCATTTTCATTGCCAGATGCCTGCCAAAACGCCCCATTCCAATTACTAAAATTGATTTTGTTTTTTGTTTTCGTTTCATAACAATACTTTTTTAACCAATTAATATTTTTTCAACAGGTCTTTCTGCAGGTGGGTCGATGCGTTTTTTTGCAAGAGCAATCAACAGTGTAACCCAGCCTACTCTGCCTGCAAACATTAAAATTATAATTACAATTTTGCCCGTTATACCCAACGAAGGTATAATTCCTATCGAAAGACCTACGGAACCGAGTGCAGACACTGATTCAAACAACGCTTCTTTCAACGTAAACGGCTCCACTACACACAAAACAAAAGTTGCTATTATAAAAACAGATGAATAAATAGTAACTATTGCGGTAGCTCTTCTCACTGTTTTTTCATCTAATCTCCGTTTGAAAACAACCATACTGTGTTTCTTTCTGAATGAATTAAATGCATTAAGCACCAATATTGCCAATGTTGTTGTTTTAATTCCACCAGCAGTGGAACCGGGACTTCCACCGATAAACATCAACAAAATGGTCAGAAAAATACTCGCTTCAGTTAATTGTGCCGGGTCAACAATGTTAAATCCCGACGTTTTTGACGCTATGGATTGAAACAGGGATGTGATAACTTTTTCGCCGGTTGTAAATCTGCTGAAAAGACCGTTAGACTCGAATAAATAATACAGTATCCAACCCGAAAAAAATAAAATTCCTGTCACGGATAATGCTATTTTTGAGTGTAAAGAATACTTGCGAAATTCAAATTTGCGTATAATGATGTCGTCAAGCACGATAAAACCAAGACCACCTGCAAAGGTAAGCAACATTACCGTTGTTAAAACTGTTGCATCGGTTGCGTAAGTTGTAAGTGATGAAAACTCACCGAATCTTCCCATTAAATCAAAACCTGCGTTACAAAAAGCTGATACGGAATGAAAAACTGCACTCCATAAACCGGCTGTAAAACCCATTTGCGGACAAAAGCGCACTGCCAGTGCTATCACGCCAATTGCTTGAACAATAAGCACTATTGTAACAATTCGTTTGATAAGCCGTACAACTCCGCCAAGTTGCATAATTCCTGTTGATTGTGCCAAAAGTTGCCTTTCGTGCAAACCTATTTTTCGTTTCAAGAAAACCGAAAATATGGTAATAATAGTCATAAAACCAATGCCTCCGGTCTGTATTAAGAGTAAAATAACAACTTGACCAAAAAATGACCAGTGTATCCAAGTATCATATATTACAAAACCTGTAATACATAACGCACTTGCGGAAGTAAAAACAGCATCAATAAATGATGTCCATTCGCCTGCTTTTGACGACACCGGTAGACAAAGCAAAAAGCCTCCGAAGAAAATCAGTGAAAAAAAAACGGATACTATTATTTGTGTATATGTAAGTTTAAAATTCATATATGATTTAGTTAAGGCTGGAAGCCTTTTATCATTAGCGTGGGGCAACGCCCTACAAAATAATCGTCGTGTTTGTGAGCTCCAACGGGGCGAAATCATTAATCCCACAAATAACGTTCGTCATAATCTACCTTGTATTTTTTCAAAAAAGCAACTAATTCTTGTTGAAATGTTTGTTTTGTATGATGTTGTTCTTGTGTTTCGATATAATTTACAACCTTATCAATTTCCGATGGATTAACAGAAAAAATGCCATAGCCGTCTTGCCAATAAAAATTTTCGTAGTCTGTGCCTTTGGTTTTTATCCATTTCGATGATTCTTTTTTTACTTCTTCCAATAGTTTTATTTGTGTGATTTTTTTCGATAACAGACAACAAATATGAATGTGGTCGCGGCATCCGCCTACTCGTATCGGATTACATTCCAATGCTTTGCATATTCCGCCGATATATGCCCAAAGTTCGTTTTCGATATTTTTATCAATAAACGGATAACGATGTTTGGTACTAAATGTTATATGAACATAAACCTTTGCTAATGACTGAGGCATAATGTTTTGACGTTAAATTGATTGCGCCCCGTTGGGGCTTTATTTTCATTGTTTTCATATTCGTAGGGCGATGCCCCACGCTATTGATTAAAAGGCTTTCAGCCTTAAAACGACATTGATTTTTAATTTATAAATAATTTTGGTCTTTTAAATTACGGAGAATTTACATATACTGTTTACGCTCAACTAATTCTTCTGGCATATATTTTTTAATTCAAGATTTAAAATTTAAGTATATCAGAGTTTCTCTTTTTCAATTTTAGTTTTCCAATTATCAAAAACTTCCGCATTATTACCAAAATCAGATTCTACATCAAACTCCTTAAATACCTGATTCATAGATTCAATGTGTAATTTTACAATTTTTGTAATTCTATTAGTAAAAGATACATTTATTTTCTTTTTATTAATTGCTTGTTCTGATTTTTTTGCAAAATAATTTGCTATTTCATATTTCAATTGGACATAATCTAATAGTTGTGGAGATTTATATTGCGGTTTAATCCAAGAAGAATCTCTTTTTATTCCTGCATACGATTCAACTGAGATAATTCCTGTCCAAACATTTACCTTTTTGGGGA
>Ga0099364_10001944_pt1 | contig 33358 bp, 30 predicted proteins | sample TergutTh196P3_FD_73070 | JGI IMG/M metagenome (GOLD analysis project Ga0099364, IMG submission 73070) | Microcerotermes parvus P3 segment gut microbial communities from Pointe-Noire, Republic of the Congo - Th196 P3 | ecosystem: Host-associated > Arthropoda: Insects > Digestive system > Gut ... | reverse complement strand
GGCTGTGCCTGTTCTAAATATCTTGCTGTGTATTTTTTTACAAAACCGCAGGGGCGGTAAGTCATCTTTGACTGGCGCAAGCCTTCGTTCCCAAGGTCTTGTTCGCGGTTGATTAATGTAAAAAAACGCGGAAGGGATGCGGCAAAAGATTGATTTACAAATTGATAAACGCCTTTGTATTCCTCAACAGCTTTTTCAAAATGAACGACGAACATCCTTCCCCTTGCAAGACTTTCTCCAAGACAATAACCTACCGGTTTACCATCAACATAGAAAATCGAACCCCTTAATGTAAGAGAGTCAAATTCATCCAACGATTCTTTTGCCGATTTATAATCGCCTTCTTCATCTCCTGTTCGCAGGAGCAGATCCTGCCGCCACTTTTCAAGAATTTCAAACGCCGCTGGAATTTCTGATTTTGTAAGAGGTTTCTGTTCGTGGTTTGGGTATGATTTTAAAAAATTGTTTACATGGTTTTTCTTTTTGTGGAATTTCTTTCCTGAAAGTTCAGCTAAATCGCTTCGGTTGTATAGATAATCAAAATTATCTCTATCTTCTGTAAGCACAATACCGCGTTCTTCAAGATCGTTTCTTACAGGGGTTAACACAGTTTCTGAAATATTTTTCCAGTAATCGTGGGTTTTAAAAAGCGAATCAAGCGTATCAAAATCCGGCGCGCTGCATGGGGTCATAAAAAAAGTTTTGCTCTCGCCATTTGGCTTTTTTTGGATTCCGGAGATAATAAAGCCGCCGTCTTCACCGTTACGTGAAACGCGGTAATTGTACTTATCTCTGAAAAGGTACAGACCGGAAAAAGTAAATTCCGAAACGCCGTCATGGGTAAGAGAAAGGCGGGGGTGCAGCATCTCTTTTAGTCCTATATCCAATGGGACAAAATCCGGGTAGCATGGAATAGTCATAACTGCGCTTCGACTTCTTCATCCTCTGGTTCAGGCGGCTGTTCCGATTGTTTTGCCTGAACCGATCTCCGCGAACCTATTAGAATTGAAACAGGTTCAAGAATAGGAATATTTTCGCACACAATTTTGATAATAACCATCATGGGAACCGCGAGAATCATTCCTGCAAATCCCCATATATAACCCCAAACACCCAATGAAATCAAAACAAGGAGAGGCGAAATTCCAACATGTTCACCGGTTATTTTTGGATCTAAAAAGTTTCCTATTACCATATTCACAGCTAATATTGATGAAACCACAATAATCACCGGAACTGGGTTTGGCCAAAACTGAATAAGCGCGAATAGAGATGTGGCAAAGCCTGCTGCAATACTTCCAAGAGTCGGGATAAAATTTAAAACAAATGCAACAACTCCCCAAACAATTGCGAATTCCAGCCCGATTAGCCAAAAGACAAGAGTAAGCAGCAAACCTGTTGCAAGAGAAAGAAAAAATTTCGCTGTTAAATAACGCATAACCTGAGTCATCAAATTATCTCCCATCTTGTAAATTCGCTCTGATCGATTATCAAACGCCGTGTCCAGTTTTATCTTTGAATGGCTTGCTTCCAGCAATATGAACACCATAAAAAGAATAACCAAAACAGCGCTTGAAAGAAATGTTAAAAATGTATTGGAAAATGAAATTGTAAAGTCGCGTACCCATGTGCGTATTCCCTGCTGCCCCCATAAATTTTGCCAGAAAGTCAATTCATCATCGCTTGGAAGGTCAAATATATCAGCAGCCCAGTTGTAAATTTCCATAAAACGGCTTTCGTAGAATGGCAATCGTTCAACAATCATCTTTGCAGAAGTAAAAAGTACAACTCCAAAAAGACATATTACGACAACAATCAGAATAATTATTACAAAAATCGATATTGCACGGGGAAAACGAAGTTTATCCAGCGCTTTTATGATGGGATACATTACAATCGCTAATAATGCAGAAATTGTAAAAGGAAGTATCACCGAAGAAGCTATTTTTAACACAGCAGCACCAATTATGCAACACAGGAAGATCATCATAAACAAGATGCCGCGGCCAGAATGAAAAGTTTTCCAGATATTTTTCATGTATTAATTATGTCATAAATCAAAATATTGAGCAATAAACCTGTAATTAACTCCCAATAATCGGAAGCCTCGAAAAACATCCGTTTTGATAACTAAAAGGTTCCTCAAGAAAAAAAGTACTTGACCTTCCGGAACAAAATACTTATGTTTGTAGTAGACTGATAATACAGCATAACTGAAATCTACTATGCTGCTTCTTGTTTTCCTACATAGTACAGCATCTCGTGTTTTTCGGTTAATGTGTTTCAGCACCTCCCGGGTTTCCTCACCTCCTTTTCCCGGGGGGTTTTTTTATTTTCATTAGTCAATTAAATTAAAACCTCCACAAAAGCGGGGGTTTTTATAGTAATTAATTTTCTAGAGCTGTAATCTTATGCCCACCGAAGCGCCAAGGCTTCCATCTGAGAGGTTATACATACCCGTTACATCAAACCTGATGATGAAAAGATTAAGTGAAAGCCCTCCATACAACCGGAAATTCCAACCGTTAACTTCTTCGTATGCTCTAATACTATCCCCTATAGAAGGCAACAATCCTGCTTCTTCAATAAGTCCAGCCAGTTCTCCTTCTGCGGTAACATCGCCTTTTACTTCAAAACCGACTTTTGACCATGAATAACCCGCGCCAATACCAACATACGGAGTTATGATAAACAATGGGAATGATACTTGCGCTTTTGCTTCAATCATGGTTGTTTCCCAGAAAAGACCGGCTGATGCGTTTGTAGTGACAGATACACCTTCAAAGTTTACGCCATCGGTAAAATTAATTCCGACCCCGCCTCTTAAATGGTTTACACCTACACCCGCAGATATATTGATGAATGCTCCCGGTGAAAAAATAGAATAACGCAAATCGGCTCCTATGAGTTCATATTCAAAATTTATACCCCCAAGAAACCCGCTGATCATATTGTCAAGACCAAACTGAGACAGATTCATATATTTTACACCTATATCAAACGGAAGTATTATACCTCCAACTCTTGCTTCCAGCATAACAGATGGAAGGGGAAAACCTATATTAGGGAAGTCCCCTAGTAATCCTCCAACACCACCTTCCATTCCAAGTATTTCGAGCAATGGATCTAAAACACTCAAGTCATTGCCAATCGTTGTCGCTCCTATTGTAAAACCAATACCGAAGTGAGGTGGTAATGCAAGGAGCTGCCCAATGTAGGCATCTGACCAGTTTAATCCGAGTGTTGAATTAAACGGCAGAGCTGTCGCCATCGATCCAGAGAATGTCTTTAACGGATCCACAATCTGATCAATATCAAATTTAAATTCTGGTGTTTGTGAAAATATAGGGCTTATGGCAAGCAAAAAAATTAGAATACCAATAATTAATATTTTTCCTGACTTATTCATAATGTCCTCCTAGTATAATTATATCACAAATTTATAAAAACACAAGTATTAATAAAATAAAGAATTTTAAAATTTCAAGAGACACCGCGCCGTGAGGCACCACGTAGTCTTGACCGTCAGAGCTTGTTATATTACGATAAGATGTTCTGTGTCAGGAACCGTGCGGGTAAGCGCCGCCCAACCCCGTCAGGTCTGGAAGGAAGCAGCGGTAAGTGGATGTTTGCTGCGCCGCGGAGCTCCTGACACAGAGCGTTTTTTCAAAAAAGCCGGTTTTTTACTCCTTATATCACTGGTTTTTTTTCTTGTCATTCGGTACACTGAATTTATGGCAGCTCAGTATGAAGTTACCGCATCAAAATACAGACCCAAGACATTTGATGAATTAGCAGGGCAGGAATTTGTTGTTTCTACCATCAAGAATTCTTTAAAAAACGCTCAGATAGCTCCGGCATATTTATTCTCAGGACCTCGCGGCTGTGGAAAAACAAGCGCAGCACGCATCCTTGCGCGTTCGCTCAATTGCCTGACTGCATTGCAGGCAAATGATCAAAGCGGTAAAAAAGAACTAGCATCAGAGCCGTGCGGAATTTGCGATAATTGCCGTGCAATTAGCCGGGGCGCAAGCATGGATGTGCTTGAAATAGACGGCGCATCAAACAATTCTGTCAATGATATCAGGCAAATTAAAGATGAAGTTCTTTTTCCGCCTCAAACAGGGCGCTACAAAGTATATATAATTGATGAAGTACATATGCTTTCCGGCAGCGCATTTAACGCGCTTTTAAAAACCATCGAAGAGCCGCCTCCGTACATTGTCTTTATATTTGCAACAACAGAATTGCACAAGGTTCCTGCAACAATTAAAAGCCGCTGCCAGCAATTCAACTTCAGACTTATATCTGTGGAAAAAATTCAAGAACTGTTAAAAAAAATATGTGAAGAAAATAGTATAAAAGCGGATGATGATGCGCTTTTCTGGATTGCAAGAGAATCAACGGGAAGCCTTCGTGATGCGTTCACGCTTTTTGATCAGATTGTTTCGTTTTCCGCAGGTCATATCCGAAGCGAAACTATCCGCGAAAAACTTGGCATTACTGGTTTGGAAAAACTAAATGCACTTGCGGAATTCTGCGCCGCAGAAGATTCCGCAGGCGCATTCGCCCTTACCGATGAAATTCTTTCATCCGGCGTTGCGATTGAACAATTTGTAATTGATCTTGCAGGATATTATCGCAGCCTTTTGCTGCTAAAAAACAATGTAACAAGAGAGTCGCTTCTAGGTTACCGCCCTTCGCAATTTTCGGCAAAAGCGCTTGAAACCTACGATTCAATCCGCCTTGAACAGGCGCTTGATATTCTATTAGATTGTTACCGAAACATACGCTTTTCGGTTTCTCCCTGTTTCGATCTTGAAACTGCGGTTTCCAAGCTTACATGGCTAAGCAAGTGGGTTTCCCCTTCAGAATTAAAAGAAGCAATTGAAGATGCGCGCTCTGTTATCGGAAACTCCGGAGCTTCAAGACCGTCAAAACCTTCTGTGGTTCCTGTTGAAGCGCCTGTACGCCACGCTGCGGCAACATCTCCTGACGCACCTCGTACAGGCGACGGAGGGCGTTCGCTCTCGGATGAATTCCGGCGCTTGGTTATGGCGAAAGGATCATCTTCAGCTAAAGCATCAGCTGAAGACGATGATGTTCCAATGTGGGGTACAGTGCGCGAAAGCAAAGAAGAAACACCTGAGCAGGTGGAAAAAGTGCTTTCTATAATTCCGGGTACTTTGGTAAATCCGGAAAATTCAACGGAGAGGGTATGAATATAAATCCATTTGATATTTTAAAAAACGCTCAAAAAATTCAAGAACAGATGGGCAGTTTTCAAGAAAAGCTTGGCACAATCACCGAAACCGGATCTTCCGGCGGCGGTCTTGTAGAGATTGACATTAACGGAAAACTCGAACTGCTTGCAGTGCGTATTGCGCAGGAAGCAATGGAAGGCTCCGATGCAGAAATGCTGCAGGATCTGGTCGCAGCGGCTTTTTCTGATGGAATGGCAAAGATAAGAGAAACAATCAGCAGGGAAGCCGCCGCAATGACAGGTCTTCCCGGCGGTTTAAACATTCCCGGTCTTCAGGGGCTTGTGTGACGCCCAACGCCCTCGATAGGCTCGTCGCTTTATTTTCTAAACTTCCGGGTATTGGAAAAAAAAGCGCAGGCAGGATTGTATATCACATTCTGGACTCAAGCCCTGCCCTTGCGGTAACATTGGCAAAAGAACTTTCCTGCCTACATCAGGCGATAAAGAAATGCAGCGTCTGCGGCGGTTTTACCGAAGCCGATCCCGACAACCCGGGAATTGAATGTGCAATTTGCAGAAACCCCGAGCGCGATCACTCGATCATCTGCGTCATAGAATCCGCCCAAGACATGCGTATCATCGAGGATGCACGTGAATTCCCCGGCGTCTACCATGTCCTTGGCGGATTAATCGCACCCCTCGAAGGAGTAAGCCCTGCAAACCTTTCCATTGATAAACTCATCGCCCGCTTAAATGGTGTCAGGCACCCTGTCAAGGAATTGATCCTCGCGCTTAATCCCACAGTAGAAGGCGACACAACCGCGCTTTATCTGCAGAAAATCCTCAAGGATTTCCCTGTAGAAATTTCCCGCCTTGCGTCGGGTATGCCCGTCGGCGGCAACATCGAGTACATCGACAAGCTCACGCTTTCGCGGAGCTTCAGGGGACGTGTCAAGGTTTAGGGTGGGTTTCCGACGGACTTGGAAAAAAAATTCTACGGAATATTTGAATGCCAAGACACGAAAATTTTTAATTACATGTGTTTTCGATTACTGATATTTACCATTTCATTGTATATTTGCATATCATATTTACGAGTGAATGGTTCTGTTTTATTTAAATAAAAGTCATTTCTGTCCTGAAGAGCAATGTATCCAAAAAGTGAAGCTAATCCGTCTTCTGAAGCAGCATTTTCATTATTAAAAAAATATCTATTTGCAACATGTCCCAATTCATGGGCAATTAAAATTCTTATTTGATCTTTGGGTAATTGTTTCCAGTACGTAATTAAAACCCCACACCCTCCCTTTATCAAGTGAGTTCTTGCTTTAAGTTTTCCGCTTTCAATAGGTACAAGTATTATTGAAAACAAGCGAAGCATTTTACGGTTAATGGTTTTTTCCAACATTGTATAATCAAATCCTGCTCCTTCTTTATCTATCACTTCTCTAATTGCTTTTAAAAACTCTTGTTTTTGTTTTTCGTTTATTAATTCTTCGATAGTAGTTACTAAATGAGAAAGATAATGCCGATTTATTGCAGGTAAAATAGTTTCTACATAAAAATTTTCATATACTTTTGTTTGCTCTTGTGTCAATCCAAATTCGCTGCAAAATTTCTCTGCTATCGCATTATCCATTTACCAGAAGTCTCCACGATCCTTCCAGAAAGACCGATATTGCATAATCATATTCATCTTCGGCGGATAATTCTTCATGTGGAGAATCAAAATATTCTTCTATGTCCATACACCGATGCAAAAGTTCTCTTTTATCATCCGGAGTAACAATTTGATATTTGGAAAAAACCGAGGAGATTTGTTCTACAGTAGTACAGCCATACAGCCTGCTTACCGCTTCGTTGAGCTGTTCCGCTGATCTTAATGTATTGGCTACATCTGACATAAAACCTCCAATAACTATGATATATTCATATCAACTGTTTTGCAAGCATAATATTACACATAATATTGCATTCAATCCAATGTCCATTGCTGTAATTGTAGGTTAAAAACTATAAAATGTCCGGAAAATATAGGATTAATTCTTAATTCGTCTCTTTGGGAAAAACATCGAACCTTCAATCCTGTACATTCATGTTAAAAAGTCGTTCAAAATGCGTATCTACATCGGCGTTTATGTCTGCCTTTATATCCTGACGAAGTTTTAGCAGCCAGTGGGAGGGCAGCGGGCGGTATTCCTCCGAGGTTTCTGTTGCGGGTGTGAACAATTGAAACACTTCAATTCCAAGGGCATTTGACAGCGCAATCAGGGTTTTGTCGCTGACCCATGCCCTGTGCCCTTCGATGCAAGTAACCATTTGTATAGAAATATCTGCCATTTCGGCAAGTTTTTCCTGAGAAATTCCTAGTTTTTTCCTTCTCTCTTTAATATTAGCGGATAATATTTTTCTTAATTCTATTGTATTTATAAAAAAACCCCTTAATTTTGATACTACAATATCATTAAATATTGACAATTTAATGATATTAGTATCTAATGATATTAAAGCCTAATATTATTAGGTATTATTTGTATTACATTCTGTTGCAATAAAAACAGGAGAAGTATTTCTTCTGTGAAAAAGGAGTTATTTTATGAGTAAACTATTTAAATTGGCAATTTTTTTACTATTGTCTATTTTTATTTTTACTACTTGCGACAATGAAACTGATGAATCTCTAGGTCGTACGCCGTTCAATCCTTTTCTGGTAAGAAATGAAGCTGAGCTGCGAAAAGTCGGCACAGGTAGAGATGGCTGGAACCCCGATGCGCATTACCGGTTGTTGAATGATATAGACCTCACCGGGGGAGATAGCTGGCTACCTATTGGGACGTTAGTAGAAAGAGTAGAAAAAAGAGGAGATGGTTTTGTTTTGATAACATCTTTTAATCAAAGTTTTAGTGGTAGTTTTGATGGTAATAATAAAACTATTAAAGGTTTTACTTTTAATTATACCGATTTCGTAAATTATATTACTCCCTCAGAGAGCTTTAAATATGGCGGTATGTTCTGTAGTGTTAGCGAAAAAGGTGTAGTGAGAAACTTAAAGCTGGAAGACGTCAGTATCATTCATATTGATGATAGTATTTCGTCTTATTATGGAATCATTACAGCACAAAATAGAGGAAGAATTATTAACTGCACTATAAGCGGAAGTATCAGTTACTATGGTGATGATAGTTTAATCGGCGGAATAGCGGGACTGAATGATAATTATGGTATTATTCGAAACTCTTTCTTTAGCGGTACTATTGATGTCATCGGTGATAATAACAATATAGGCGGTGTGGCTGGACGTAACGATGGTACTATACAAAACAGCAACTATTCCGGCAGTGTTACTGGTGGTAATGCTATCGGAGTTAATCATGGCACATTCGAATAACAATTATATAAGCAAGAAAAAATCAGGAGAGAAATTATGAAAAGCAAGCAAATTATTATTTTCTTTTTTATTTTAACTGTGTGTATATTTTCCATCGGCGCACAGGATTTAATCACATTAAGAGACGGAAATATGATTGAAGCGAGAGTAACAGAAATATCTCGTACAGAAATCAGATACTGGCGTTATGACAACTTGGGCGGACCTATATATGTTATCTCTGTAGAAGAAGTTCTTTCCATAAGATACGAGAATGGTATAATGGAAGTCATCAATGCCGATTCCACAAGGTTACAGGCAGAGAGTGCTCAAACAGAAACCACGCCTGTACAAGAAAGCGTTCAGACAGAAAATAATATAACTGAGGTTGTACAAGAAACTATTCCCCAAAGTCCCAGACAGCCAACGCCTCCTTCCGCAAGACAGGAGAATCCCCAGACAACTGTGTCAGCTTCCGCTCCCGGTAATTCGACTGCAATGGATCCAGATAGATGGATATTCAGTATAGCAGCAGATCCTTCAGGGCTTTTATTCTCCCGAGGTTTCGCTATTTCTGCAGAATTAACAAGAGGCTGGTTTTACAATCAAGTAAGCATAAGATTTTCGGGTTCAGGACTTTTTGGAATGGGATTGAGTCTTAATTATTTTCATCATACCCGGCTTGGGGGTTTCTTTATAGGCACCTCTTTTCAATATACCAGTTTAGGCGGTGAATACGAATACGAATATGGCCGTTGGGATTACAACTGGTATTATGACGACGAAATAGATGATTTTGTCGATACTTCTAAATATAATACTTATACCGCGACTTGGAATAATTATGAAATAATCTTAGCACTTAATCTTGGTTATAAATTTGTTTTTTCATCAGGGCTTTATATTCGCGCAAGTTGTAATTTAGGTTATGTTGAATCAAATGATAAACGTGATTTCGGTTTTAGACCAGATATATCGTTTGGGTATAGTTTCTAAGACCTTCAGTTTTCTTGCGTTTTCATAATAAATTACCCGCTGAAAATATTCACAGAAAATACAACCCAAAAACTTGGCGAATTCAAAGAAAATGTAAGGCAAACTGTCCTGTTTACTGTAAGCGCTATGCACGATGTGGCACATTTACAATTACTTTTCTAATATATTCATCCAATCCCTATGCCCATGTAGAAATCTAGTGACTTTTATAACATTTTTTTCAACAATATAAAATAACATATAATTTTTTACCATTTTAAAGCGATAACCCAACGTGGCTAAATATTTATAGAAAGTTTTAATTTGTACATTTTTCTTCTACATTAAATCCAATCTTTTATCCATTTCTTCTTCTGTCACATATTTTCCGTTCTCAATAGCATTTAATCCTTCTTCCAATAAACTGTACAACCTTTGTTTTCCGGATATTTCTTCAAACGTTTCAATACTCATTACAGCAAGATCTCCAACCCCATTTTTTGTAATAAATACAGGTTCCCTATACTTATGGCAAAAATCCGAAATGTCAGAATATGAATTTCTTAAATCGGCGCTTTTTCTTATGACTGGCATTAAATACCCCCAAAATATATATAAGCAAAGATTATCATTATATTGATATAAAGTCAAGCGCACGCAATGTTTTATTATTGTATTTTAATATTTTGTATTATATTAGAGTTGTTCGGAAACTTCAGTTCCTACTTCTTCGTCCACTACCACTCCATCTTGACTAAAACTAAATTAAGCCCGTTTTCAGTAATTAATAATGAAGGCATAATATCAATCGCAATTTGATCAATATTGATAGCTGTTTTTAATTTATTATTATAAGAAATTGGATAAGTAATAGCTCGTACAATTCCAAATATGCTTGAGGCATAAAAAATAATACCTCCGCTCATTAAAACAGTCATCCATATTTGTCTGGAATTGTTATATGAGGTATTGTTTGGTTCAGATGAATCAAACAGGTCTCCAAAGTTTAAAGCCGATAAAAGCATTCCACTGCCCAATACAGTACCAGTTAATGTTATGATTCCTCCCAGATAGTCTTTATAAATAAAATTACCAATTCCAAAATTAGGTAAAAGAAACAATGGGGGAATAAAATTGATCAGGCCTCCTAGCCATACATTTTTCCTGTATTGGTGATATATATCCAGCCGTTCATCAACACTAAAACTTGCCAACTCTTCTTGAATTAAATAAGAATTTTTATTTAAACCTTCATTTATCAAAACATCAATTGATTGTGTGTTTTGAGCAAAACAAATAGTGCAGACTCCAAAAAACATACCAGCTATAAGCGCCTTTTTCATCTAATGCTCCTTAATATCGTATAGACAGCCACTAACGCTTTTTCTTCCATCTTACATACAACTGCCTGCCGGAACTGTTGGCGCGGGGACGTTCCTCCATCTCAAACTGTGGGATAGCCCGGAACATATCACCTAACTTTCTAAAACCGTAGTTGCGCGGGTCAAAGTCGGCAGAACGGTTGTTAATTTTCTGACCTACGCCGCCAAGGTATGCCCAGCCTGATTCTTCGGCTACGTCGTCTACCACATCGCGCAGCAGCTTGAGCAGTTTTCTGTCTACCTTGAATTCCTTCTTTTGCTTTACCGGAATGCGGCTGTCTTCATCGTCCGCTTCTTCGTGACTATCCCTTAATATTTCCGTATAAATAAATTTGTCACAGACAGAGACAAAAGCTCTGGGAGTTTTCTTCTCCCCAAAGCCGTAAACAGTACGACCGCTTTCGCGCAGCCGCGCCGCCAGACGGGTAAAATCCGAATCGCTCGATACAATGCAAAAGCCGTCAAGTTTTTCGCTGTACAGTAAATCCATAGCGTCTATAATCATTGCCGAGTCGGTGGCGTTTTTTCCCACCGTATACGAAAACTGCTGAATTGGCTGAATAGCATAGGCAAGCAGCTTTTCTTTCCATGAACGCAGATTGTTGCTTGTCCAGTCGCCGTAAATCCGCTTTACGCTGGCAATTCCGTATTTAGCGACCTCGTTTAACAACCCTTCTATTATAACAGGCTGAGTATTGTCCGCATCTATAAGGACCGCCAGTTTAGCCTGGCTTATTTCCGTCGGCTGATTTTCTGATGAACTAAAATGTGAAAATGGCAGTAATGGCATATTCTCTCCTAAGTAGTAAATATTGATTTTTTTATCCGGCGCAAAAGACTTATCTTGGCAAGCGGTATGCGCAGGGAATCTTCGTTCCCTTCTTTTAAACTATCGCCGGAAGTTCCCGGCATGATAACCAGAACAAGTTCCGCGCCTTCTTTCTCCAGCGCCTTTGGGATACCAAAAATTCGTTTTTCTGTTTTTTCTCCGCCCAGCAATACAATTTCCAACGGCGACTGCTGGGAAAGGGCTTGTTTCGCGATGTTTTGTTTTCCGGCATAATCAAGAAGGCGCGCTTCAAGTTTCTCGTAACGGATAACAGCTTCTTTTAACTGTGTCTCGCAGAGAATCAGCCGCCGGTCAACTCTGGCGGCAAGCTCTGTCCGCGCCGCCTTGTCAAGCGGCATTGTTTCCAGTACAGCGTGAAAGTTCTCAATAAGGGCTGCGGCGGAAAAAGCGGAATTATTACCAGCTTCGCTGCCGGCCTGTTGGGGAACAATCTGTGTTGTATTTATTTTATCCGAAAAGTCGTATGACGAAGGCGGTAAAAATTGATTACTTGTCAGAGTACCGCTTACCGTTTTAACCGGACGCGCGATTATGTCAATTCCAGCGCTGTGCAGCGCATTGGCGGCATCGTCCATGGCGTTTTCAGAAAGCAGATACAATCCCGGGGCAAGCGTTTCCATAATTAAATTCGAGATACCCTTAGTATTGATAAGGTAACGCTGTTCTTCCGCGATTGTCAGGACAATACCTTTTTTCAGGGAAACTTCCCCATGGCGTTTTTCCCAGTCCTTTAGTGTCCAGATTAGGTTGTCGTCAATCCTGCTGCCGGAAAGCCGGTTCAACAGATCAGTAATTTCGTCCGCGCTGACATTCCTGTCAAAGGAACGAATCACAGAATCTTTGACCAACTCAAACCGGACAGTCGCCCCAGCCTCCCGAATATTCATTATAGAAGCAAGACTGATCGCATCGGCATAGCTGATTTCTGGATAGACAATGAATGAAAAACCAGAGTCAATGGCGATTACTGGACGTACGTCCTGACGTATGTCCGAACTTACGTCCGAACTCGTGTTCTGGACAAGGTCTGAACCTTCGTGTTTTGCTGTAACGCTTTTGGCAATGCTGCCAAGCTGTCTAAACCGATCAGATTCCGGCGATACCATTGTAACAAGCCCTGTTTTTTCCAGAACTTCCAGCAATACGTTACCAGAAATTGTGATGCTTGTTTTTGTTTTGAATATTTCCAGCATCCTTATCAGGGATTTTTCGGGATACAGAAGTCCTTCTTTAAAAGTATTCAGAAAAGAGTGAATAAAATTCGTAACTTCACGAATCCTGCTTCGGAACAGCGGCGGCAAAATAGACGGCGTAGATTTTACTTCGGTATATACCAGCAAGGCGGCGGCGCAGTACTCGCTTCGTTCCCGAGGCGAAAGCAAACCAAGGTCGTCAAAACGTTTTCTGTCGGGAACAAGTCTGTCTCCGTCAGCGTAAAATAAACCAAGCGCCTGCAGGCTGCCCAGTACAAGCGGCAAATCCATGCCGGGGAAACATGTTTTTCCCGCCTCGATAACCTTTTTGCGGATAACATTTTCTCCCCTAAAAAACAGTTCTATGGCGGAGACAAAGGATAAAAGCCCCGCCAAAATACGGTCATCCAGTACCGCCGCCGGGGCTTCCGTTCCGGTTAATGTATCATCCGGGGTTATGGCGGGAAACAGCGGGGAGACATTTTTTGCAAAAGGCAGAAGCGCCTGTTCCAAAACAGGGTTTAACGCGATACGGTCTGTTTTATCTTCATTAAAACGGTACAGGATAAAGCGCTCTTCAAGGTTTACGATTATGTCCTGCAATTGCGCGTAGTTCAATTCGCCTGTAAAAAAACTTTCTAGCGTTCCGGGAGCGGGTTCGCCAAAGAGGGCGACAGCGGCGATAACCTTGGCATCGTTTTCATCAATGTAGGCGATTATTGTCTGCTGAATATCTTCACGTAACAAAAATGTTTCCAGATCGTTTATCAACTGCTGTTTTTTAAAAGGCGTCTTGATTTTCCCGAACACGCTCCGCAGCAATTCAAAAAAAGAATTGTCCGGCATAAGCATTACAGCGGATTTCCAGAAATCCACAGAGCGAAAAATACTGTTATTCTTTCGGTTTAAAAGATTGTTTGTCATATGTTTTCCGTCCATTTTTGAATCGAATATTTATAGCCCTGCTCTGTCAAAAACTTTTGACGATTAGCCGCAAATTCCTCTTCTACAGTGTAACCCGAAACGAGCGAAAAAAACAACGCATTGCGCTCTTTTGGTCTTAAAATCCGCCCCAGCCGCTGGGCTTCTTCCTGTCTGGAACCAAAAGAGCCGGAAACCTGTACCGCCATGCTTGCATCGGGAAGATCAATGGCGAAATTCGCCACTTTGGATACAACAATAAGGCGTATTTCCCCGCGCCTGAAACCGGCATAAATTCGATCCCTCTCGGCATTGGGCGTTTTTCCGGTAATTAGCGGCGCTTCAAGACGTTTTGCCAGCGAATCAAGCTGTGTCAGATACTGCCCAATTACCAAAATCCGGTCTTCCGGGTGGTTTTCTATTAATTGTAGTACAATATTTTCTTTTAGCGGGTTTTCGGCGGCTATCCGGTACTTTTCCCTTGGCGATGCTGTCGCATAGGGTATTTTTAGATTTCCCGGCAAGTCCAGTCTTATTTCAGTGCAAAGGGCTTCGGCAATCCAGCCCCTGCCTTCAAGGTCTTTCCAGGGCACATCGTAACGTTTGGGTCCGACAAGGCTGAATACCGCATCTTCTTCTCCGTCTTCACGAATCAGTGTCGCCGTAAGCCCCAGCCGCCTGATTGCCTGTAATTCCGCTGTTACGCGAAATACCGGAGCGGGAAGCAGATGAACTTCATCGTAGATGACAAGCCCCCAGGGGCGTTCACTAAAAAGGCGGAAGTGGGGAAAATCCGCCTTTTTATCCGGCCTCCACGCGATTATCTGGTAGGTTGCAACGGTTACTGGCGCGACTGACTTGGAGTCCCCTGAATACTCCGCTATTTGATCCTGCGTTAATTCCGTTTTGTCCAGCAATTCTTCTATCCACTGATGTACAGCCGCAACATTGGTTGTTAAGATTAATGTGTTCGTTTTAAGCATGGACATAACGAGCATACCCACAATGGTCTTGCCGGAACCGCACGGCAAAACGACAACTCCGTAACCGGTACCGGAACCGCCTGATCCAACTACAGAACCAGCAGCCGTCAACTGATAATCCCTTGGTATAAACGGTCTTCCCGAAAGGCAGTTTTCCCTCAGCTTTATTTCCAAGTCTTCGCCCTTCGCCAGCGGCGCTTCGTCCTTTACAGGCCAGCCGACACGTACCAGTTCCCGCTTTACCGTTCCTCTGTGAATTAAATCAAGAGAAAATCCGTCTTCGTTTGCACTAAGATATTTTTGCAGCGCTTTAAGTCCGCCAATTTCCAGTTGGATGTGTTTGTCCTCTACGCGCAAAGCCAGTTTATCAGCATTATTTTCAGAACTATCAGAGTTTTGAAAATAGTCAGTCATGCGAATTTTACCGTAGCGTGACATAAGAAGAGAAAATCCTTCCATAATTCCGGCAGGTATTTCGTAGCGGCTGAATTCATTAAGGGTTTTGGCAACATCCTGCGGCGTTAATCCCGCGCTCGCGGCATTCCACAGAGACAACGGTGTAATGCGGTATGTGTGGATATGTTCCGGCGATTTTTCAAGTTCGGCGAACGGCATAATTGCCTGCCGAGCCGCTTCGGAAGTTTCGCAGTGAACATCCAAAAGCAGGGTTCTGTCACTTTGAACAATTAATGCCTTGTTTATATCTGTTGCCATATCCTTTATTCAGAATAATCCATACAGGGTTTCATGGCAAGGCAAGGAAAAACGCATATTTCGCAGCCGTTATTCAGGTTTTCCGTGTTTAAAATTTCCTATTCAGCCTTAATAATCACAAGCTTATCAATCCGGTTGCCATCCATTTCTTTAACCGTGAACCTGTAACCCTGATACTCAAAACTATCCCCAGTGCCGGGAAGCTCGCCGGCAAGAAACAGGATAAAACCGGCAAGCGTGTGGAAATCGTCTTCTTCGGGAAGCCCTGTAAGGGACAGCGCTTTCGCAGCATCATCAATGTTAAGCGTACCGTCCGCCAGCCAACTGCCGTCTTCCTGCCGCTTTAAAGGTTCTTCCTTATGAATAGGAGCGGACAACTCGCCAACAATTTCTTCGACTAACGCCGTGATGGAAATTATTCCCGCAAGCCCTCCGTATTCATCCATGACAAAAAGAAAATTCGCCTGTCCCTTTTTGAACGATTCAAAGGCTTTAAGAGCGGACATAGTTTCGGGAACAAACTGCGCCTCTTTCATAATAGCGCGTAACCCTAGCGGACTAGACTGTGATTGATCCAGAATAATATCCTCCAGATAAACCGTACCGACAATTTCGTCCTGACTTCCATTTACAACCGGAAAACACCGCTGATGCCGGTATTCCAGAGCCTTTTCCCGTATTTCTTCGTATGATGCGTTACAATCCAGCCATTGAATTTCCGAACGGTGCGTCATAAACGCCCTCACAGGACGGTCGCCCAGATAAAAAACCCCTTCTACCATGGTACGTTCTTTGCTTTCTACAATACCGGATTTTTCTCCCTCCAAAAGCGCGTCACGCAATTCGTCCTCTGTCATATTGTTATCAGCTATTTCCAGATTAAAAACGGAACGAAAGAAAGAGGCAAGTTTTAAAACAGGCATAGTAACAAGCGTCATAGGAAAACATAAAATCCTTAACGGAGGCAGCAGGATAGAGGCAATTTTTTCCGGCCTTGCCCTGGAGAGCAGTTTAGGAAGAACATCGCCCAGCAATGCCGCAGTTATACCTAAAAACACAGCGCTTACCGCAATGATCAGGGCGGACACAAAACCGCCAAAAACCGCCCTGTCCAGATAGCGCATAACACCAAAGCCGGCAAAAAACGCCGCAAGAATTCTAAGTATATTTATCCAAACCCGGCAGGCAAGCGATATTTTTTTTTGGTTTTCAATTACCCCAAGAACAGATCTGTAGAACTTACCCTTTTCCTTTTCCAGCCGTGATTTCCGGCAGGAACCAATAGCGGAATCAAAAAGAGAAAAAATACCGCTAAAGAGTATCAGCGCGAGTACTGTTAAAATAGCAGGAAGAGGATACATCTAACTTTGTATCTCCGAACGGCTAAGAGGCCGTACAATAGTAAGTTCTTCGGGCGAAGTCTGCGCCATTTTTATTTTTCCGTCTGGAGAAAACTCTCCAAAAATCTGTACAATCGGAAATCTGGGGTTTTCCGGGTTTACATCCACAACCTGCCCCTTTTTTCCGTTTGACAAAAGCACATACAAACCTATCGGGTATATTGAAAGGGAAAGAACCAGCGCTCTTACAATTGTATCGTCATATTGTTTACCTTCGTTTTTTAATAATTCAAGCATACCCGTATACCCGTCCTTTGCTTCCTTGTGAGGCCGCTTGGAACTGAGCGCTTCGTAGGAACAGGCTACGGCGATTATCTTTGAGTATAAACCAATCTTTTCCCCGCTAAGACGGCGAGGATAACCAGCCCCGTTCTCACGTTCATGGTGTTCAAGCGCCGCAAGGCATATAGCAAGAGGAAAATCAAAAGATTTAAGCATGGTGTAGCCAAGGATAGGGTGTGTAACAATTGCCTTTTGTTCGCCGGGGGTAAGAGGCCGGTTGCTCAGGTAAATATGCGAAGGCAATTTTAACATACCTGCTTCGTGTAAAAGAGCCGCAATTCCCAGCTCTATCAGCCGGTGGTTAGGAAGTTTAAGATAACTCCCAATGACAATAGCGAGTATAGTAGAACGCACCGAATGGGTCGCCAGATAATTTTTATCCGGAGCAGGTTCAACATTTCTTAAAACCCTCATCAGAAAACGCCGATCTTCTTTAACATATTCGACAATGTCCCTGATTTTTTCCAATACAACTTTATACTCCAACTCGTCCGATATATTCGCCCTTACAAAAAGGTTCTCTGTAAAGCTTAATAAACCTGAATAAAAAGCGCTGGCTTTTTCCAGCTTATCGGAATCCGATTGCATGGAAATATCCGATATAACATGACTAGCGCCATCGCTTTTTGTCTGAGTATTCATATATTCCTTGCGCGGCTCTCCTCCGCTGAATACCGATTTAAAATTCCATTTTTCCAGAGTATTGGCTATATCTTTGGAAAATGGCATTTCCGGGGCGGCAATAACAAACGCATTATCAAGATATACTGTTTCCGAGAAAAAACTGTTTAGCCCTATTGCTTTAACTTCAAATTCTTTCATTTAATTACCCCACATATTCCTGGAGAACGTCTCGTCGTTGACGTAATACAAGCTTTCTTTTATTATTTGTTCTATAATAATATATATTTACAGGAGTGTTTTCTTTGAAATTTAAATACCTGATAATAGCTTTTACCATAATAATTGTTTTTTTTCTGCTGGTATTGGTAATGTTGCCGTTTTTGGTTCCGGATACCCTCTCCGAAAATTTACGGTATATGACTTTACCTCTCACTTTTTTCATGGTATTTGTCCTTATCTGTCTTGGCATATTCTTCCTTTTTAATTATCGGCTTCTTTCGCTTCTTGAAAGAGAGGATTGGCCTGCATTAGCGTATTATTTAGAGCAAAAAATATTGATAAAAGGCAATTATAGCTCCCGAAAAGTGCGTCTTTTAGCCAGTTCCTACATGGTTATTTCTGATTATCCCTCGGTTTTAAAGCTGGAAAGCAAAGCTCTCTTGGTAAAACCTTCTGTAATAGAGAAAAACGCCCTGATTTTTGGTTCCGCCAGGGTTTTAAACGGCAAATACGATGAAGCTGCGGTCTTTTTTAATACGCATTGCAACAAGGGCAGGCTGAAAGGAAAAAATTTGGAATGGATTCGCTGGTTTTACGGCTTTACGAACCTTCTGAACAGCCGTTTTGCCCAGGCAGAGGAGATATTCCTGTCGCTGGCTGCTTCTTCCCGGTATATTCTGATAACCGGCATTTCGGCTTATTTTCTCTCTAATAATTTGGTAAAATATTCCCTGAACCCAGAGGAATGTAAGGCCGTAACGGAAAATGGCCGGAACCGGGTTGTAACGGCGCTTGTTAACGCGGAAGGCTGGAAAAAAGAAGTTGAAAAAATGGCAGATGAAATTCATATTGCCATTATCAGAAAATATATTGACGAAGCCGGTATTTGGCTTTTTAAGTCTTAAGGATTGTATATGAAAAACATAGAAAAGTCGGCAAAACTGGAAAATGTGTGTTATGACATACGAGGACCAGTACTAAAGGAAGCTAAAAGGCTTGAAGAAGAAGGTTTTCGCGTAATAAAACTGAATATCGGCAATCCGGGAGCGTTTGGCTTTAACGCGCCGGACGAAATTATCCGAGATATGATTGTGAATCTGCAAAACGCCCAGGGGTACGGCGATTCGCGCGGGCTTTTTGCCGCTCGAAAAGCTATAATGCAGGATTTCCAGTCCAAGGGAATAATGGATGTGGGGATCGAAGATATTTTTATTGGAAACGGCGTAAGCGAGTTGATAATGATTTCCATGCTGGGGCTTTTGGATTCCGGGGACGAGGTTCTTGTTCCTATGCCGGATTATCCCCTGTGGACAGCCGCTATTACCCTCGCGGGCGGCAAGGCGGTTCACTATCTTTGTGACGAGGAATCGGACTGGAACCCCGACCTGGACGATATCCGTTCAAAGGTAAGCCCTAAAACCAAGGCTATTGTGGTAATTAATCCCAACAACCCTACCGGAGCGGTCTATGAACGGCCAATTTTGGAAGGCATTGCCCAAATAGCCCGGGAAAACCACCTTATCGTATACGCCGATGAAATCTACAGCCGCATAACCTACGATGGCGCGGTACATATTCCAATGGCTACAGTCGCCCCCGATATTTTGACAATCAATTTTGACGGCCTTAGCAAAAACTGGCGCGCCGCAGGGTTCCGCGCCGGCTGGATGGTGCTTTCGGGAAACAAAAAATCAGCCGCCAGCTATATAGAAGGGCTTGATATGCTTGCCAATATGCGCCTGTGTCCCAATATGCCTTCTCAGTACGGTATCCAAACCGCTCTTGGCGGCTACCAGAGTGTCAATAAACTGTTGCTGCCCGGCGGCCGTCTAAAGGAACAGAGAGACACCGCTGTTAATATGACAAACCAAATTCCCGGCCTTTCCACAGTAATGCCAAAGGGCGCGTTGTACTGTTTCCCAAAAGTTGACATTAAACGTTTTAACATAACCAATGACGAAAAGTTTATGCTTGACCTTTTGCGCGAACAACGCTTGCTCTTGGTTCAAGGTACAGGATTTAACTGGAAAGAGCCGGATCATTTCCGTATTGTTTTCCTGCCCGACAAAGATACCCTGGCAGACGCCATGCGCCGTCTGGCAGTCTTTCTGGATGGTTACAGGCAGAGTTAGTACTGGGTAAAATCTAAAATTTTCCAATATAACAGGGGGTAAGCGGATGACCGATAAGGATTTAACAATAACCGAAGACAATTCAATTGACAAAACAGCCAGATTAATTCTGAAAGGCTTCGTCAATTCCACAAATGTGAACTATCTTCAAAAAAAGCTGGACAGCGTTTTGCAGACAAATTGCGACCGAATTATCGTAAATATGCAGAATGTTTCATTTTTAAGTTCCGGCGGAATCAGGGTGCTTCTTATGTATTATAAAATAGCAAATGGGCGCAAATGCAGTTTTTATGTTGAAAACCCGTCTGATAATGTAAAAAATGTTCTAGGCATGATTGCGTTAGACGAAATGCTATTGAGATAATCGCGCGGGAGGTACAATAATGACCATCAGTAAAAAAATGGAAAATAAAAAAATTACTTTTACTCTTGATGGTATGTTGGACACAATTACGGTACCGCAGCTTCAGGAAATACTAATTCCGGCGTTTGATGAAGCGAACCATGTCGAACTGGATTTTTCAAAAGTCACTTATATATCTTCGGCAGGGCTGCGCGTACTGCTTACCGGGCATAAAACATCCGTGTCAAAAGAAGCGTCAATGACTTTAAGCGGCGTTTCGCAAGGAATCATGGAAATTATTAAAATGACCGGCTTTGACAAAATACTCAAGATAGTATAAAAACCACACAGGAGGAAAATACTATTTCTATCAGAGTAAAAATATTAGTGATAGTGCTTAGCTTTTTCTCTATGATCACGGCGGCGTTTTTTGTTTATTCGGCAGCTACAACAAATAACTATAGACAATTACGAATTAATGAAGTGTTCAATACCGCAGCTTTTGAAAGCGAACTGGTAAATAAGATGATTTCGGAAATGGAATACAACGCGATAAATCTGGCGTTTGCAGGTTATCACTATTATATATCGGGAGAACATACCGATGAGCTTGGAATTTCAATAGTAGTAGAAAATTTTACCACTTTTAGCAGTGCAGTAGGCGGCGGTATTTGGTTTGAGCCTTATGCTTTAGCCAATGACAAGAGGCGTGTTTGTTATTATGCTTTTTTCGATCCAGCCGCCCGGATTGTGCGTCATGACCCTGAATTTTTGTCGGAAGAATATGACTATCATACACAGATGTGGTATACGACAATTGCTTCCCGTATATACGGAAGATACAGTACTGCGTGGACGGCGCCTTATTTTGACGAAATAGGCACGGTTTCACTGATGACAACTGTTGGAGCGGGTATCTACAATGAAGAAGGAACATTAATTGGTATGTCAACAGTTGACTGGCAAATACAAAATATGGTGGACAGGCTTTCGACTATAAAACCAACAGAAAACAGTTTTATCCTGCTTGCCTCTCTGCGGGATGATTATATTATATCCAATACTTACTATAACGGTACGGAGTATACTGGTTTGTCATTGCAAAATCTGCCATGGTACAATGAGTTGATTTACTATTACGACAACAGTGTGGGTATAGGGCATTTTACGCAAGGCGGTGTAGAGTATATCTCATTTTCGCGTCTGTTTAGCAACGGCTGGCTGTTTTCTATTGTTATACCATCCCATGAGATATTTGCCGAAATTGAAATATGGAACAATCATTTTACTATCATTATTGCTGTTTCATTTCTTACTTTACTTGTGCTTGCAAGTTATCTGTTGTCCCGTTTAATTAACCGTCCGCTGTATAAGCTAACCTCTGGCGTTGCAGAATTGGGAAGCGGCAATTTAAACAAGCGAATAGAAGTTCATTCAAAAGACGAAATTGGAACGCTGGCTATAGCGTTTAACAAAATGACTATTGATTTAAAAGCGTCTATTGAACAAAGTGCGCGTGAACGTGCGGAGAAAGAACGTATAAGCGCGGAATTAGATGTGGCGACCAAGATACAGGTTAGTATGCTGCCTGGCAGGTTTCCTGCTTTTCCTGATCGCATGGAGTTTAGTATATACGCCACTATGCAGCCTGCAAAAGAAGTTGGCGGTGACTTTTACGATTTTTTCATGGTTGACAACAATACTCTTGCTGTGGTCATAGCCGATGTGTCAGGTAAGGGCGTACCAGCCGCGTTATTCATGGTTATCACCAAGACGCTTATTAAAAACAATGCCCAGTATGGTAAAAGTCCTAAAGATGTTTTTGATACTGTTAACAAACTGCTTTGCGAAAACAACGAGGCAGATATGTTTGTTACTGCGTTTATGGGTTACCTTGATATTTCAAGCGGAAAATTTAGTTTTGTGAATGCGGGGCATAATCCGCCGCTTTTAAAACGCGCGGGTTCAGTTTTTGAATGGTTTCCTGTCAAACCCGGGTTTATTCTCGCTGGATTTGAAGATACATCGTATAAACAGGATGAGATTACTCTGGGTAAGGGCGACCTGTTGTATTTATACACTGACGGTGTTACCGAGGCTTTTAACTGTAATGAAGAAATGTTTACAGACTTTAGGTTTTTAGAAACGGCAAATAAATACAAGGATGCGTGTTTGACGGATCTTTTAAATGGTATTAAATCAGAGATTGATCTGTTTGCTGATGGCGCTGAACAGGCTGATGATATCACTATGCTGGTCTTAAAGATTGCGGGAAGCGCGGGTATGAAAGAAATGTTTATTGACGCTGCTGTTGAAAATCTGGATACGGTTATAGATTTTGTCAGTGCGGAACTGGAAAAAGCTGGCTGTCCATTAGATCTGCAAAGTAAGATAGTGTTGGCTGTGGAAGAAGTATTTGTCAACATAGTTTATTATGCGTACAAGTCGGTAACACCGTCTGAAATTGGCGGTGTTATTATCCGTATGGCGGTTGACAGCGAAGTAAACCCTGTGTTCTTTTGGGTCGTATTTCGAGCCCCTATAGACCCGGAAGAGATCGCCGCGCTTCATTCTTTTTCCCACCGTTCGCAAGAAACAAAAGGTAAAGCTTGGAAACAAGGTACCTGCTACTTGCTCCCTGCTAATTGAATTACGCAAGATTAGCACTTTCTTTTTCTTGTCGTTTTTCTCGCCACATAAGAACACAGCCCCAAGCAATAAAAGGGACAACACAAGCAACCATGAATACAGCAACCCACATAACTACTCCTTATCTATTATAGTTTTCTTTGAAGTCATTATTATACCAATTACGCCACAAATCATAAAGATATACGTACACGGGGGAATTAGCAGTGAGGAGAGAGGTGAATAAAGAGCAAGGAGCAAAGAGGATGAGATTATTCAATATCCAACGCGATGCGCAACGCGGCATTAACAGCTTTAATTTTCTCGTCAGAGAGTGCGCCGATATAATTGGTCAGCATGGATTTTGGGAGACTGATCAGATCATCGCAATAAACAGCACTGTCTTGCTTAAGCCCTTCATTGACGCCAACTTCGACTTGGGTTGGAATGTTTTCATATTTGGAACAAATCGGGGCGCAAATTATGGTGGGGAATTTATTGTCAATAAGCCCCTGTCTGGAAACAACGAGGTAAACCCTGTGTTCTTTTGGGTCGTATTTTGAGCCCCTATAGACCCGGAAGAGATCGCCGCGCTTCATTCTTTTTCCCACCGTTCATCTGATTCAAAAATCCACTTTTGGTCCTCAAATACATCCATTGCTTCGCGGTTGATCCTTTCAAAATTACGTTCAATATGCTCTGCTTCTTCTTCCGCTGTCAATTTTCTTTTGACGGTTGCTGAGGGGTCTGCCTTGATGGGGAACTGGATAATTACATCTTGCCGTCCTGTCGGCACTTCACGGGGAACTTCAAGGGATATCCGGCGGTCAAGCGGGATATCTATGGTTTGTGTTAATGTCATATTATTAAATATAACGCAAAAAGCGGCGTAAGGCAACTCCTACGGTTCGATTTTTACTTGAGGCAATACGCGGGGTACGTACATACGTACTCATTCCTTTTACTCTGACTTGACGGATTATTGGATCGCCGATAAAAATTGATGAGCCAAAATTTGAGTTCACTTTAATTTTATTTTTGCTTTCTTCCCTGTTAGTCAAAATAGTGTTGTGATGCAAAAGGCGAATATCTATTATAACATCCATGCTCCTGCATTGTGGACATTGTGGATAGATTGCAGTATTACGGCAGCACCGGGTTCTGCGTGTGGCCGCCGGGCATATTCATCCGGTGGGGCGGTCTTCCATCCGCAAAAGACCATATCCCATACTCTGTTGCATGCCAGTTTGGACCGGGAGCGGAAGGAGAATATGTCCACCAAACTGCCCATTGAAATTGTGATTTTGTATTTCTGCGATAACCGTGAATACTGGTAGGATTATCAGTGGACACAGTGGAACCTAATACAGTCATAATCTCTGATCCAAAATTATTAATAAGTGATCCACCGTTTGTGTTTCTTCCTGCCACACGCCCAAAAGAACTAGAAATGCCGCTCGCTCTGGTTAAAGACGGGTTCAGCGCCACATTGTTTTCTACTGTTCCGGCGTTATTCCATCCCACAATACCGCCGATATTTTCATTACCTCTTATTGCGCCAGTGGAATATGTTTCCGTTATTCTGGATCTGTAGTTATATCCTACTACTCCACCGATATGCCTAGTTCCATTTACAGTGCCAGTCGCATAATTAGCAAATACCTGAGCGCCATCCATATTAGCACCCACTATGCCACCTGCATAATTGCCATTAACTGTTGCCGTAGAATAATTGCCATTTACATGGCAGTTCCCTTGGTCACCGGTATTTCTGCCAACTATTCCGCCAACATTGTCATTTCCACTAACGGTTCCGGTGGTATAGCAATTTTGGACGATCCCCATGTTTTCCCCCGCTATGCCGCCTATACTGTTAGTGTTAGCAGTAATATTCACGTTTAAAAGCCCGAGATGGTCTACCAGTCCGCCATTACCTATAACTGCAAACATACCATTTTGATTGCTCGTTAATCCGCTTATCGTGAAACGATCACCATAGTATTTGCCGGTAAACCGGTTAGTGGATGTGCCAATCGGTATCCAGTTACCACCGGTAAGAGTGGGGATATTGGCAACTTGCCTGTAATGCGCCGAAAGCGACCAAACTCCCGTACCATGAAGGTTCGCGCCTCTGCCTACGGCCCGTAAGTCGGCTTCGTTCCTTACTCTGAATGGATTCCCCTCTGTACCGTCACCGTAAACCATACCTGACGGAAGTCTTGTGTCCGTCCACCACGGATCGTTAAAACCAATATTTCTGAACCTTGTAGAGTCCCAATCGTCAATACTCGCACCTTGTTCAGTATTTGTGCCGACACCGCTTGTAATAATGTTTCCATTCACTGTCGTGTCGGATCTGGCGTAATTGTTGGTAATGGTACCGCCGGTATTCTCTCCTATCACGCGCCTGATAGCAAGCGTATTGGTAGTTCTGCTAACCGATTGACTCAATGCAACGTTACTATTTACAATGCCACCGTTATTCCAACCCACTATACCGCCTACACCGTCGCCGCTGCCAGAAATGCTGCCCGTAGCGTAACAGTATTGAATTACACCGCTGTTCATTCCGGCCACGCCGCTTGCATGGATACTGGAACTGGTTACATTGACGGTTGTATAACAGTTTTGTATTATACCGTTATTAGCCCCTATCACACCGCCGATATTAATACCGGTACCGGTTATAGTGCCTGTGACCCAACAAAATTCAATTGTACCGCTGTTGAATCCCGCAATACCGCCAATATATCTGCCGCCAGTAACGTTGCCATTCACCGCAAGGTTTTTTACAACACCATCAATACCGATAGAGCCGAACAGTCCTTGGTAATCGGATGTTGAGTTGATGTATAGATCGTTGATAGTTTTTCCATTGCCATCAAAGGTTCCATGGAAAAAGGTGTCACCGCTTATAGAATGCCAAGAACCAATCGGTGTCCACGCAATATTATTCAAATAGATGTCGGCAGAGAGAATAATGGTTCTACCATTGAAATCAAATTGAGTTATACTTTCCTCTGTCCCATTAACAATGCCGGCAAGAACAATTAATTCTTCCGCCGTACCGATGGAAAAGGTTATTGCATTGGGATCGGCAATATACCAGGTGCAGGCAGAAGATTCCCATTTAGCATACAGAGTAACGTTGCCGGTTACAGTGTATAGTGAATCGGCTTCGTAATTGTCTCCTGTACCATCGGCCTTTGTATTCCAGCCGCCAAAAGTGTACCCAGTTCTGGAAAGAGTATTCTGACTGGGAATTGTTATGCTAGAACCTCCAGTAACTGTCTGTTAAACAGGAGTCGTACCGGTCCCGCCATTAATGTTAAAGGTTACAGTAGATACCCACCGGGCAAATAGGGTGATATCGCCGATAAGTACGTCATCAAAGTTGTATGCATTAGTAAAGCTGCTGTCGTTGTACCAACCGCCGAAGATATAGTTTGCCCTACTTGGATCAGGAGTTGGTTTGTTTACAGTATCGCCATGCATTACAGACTGTAGTGCAGTTATGCCGTCATTATAGTTAAAAGTTACATTGTAATGAGTCCGATAAAAATAATCATCGCAAAAAACAATAGAAAAATTACTTGTCAGGGAAGCGTAAACATACAGAATTTCATTCCACACGGCTCTTTCCTTTGTCGCCCCGTCTTTTTCCAGAGTAAACCTGATATTATACAAACCGGAATCGAGGGATAGGCCGCCGTTATCTACGGTTAATAAATTGACAGAGATGCCGGATTCAGGTGTATGTTCACCATCTTGCATTATTTCCATTATTGCGGTAGTTACATCAGAAGCGGTTATATTTACTGCCCAATTAAAAACCCCGCTGCCTTCTTTAATCAAAGCCCTAAGAGTAATAGTTTGGGAAATACTATCTCCCGGATTAATTAAAATATTCTTCAGCGTTCCTCTTGCCGCTAGATTATCTGGCGCGTCTACAGTACCGTCCAGATAAGCATTTAGGGTAATATTGTAATTTCCGGCTGTCAGCATAACCGCAGGTAATGACTCTTCGCCAGAGTTTGCAAATCTAAATCTTTCAGTTTTATCATCACCGCTGGACGGTGCTGCGGCAAACTTCAACTCAAAGACCGCAAACTGATTTAACTGCGGAACATCGGGCAAAATCGCCCGCAAAACGTTGTCTGCAAACAATAGAGTGAAATAGCCATAGCCGTCAGAGGGCGCTTGTTGTTCCAACTGAGGCGATGAAATAAAAAAACAGCCAACAATGAAAAGAGAACTAAGTAAAAAGAGCAATGTAAAAAAAACCGATCTATGCATTTGGTTACCTCCTATTCAATAATCCTAAAGCGAAAACTTGTTTGGTATCGTAATTTGTTCACTATTACACGTATCTCAACAGTGTGCCAGCCAAGGGAGTTGTACCACATATTTGTTGCATCCAATATTACGGGCGATGTTGTTCCGGTAACTCTTTCAGCAGAATATCTGCCGACACCGTGAATTTCCCATTCAAGGGAATCATAATCGCCTGTTATGTCAACAGTTGCCGTTTGGGTGGCAATGTTTGTATGCGAAAGTACTATGGTACTGTCAAAATGAGGCAGTTTATTCATAAGCGCATCAAAATCAAATGCTATGCTGATACCAATCTGATTTGGTATCCATTGAGCATAAAACGTTACAATAGCTGGCGTTGAGGCAAGGTTTAAAATTATTTGACCTTCGGTATAACTTGTCCCCTCACCGTTTGTTTGGGTATTCCAACCGATAAAACTGTAACCCTTTCGGGTATAACCATTGGCAGTCAGGGCTTGTTCCACACCATAAGAATGTACTGAGTCATCTGTGGCTCCAACTGCGTCTTCAGCGTTTTTGTCGTAATGCACCGTATAGCTAACCGGCAAAAATTCATCGGGTTTTACAATATGCTCAAAAGAACTGGTTCTGTATGATCCAATATGTACAACCTCAAAATAAAAAGCCTCTTGTCCTATAATACCTATAGAAGCTCGCAATAGATAATAACCGCTTATAACTTGAGCTGAACCAGAAACATTACCATCATCTTCAATAGGTATATCGGTATAACTAACCGGCTTATTCCCATCTTCCCAACAGGTAAGAGATATTGAGTAAGTATCGGTAGCTATATCCTGCGGGATTATTAAATTCCAGGTAAATGTTCCCATGCCTCCATCAGGAGCTATATTTTGCAGAACAATTGTTGCTTCAATATCAGTATCAGCAATAACAGTGATTATTACACTTCCTTTGGCGATTTCCCGTTCTTCTCCTTCATAAACAATAATGCCAAATGCAGTGATTTCCCATTCACCAACTTCCAGAGCAATAATGTCTTTGATGTCTCCGTTTTGATTTACAGGAATTTTAATATCATCTATCTTTTCCTGTTCTTCCAGAGGAGTAAAAGCCAAGCGGTAGGCAGAAAAAAACTGTAGCGGGTTTTGCGGGAAAATAGTTCTTGCAGAAGTATAATGCGTGTCAGAAATCATCAACCGAACTGTTCCCCATTTGGCAGGGATATTATCGTTTTCTTTTACATCAGGAGTTTGGAAGGAATCATTGCAATTGAGCAGAACCAGTAATAATGAAAACAGAAGTAATGAAAAACCCGGATGATTAACGATTCGTTTTTTCATAAATTCCTCCTTTAAATGAAATTATTCCACTCTAAAGCGAATAGAGGCCGAATATGGCACTCCATTTTTTGTTACAACAACGCTAAGTACATAGCTGCCTATTGGCGACATCCAGTCAATTGTAAACGTATTATCTGATGACTGAGGTTGAAAAACTCCATTTAAATACCATTGAGGGTTATTATCCCAACCATCTATATCTACCCGTACAGTATAACCGGTTCTATTAATCCGTGTTATTATTATTGTTTCTTCAATTTCTTCTTCATGTTCTCCTCTCAATACTGGATCTGATGGATTGGTAAAATCAAATTTAATCAGTGAAGTTACAGTACTTGCCTCTGCTGTCGGGCTATGTACAGAACTTGTATTTTTATTATGCGCAGTTACCCAAAAATAATAATGCGTGCCGGGGCTTAATCTTGTAACAGTATGTCCTGTAGTAGAAGTTTCTACTAAGATTCGTTCTATCTCAAACGAATCGTTCGTATTGTAATAAACCCTGTAGTATTCTGCACCATCTACTTTGTCCCAAGATAAGCCTATTCTGTCACTCAACCGAGATGTGACTTCCAGTAGGGGTGAAAGAAGAACTGTAGTAGCCTCTGCCACCGGGCTTTGCAGGCTGCGATTTATATTGTTATGTGCAGTTACCCAAAAATAATAAGGCGTACCGGCATTTAATCCGGTAACCGTTTTTGCAGTGGTGCTTATTTGAGGAAACGGATTAGCCGTATCAAATGAATTGTCTATACTATAGTAGACTTTATAATACTCCGCTCCGTCTACTGGCTCCCAAGATAAACTTACACTAACATTTGAATAATTTGTTATTTTCGGTTCAGGATTTGAAAGTAGGGTCATACCCATAACTGGCTCGCTTGGTAAACTTTTGTTTCCGTCATTATTAAAAGCCTTCACCCAAAAATAGTAAGCCGTATTGGTATCTAAACTCGGTACAACACAGTTAAGGTTGGTAATCGTTTGCCCGGGGCTATATTTAATAGCTGTCTCAAATGAATTGACTGTACTGTAATATATTTTGTATGAGTCAGCCCCGTTTACCTGCTGCCAGGATAAACCTATTCTGTCATTCAGCCGAGATGTGATTTTCGGTAAGGGTGAAAGAAGAAGCGTAGTAACCGCTACCTCCGGACTTTGTTGGCTATAATTTATATTGTTATGTGCAGTTACCCAAAAATAATAAGGTGTATTAGCATTTAATCCGGTAACCGTTTCTGTAGTGGCACTTGTTTGAGAAAATTGATTAGCTGTATTAAATGAATTGCCTGTACTATAATAGACTTTATAATACTCTGCTCCGTTCACAGGTTCCCATGACAAATTTACACTAACACTCGAATAACTTGTGCCTTTTGGATCAGGCTCTGAAAGTAAAGTAACTGTAGAAACAGAAGCGGAAAGTAAACCCTCAATTCCTCGATTTATTGAACTGATCTTATAATTATAAGTTGTATCAGGTAAAATATTTATATCGGTAAATTCATTTCCAATTACCATCTCGGTATTTATTTTATGATAAATTCCATTATCTGAACGATAAACATTATAGCCGTTTGCACCAATTACAATATTCCATGCAATGTTGATACTGATATTACTTACACTTGTTGTCCGCACATTAGTAGGAATAGATGACATAGAATTAACTGAAATAGGACTGGATTGTATGCCATCAATGCCATTGATAATTTTGTTGACTTTGTAAAAATAAGTTGTATCCGGCGTGACATCTGTATCCGTAAAATTATTTTCAATTATCGCATTTGTGTTAATTTTTGTATATATTCCGTCTTCATCAGAGGAACGGTATATGTTATAACTGTTCGCTCCATCAAAAATATTCCAAGCAAGACTAATACTGATTGTTGTAATGTTAGTAGCCCGCAAATTTTCAGGAGACATATTGGCAGAAACAGGTATAGATTGAAGACTCTCCTGGGTGGCACTGCTTATTGCTCTCACTTTATAATAATATGTTTGCCCTGCAGAAAGTTCGGTGTCGATATATGGAATCAATGGTGTGGTATATATAAGATTGTATGGAGCAATCTCTGAACCTTCTGCACGATAAATTTTGTATTCTAATGCACCATAAACCTCATCCCAGGATATTCGTACACTTGAACTGGACAACACTTCTGCTCGAACATTTTCAGGTGTAGTAGGCGGTATAGTTTGTAGTAGCGATATTTCATTTGTTACTTTTAAGGCTGTCCCATCATATGTTAACACATAGATTATTGCCGGTTTAAATTTGTTTAATTCTTCCGGAAAAAGAACTGGAGTCGATTGGTTACGAAATAAAGAATAATTATTTGCAGAACCGGGAATAATTTCATACGAGGCATTTAGTCCAGAATTAATAATAGTTGTCCTTCCGTCTATTGGGTGTTTTTCTCTGATGTCTTCACGCAGGAGAAGGGAAAATTCACTTTCATTTACCAGCATTATATATGCTGAATCTATTTCAATAGTTTCCAGTTTAGGGATCGGAGCATCATTTACTTTGTTAGCTTCTATGGCAAAAACAATAAAATTGTGTTCATTACCATAAGGGATAGTTATTACACCTTTGGTTTCAATTGGGTAAGTAAGGTGGTAGGTTATAAAAAAAGCATTATTTGCCATTGGCGCAGGTTCAGCTGTAACCTTTGTTGTACTGTTCGCCGCTATCTCAGTAAAAAAAATCTTTCTGTCATTATCTCTGTATATTGTAACAGGATACTGTTCAAGATTTTTAAATTCTACCTCGGTTTCTGCTGGTTTTTCAGGTTCGGGCGGTATTTCCGGTTTATTGTTTATCGGGTCTATACATGCGTTCAAAACAAGAAGACAGCAGAATATAACAGCCAATGAGAAAATATATCGCCTTGTTTTTAATATAATTTTTTTTTCCATAACTTCTATTTTATAAAACAAAATATGCCACAGAGAAAATATTTTTATTAATTCTCTCTGTGGCTTAAATCCAGTTGGTTTAGTCGAAGTAAGTACTAGCATCAACCTCTTCTACTGTAATATCTGCCGCATTCCCGTTCTGCGGAATGATTATTTCGTATATTTTGTCGTTTTGCATTGTGATGTTCTGTGTTGATGGAACATTTCTGTCACCTCCACCCCCTGGGGCCGACCATCCAGGAGCTCTGAAAGCAATACTGGATGTAACATCTCCTGCCTCAAAACCTGAGACGATTTCGTTTTGTCCCCCACCCACAACAAAATCACCAACTGGTGCACCATTAGTTTTTTGAGTCGGACCATAAAAAACTCGTACAGAGTGATCACTGCGATTTCTAACCAGTACAGATGGTTTAATATCTGTAGAGGCGTTCACTGTATCGATTTCTGTGGTAAATGTTGGATTTTGTGTAGTAGCTATAGCGATTTTGTCTTGTTGAGGATCGTTCACTTCAACCCTAGCAACTATAACACCGTTAAATTTCAACTCTCTGGAAAAATATAAAGTAAATTGATGTGGTACCCCAATCTCAAGGGGAATAACTGTCCGCGGTGCCCTTGGTTGAATCACAGCATAATTTTGAGAGAGATCAGATGTTTTAACCTCAACCCAATAAGGAGTGAAATTTTCAAATACCCAGTTTCCGCCGCCCCATAAGCTAGAGGGGGATACCGTTATCGAGTAAGTTTGCGTATTTGAATAATAAGTAAATTCGCTAAACTGTGAAGCTTGATCCCTTCTTTCTTCATAGTTTGTTTTTTGCACAGCAACTATTGAGTAGAACTTTTGTTCAGGTAATCTCAGCCGTACACTGCCTAATGAACCGATTGTACCAAGATACTTAGATGCTTCAACTGTACCATCAAACAATAATACATCACCGGCAATACTGTTTGTTACTGTCAATCGTCCGTTTACTGAATCAACTCTTCCTGTGGGGTAGTTATAAAAGTTGTCATAGGGTCCGTGCGAGGGTGGTGGCGGTTCTGATTTTTTGTCATCACATCCGGTTAACATTCCAAAAATAAAAAAACAAAGAATAAAACCACCTAAAATAATTCCTCTTTTCATTGTAATCTCCTTTTGCGGTCTTTCCCGCCATATAAAAAATAATCTTTGCGCTAACAGCGCATTATTAAAAGCCATAAGCCTTAATTACAGGCAAATGGCATTTAATTCCTTCACCTCATATAGCTTGCTTCTCACCATAAACTCTCATGCCTCTGCTCCTTACTCTCTACTCCTTGCTCTTTGCCTTTACCTCAGGGGCGCACAAGCCGGAAGCCGTAGCCGTTTTCATACAAGGAGGAGCTGCCGCTGGTGTTCCTGTTCCACGGGCCATGTAAAGACCGATTTCTGGGACTCAGACGGTCAGTGTCGTCCCTCCAACTACCGCCGCGTACCACCCGGGCGTCGCCAGAGACCGGTCCCGTGGAATTAGTCTGCGCTCCAAATGAATAAAAAGTTGTATACCAGTCCCAGCACCACTCTCTCACATTCCCGCTCATATCATACAGCCC
>Ga0099364_10000499_pt2 | contig 33384 bp, 18 predicted proteins | sample TergutTh196P3_FD_73070 | JGI IMG/M metagenome (GOLD analysis project Ga0099364, IMG submission 73070) | Microcerotermes parvus P3 segment gut microbial communities from Pointe-Noire, Republic of the Congo - Th196 P3 | ecosystem: Host-associated > Arthropoda: Insects > Digestive system > Gut ... | reverse complement strand
AACTACTAAAGATATATTTTCCTGACCCGAATTGAATTGACAAGTACATTATTTTCCCTTGTACTACTTTGTCTTCCAATATTTCAAAGAACCTTTTTCGATTTCCGATTTTTGATTTTCTATTTTTTTTGATTACATTGACCATGTCAATCGAAAATCAAAAATCAAAAATGTAGAATTGAAATTCGCCGCAAAGATACGGACATTTTTTTAATCTGCAAACTTTTTTGAAAAAAAAATGCATTTTTTTTTAATTTTTTTTCTTCGCAATGACATTGAAATCTTTTAACAGCCTGTTAATATGTATTTTACGCCAAAAATATTTTTACGCCGAAAAAACGTTTTTTTGCTACAGCCTCAAAAATCCCGAAATGAATACTATCAATATCGCAACCGGCACTATATACCGTATCAGGAAGAAGAAGACGCGCAAGAGTGAAAACTTTATTGAGCCGTCGCTGGTAAGTTCCTTCACCGTGATGCGCTTTTTGAGCGCCCACCCCATATATATTGCGATGAAAAAGCCGCCTAATGGCAGAAAAATATTTGCCGACATGAAGTCCATCAGGTCGAAAAAACCCAGACCAAACAAACCGAGTTGGGGCATCATTCCTAATGATAGCGAGCAAAGTATTCCCAGCAAGAACATCGACACAGCAACTAATGCTGTCGCTATTCCGCGCTTTATCTGCATTTCTTCAACGCAGAAGGTGACAACTACTTCAATCAACGAAATCGCCGACGTCAGCGCTGCTATGCACAAGAGTATGAAAAACAGGGTTGCAAAAATTATTCCTCCCGGCATTAGCGCGAACATTCCGGGCAGCGTTTTGAAAACTAATCCGGGTCCTGCTGCATCCACCTCAATATTTAGCGCCGATGCCGCCGGAAAAATGACGATGCTCGCCAAAACAGCTACAACGATACTTGCAAGCACAATGACGTTTGCCGTGTAGGTCAAATCTTCCTTGCGTTTGATGTATGAGCCGTAGGTTATCATGCATCCCATACCTATACTGAGCGAAAAGAACGCTTGCCCTAAGGCGTCTAATATTGAATTGCCGCTAAGGTTAGAAAAATCAGGCTTTAAGACGAATATCAAACCCTCTTTTGCTCCCTCCAAGGTTAGGGAACGTATACATAATATAATAAGCAACACAAACAGCGCCGGCATCAAAATTTTTGTGCTTTTCTCTATTCCTTTGCTAACGCCAAAAATGACCACGCCTAACGATAGCGCAAGAAATCCAAACTGATAAGCTATAGGCGTGTATGTGCCTGCTATGAAGGTGTTGAACATTTCGTTGTGGTCGCCCGCCAAGGTATTAGTGACGGAACGAATAACATATTCTATTGTCCATCCGCCAACGGCGCTATAGAAGGACATGATTGTAAACGAAGCAATAATCCCCATTACGCCTATCAGATACCAGGGTCGCTGAGGCGATAAAACCTTAAACGAGCGGTAGGCATTGCGCTGGGCGCTGCGACCGATGCTAAACTCTGCCAGCATAATGGGCAGTCCGATAAGAATTATGCAAAAAAGGTATGCTAACAGGAAGGCGCCGCCGCCGTTCTCGCCGCATAAATACGGAAAACGCCAGATATTGCCCAAGCCTATTGCCGAGCCGGCAGCTGCCGCTACTACTCCGAAACGATTTGAAAAACTATCACGTGACATAAATTAATAACTGAATAATTGAATGACTGAATAATTGAATAACTGAATGACTGAATAATTGAATAATTGAATAACTGAATGACTGAATAACTGAATGACTGAATAATTGAATAACTGATTGATTAATAGCGCTAACGACTAATGACTAACGACTAACGACTAATGACTAACGACTAACGACTAACGACTACTGACTAATTAAAGGAAATGACACTATATTTCCGAACTGATATATCGCTACTTGCTCGCTGACTAAAATATTTCTGTCTATTCCGGCTGTTACTTCTACTATCTGCGGTATGCGGTAGTAAATAATATTTTTCGCCTGTTGTGAGTGTACTACAGAAACGGGCGCTGTTGCGCCATTTATAGTATACCACACTGCTCTTGCTCCCGAGGCGCCCCTGTTTACAATACCTGACCTTTCCGAAAAATAGAACAGTTCGACGGGTGTTCCCGACGTGTCGGGCAATGCCGAGTAGGTAATCACTTGTCGTGTTTCGCTTTTGGCGCCAATGAAAAGCGACAGTAGGTGCTCTTCTTTCCGGTCGAACGTATTGAGCAACACCATTAACGCCTCTCCGTCAGCCGGATAGTCCACGTCGCCTCTTAAAATATCCGTGCGCCATTTTCGGATGTCGAATATTTGGTCTGCGGCATCGCGGGCAAGTTCTTCTGTAGTGCGACTGATAACGCGGCGTTGAAGCACCGGAATATGTACAAAGGCAGTATCCAAATCGACCGTTTGATACAGTGTATCAACCCTTTCTACGGAGGTGTTCCTGACTAACATATTAACTAATTGGAAATCGTCGGTATATTTGCCAAGGTCGCGATTGTTGACAAGCACGTTGCCAATGTTTAAGTCCATCAGCAATCCTTCCCGCGTGAAACGCAGCAGCCGGTCGATGTTTTGCGGATAGTCGGTAAACGACACTGCAAATAACTTACTGTTGTCTACTTCCCGTCTGTCGCTTATTTGAACGGATTTTATTTGCCAAGTATCCGTATCGCTCGTTGGTACGTTTACTAAGCCTAACATTCGGTTAGCATATTCGGCATAAGGACCTCTCTTTATGACTGTTCTGACCAATTCGACCTCAAAGAACAGCCTTGTTTGCGGCAATCCGTATACGAGGGCGCTTTGCCCCACCGGCGGAGGCACAGCGCTGTAGGGCGAAATGAACGTTGTCGGGTCGTTCTTGCGCGAGGCGCAGGAAACAAGCAAGCCGGACAATACTATTAAATAAAATATCTTACACTTCATGAAAATAAATTTTTTAAAGCAACAAAGATAATACAAATTTCGCAAAAACACAAAAAAAAAATTTTTTGTTTGATTATTTTTTCTACTTTTGCAAATTAAAAAAAAATGTAATTATGCATAAAGTACTTTTGTATTCAATGTTTCTTGTTTCGGGGCTGATACTTTCTCAGTTCACTTCATCATGGATTGCCGAAGGCTATTACGTCATTTTTAAGTCTGTCATAGACAGCCTTTTGTACGTTTGCCTTGCGTTTGTGATGATAAACGTGGGACGGGAGTTCGAAGTAGATAAAACCCGATGGCGGGAATACAGAAAGGACTATTTTATTGCTATGGGTACGGCTGCGCTGCCCTGGCTGTTAGTTGCCCTCTATTATATCGCAGTATTGCTGCCTTCCGAATATTTGGGAAGCGGCGATGCGTGGAAAGAAAGCCTGCTGTTAAGCCGATTTGCCGCCCCTACATCGGCTGGAATACTTTTTACAATGCTCATAGCCTGTGGATTAAAGAGAAGCTGGATATACCGGAAAATTCAGGTGCTGGCTATTTTCGACGACTTGGATACAGTGCTGCTAATGATACCGTTACAGATAATAATGGTAGGGCTGAAATGGGAAATGGGAGCTATAATCGTAGTAGTACTTGCTCTGTTAGTCTTTGGGTGGCGAAAAATGAGCTATTACAGCTGGAACCAGGAATGGTGGCATATATTGTTTTATGCCTTCCTGATATTTGGCGCCTTGTGGGTGGTTGATTATTTTTTCAAAATACACATCGAAATATTGTTACCGGCGTTCATATTGGGTATGGTAATGCATCATCGAGAATCGTTCAGACCGGAAAAACGTTATGCCGCCACAGTTATTTCCATGTTATTCATGTTGTTAGTAGGCTTGAGTATGCCCTATTTTGGCTCGTTTGAATTAGCTGGCTCCGAAAATTTTGTATCCATTTTGGGCTCACAACCGATGCCGTCGTGGGATAAAATTGCTATACATGTGCTGTTAGTGACCTTATTAGCCAATATCGGTAAACTTGTTCCGGTTTTTTTCTATCGCGACAGGACAATACAGGAACGATTTGCTATTTCCGTCGGTATGTTTGTCAGAGGCGAGGTCGGAGCCGGGGTAATCTTCATCGCTATAAGCTATAATATCGGCGGTCCGGCGTTGATAATTTCAATAATGACATTAGTGCTCAACCTCGTGCTAACCGGATTTTTTATTGCTATAGTAAAAAATTTGGCGTTGAAAGCTACGATAAAAAAATTATAAAATCACTTTTCCGATTTCGCTACTATTACTGTGCAAACCGTATCAGCATAAACGTTCAATGTTGTGCGCGCCATGTCTAAAAATCGGTCTACTAACAATATCAGTCCTATGCTTTCCGGGGGCAGCCCTACTATTTGAATAATCATCACGGTCATCACCAAGCTTCCCATCGGTATGCCAGCCGCGCCTATCCCAACCAGCACGGAAGCAAAGACCACAAAAGCCTGCTGCGATAAAGACAGGTCCATTCCGTAGACCTGCGCGATAAAAATCACTGCAACACATTCATACAGTGATGTTCCGTTCATGTTTACAGTTGCTCCTACGGGCAATGCAAAATTAGCAATTTTTTCGGGTACTCCACATCTTTCTTTCACGTGTGCTAACGTCAGAGGGAGTGTTCCGCTTGACGAGGCGGTAGAAAAAGCCATCAAAAGCACGTCGCGCATGCGATGCAGATGTTCAAACGGATTTATGCGCGCTGCCACGAAAAGCAACACGCTGAGCGTGATGAATGTATGAACAGATATTCCCAGCAATACTGTAAATGCGTATATTCCCTGACTTTCGAGCAGTTGCCGCAATTTATCGGGAGTTCCGGCTTCGGCTGCCACAACGCCCGCGATAAGTCCAAAGATACCAATGGGCGCAAGTTTGAGTATTAATAATGTAAGGTTCAGGATGGCGTCGCCAATGCCGTTGATTGCAAGTTGCACTTTTTGCGCTCCCGGATGCGTTGATTTGCCCAGAAAAACTCCGAAAAGCATCGCAAATATTATAATCCCGACCATGTTCATGTGTGCGAACGCCTGAAACACATTGTCGGGAACGATGTTTATCAAAAAGTCGCGCAGCGACATTTGCACTGTTTGGGCAATAGCGGCTGTTTCGGGCAAAACTATTTGTATGCCTTGTCCGGGTTTGATGAGGTTAACAAAAAACAGTCCTGTGATGATTGCTATCAGGCATGTGAACACATAGTATCCGAACGTTTTACCGCCCAGGCGCAAAAAACCGTCTGTGGCGCTGATAGTAGCTACGCCGCCCGCAACGCTGCAAAATATCAACGGGACAACAATCATTCGCAAAAGCCGCATGAAAACAGCGCCTAACCAATCTACGTAACCAACATGCTCGGTCAAAAAATAACCAAACCCAATACCCAGAATTATCGCAATCAATATTTGCCAGTGAAGCGCTATTTTTATTTTTTCATTTTTCATTCTTCATTCTTATCTCTTTCACAAGTTCCTCTATCTCACTATCTTCTGTTTCGAATATTTCGAAAAAATAATCGCTGTCTTCGGGATATTTAATCAGTGCGCGTTCTAAAACAGTCATTCCTTCTTTTTTTTGCTCGTTGAACAACAAGTAAGCTGCCAAACGATAATGTATGAAGGGTTCTTCGGGATTTTTCCGAAGCGATTCGTTCGTAATATTTAGCGCTTCTTGAAAATTTCCCTGTTTTGCGTACACCTGCGCCAAGCCGTCACGGATAAAAATATTCTCTTTTTCTACCTCGGTTAATTTTTTGAAAATATCAATTGCTATTTCATATTTTTCCATTAGTACGTATGTTGCTGCTAATGAGAACAAATATTCTGGATTGTCTTCACTTTTGCTCAGCGCAATCTTAAAAAAATCCACTGCCACGTCGTAGAAACCTTCTATTGATTGCATCACCCCCATTCCATACCAGGCATCAGCAAAATCGAGGTCAAGCCAAACGGCTTTCGCATAAAAAAATTTCGCTGTGTCATAAGCCTCTAAACGCTCGAAACACTCGCCTGCATAACAATGTCCGGCGGCGTTTTCAGGCTCTAATTTGAGAAACTCAAGATACGTGTTTATTGCTTCGCTATTGCGGTCTAACATCGACAGTGTGTTAGCCTTATTGAAATATGCAGAAGAATACTTTGGGGCGATGGCGATAGCGTAATCGTAAGCTTCTAAGGCTTTTTCGTTTTCTTCCTTATTGTTGTAAAGGATGCCCAAGTTATACCAAACATGCTCGGAAAAAGGGTCTTCGTCTAAAAACTTCTGATAGTGTTCTATACTCTTGTCAAAAAGCTCCAAATGCTCATAACAGAACGCCAGGTCATAATGCAGGTAAAAGTTGTCAGGTTCAAGCTGTTGCACCTTCATAAAGTACTTCAGCGCGACCCGATACTGGTTAATATTTTCGAACGAAAGGGCAATATTGTACAACACGGCTGCCTTATTTTCGTCAGCCATAGAAATAGCTTTTTCAAACTGTTGTTGTGCCTCTCGCGGTTTGCCCATCATATTGAGGGCAGCGCCGCGCAACAAGTGAACAGCATATTCGTCTGATTCTAAGTATCCTAACTTGTTCAACAGGTTTAGAGCCTTTGCCGGCTGGCTTTTATCTATCAGTATTTCAGCCATTCGCAACTTAATCGACGAAGCTCTGGGATAAATTCTGTTTGCGTGTTTTGCCGCTAAGGTAGCTTTTGCAAAATTTCGGGAATCAAGATAATAATCGATAATATCCTCAAATTCATGCACATCGAAAAAACTGTGGGTACGCTTTTTCAACATCTCCTCGTATCTGCTGACCGAGCTAAGTACCTCATCATCATACCATAAACTATCTTCTCCGTAATCCATAAATTTAACTTTAATTAACGCCGTAAAGATAGTGATTTTTTTTATTTGTGATACTTTTGTTGAAAAAAATTTTTTTAAATGAAAATTTTGGCACAATATTTGTGGTAGAAAAATAAAAAATCTGGGTCGTGTCTCAATTCTTGCACAAATTATGCGATATATATCAGCACATTATGTTTTTCCGGTTTCGTCGCCGCCTCTCAAAAATGGTATCGTTTGCGTGGGCGACGATGGTTGTATTATTGATGTAATCGATACAGGCGGAAAGTTGATAGAGCGCGAAAAACTTGAGTTTTACAACGGTATTCTTGTTCCGGGTTTTGTAAACGCACATTGCCATTTAGAACTGTCGCATCTGCGCGATACTGTTCAACCCCATAGCGGATTGCCGGAGTTTATTTCGGCAATAGGTAAGCAGCGTAGATCAGATTTCGATGCCGCAAAAGAAGCCGACAGGGAAATGACAAGAAACGGAATTGTGGCTGTGGCGGATATTTCAAACAGCGCAGACACAATAAGCCTGAAAAAGGACAGTAATATAATGTATCATACTTTTGTCGAACTCTTTGGGTTAGACGGCAATAGGGCAAAAACAATATTTGCCGCGGGCTTGCAACTAATGGAAAAATTTACTAATGCCGGACTTGACGCCTCACTGACGCCACACGCCATTTACTCTGTTTCTCGGGAACTGTGGGAAGAGTTTAATAAATCATGCCCATCTGTTGTTTCTATACACCACAGGGAAAGCAGCGAGGAAATGAACATTTTTTTCGAAGGCAAAGGAAAGCTGGCTGAAGCGCTCCGAAAAAGCGGCGCACTGACCGACAACAACAAAACCTCAAAAGATGTTGTGCAAAAGATGGTTAGCTTTTTGCAGCAATCCTCGAAATGTTTGCTTGTGCACAATACATTTTCGACCCGGGAGGATTTGATTACAGCCTGCAATTTTCATTATGTTCTGTGTCCATGCTCTAACTTGTTCATACAAAATTGTTTACCCGACTTATTGCTTTTTTCGAACTGTCAAAATGTTTGTTTAGGAACGGATAGTTTGGCTTCAAATACAAGCCTTTCTATCCTCGAAGAGATGAAAATCATTCATCAACATGCCCCATACATTTCGCTCAATACACTTATTCGGTGGGCTACGCTCAATGGTGCGCGGGCATTAGGATTTGATAGTTCTTTGGGGAGTTTTGAAAAGGGAAAATCTCCCGGAGTAAACCTGATTGCCGAAATTGATTTCGACAACATGAGACTCACTGCCAGAAGCGCCGTAAAGGTTTTATAAAAAAAAAATCAAATCTATGCTTTTTTCAAAAAATTAATGTATATTTGCAATTTATTTATTGAAAATAGATGTTGATAATTTAAATAAATTTATAATGAGCGAATTGGAGTTAAAATTAGACAGATTGCAGCAATCACTCAGGGCTTTAGGCAACGTTGCTGTTGCGTTTTCGGGCGGAGTTGATTCCACGTTTCTGTTAAAGGTTGCGTATCAGACGCTTGGCGACAATGCAATTGCTATAACTGCCGTTTCGGAGTTGTATCCTGCCCGCGAAACGGATGAAGCGCGCAAATTTGCCGCCGACAATAACATTCGGCACATTGAACATGCAGTAAACGAATTAGATATAGACGGTTTTGCACAAAACCCCGTAAATCGCTGTTACTTATGCAAAAAAAGTTTGTTTACGGCGTTCTTGAACATTGACGCCGTGAGGGGCAAAGCTCTTATTGAAGGCTCAAATGTAGACGATGACGGCGATTATCGTCCGGGTATGCAGGCTATCAGGGAGCTTGGCGTTTTAAGTCCGTTGCGCGAAGCAGGTTTTACGAAGGCAGAAATCCGTCGCTTGTCGCAACAAATGGGCTTATCAACGCACGATAAACCGTCGTTTGCGTGTCTTGCCTCGCGTTTTCCTTACGGAGAAACCATTACCGCCGAAAAACTAAAAGCCGTCGACGCATCCGAACAATTGTTGCTCGACCTGGGTTTCAAACAGGCGCGGGTGCGGCATCACGGCAATCTGGCGCGCATAGAACTAAACCCCGACGAAATGGTAAAAATAATGCTCCCCGACATGCGCGAACTAATTTATTCCAAAATCAAACAAGCCGGTTTTGTTTATGTATCACTCGACCTTCGGGGATATCGCACCGGAAGCATGAACGAAACCATTGTACCTTAGTAAAAAAATTCATCAAAAATAAATAATTATGGCACGAACACTCACATTTAGCATCCGGGATGCAGAATATCAGGCTTCGCCAACAAAAATAGACCGAAAAAAGCTCTACGGCTGGACCGAAACCCTTGCTTTAGACGACCACGGCAACGAATGTAAATTAGTCAGTACCGACGAAACGGGAACATACATCATTCCCAAGGGAGGTACCGGACTTGGTATCTTGTCGCAAGACGGCAAATGGGTAAACCGGTCGCAACTGCAGGCGGTAAACCAGAACGGAGAACCAGTCGGCTTGGTTCCGTCCAGTTTCAGCGTCACTATCAGCCTGGAGCAAAAGGTGACGCCCGAAGAGTATCTAAATCACAGCATTACGGCTGCCTACCAAATGGACGATGTAGATGCGGCGCTAATAGAAGCTATAGGCGACGACATATACACTTTTTCATACAGCTACAGAGACAGTTATGACGGAAATCCGGCATTTCTGCTGACAGCCGGTGAAACAGAAACAGAAAAGCGGCTCTTTATGATGATTGGAGCGCTAAACTGTTTCGAAATGATAACCTTAGAGGAAATGGGAATAATCGAAGAGCCGGACGAAGAGACCGAAGCCGACGAAGAACTCGATTTCTCAATGTTCTAAAAATGAATTAATTAATATTTTCTGAAAACTGAAAACTATCATGAGAGCGATACACATAGCAAACGACAAGAAACGCGACGCCGAAGTGGGCTTTGAAGCCAATGTAGTCCGTAGCGCTATTCGTTACGCGCTTCCCGACGGGCAAACGCACAAGAACATTAAGGTATTGAAACAGACCATCGACATGACCGACGAGGCTCTGCTCAACCAATATCCCGACCTTAAAACGCTGGCTCACAAAATCGTCGAAGGCGACCCCGAAGTAGATATGGAAATCATCGGCAAAAAACTTGGCGCCACGCGTAAACTCTACCTTACGGGCGACAACCGGATAGCCTATCGGGTAAATCTGGTTCAGGTGGTAAAAAATCCCGACGGTTCTGAAAAAGAACGCAAAGACCTGACCAAAAGCCCGGCTAATGCCAACGTGGAGATACCTTTATCGTGGAGCGGGAAAAAAATACCAAAAGCTACGGCAGTGAAAAAATTTGTTTTCACGCGCAAATATCAGGTCAAGCACGTTAGCGGACTAACCTACGATTTTCTTTACGACATGGCAAAAGACCTTCACGAAAGTAAATCGCTGATGTTGGTAGGCGCCGGCGCAAAAGGCGCCGAGCCGATAAGGATGACCACAGGCGGACTGACATACCGCGGTTTCCTTGAGGGACGCGTGGACGGCGCCAAATACTGTCTTATTTTGCATCTGACAAACATGGAATTAAAATCAATATAATGGAACTGTATAAGGATAAACTAAAGAAAGTACATGGCTATGAGGAAGGTACAGCCGAGGCAGTAGATGCACAAACTTCCGCGAAAGCCATTGATTACAGAAAAACGGTCTGTAAGAGTTACTTGTCGCTCAACCCCGAGCAAATCGACTTCCGCCTGACCGGGTCTAAATTTTTTGTGACCCGAAAATACGACGGCGAGATGAGCATCATCTTTTTCGACAACAACGAAACTGTTATTGTTAATCGTTCGGGCAGGGTGAGACGCGGTATTCCATGCGTGGAAGAAGCCGGACGTCTGCTGGCGCAGGCGGGTATTAAGCAGGCTGTCATTCCGGCGGAACTGTATGTGGACGAAAGCGCAGGACGATGCCGTATTTTTGACCTCCTCGCCACGCTGTCAGACGAAAAGAGCATCTCCCGACTGCGGCTGGCGGCTTTCGACATCCTCGAAATAGACAGTGCACCCTTCAAAGCCGCGTCGTATGCCGACACTTGCAACAAACTAAACGCTATTTTTGCAAAAGGTGAAACATGCAAAACGGTTAGAACCCAACAAGCTGCTTCGAAAAGCGAGGTTAAAGACCTCTATGTTAAATGGGTAGAAGGAGAAGACGCCGAAGGATTGGTGGTTCGTTGCGAAATGCCCTTTGTCTTCAAAATAAAACCCAGATACACAGTAGATGTGGCTGTGGTCGGCTTTTCGGAAGGCACAGGCGACCAAAAGGGACAAATACGGACGCTCTTGCTGGCGATGATGCCAAAAGAAGGTCAATATCAAATCGTTGGGCGCACCGGAAGCGGTTTCAGCATAGAACAAAGAATTGAACTGCTTGAAAAATTTACCCCTAAAATAATTGGTTCGCGTTACATCGAAACCGATTCCAATCATGTGGCATTTCATACGGTAAAGCCCGACACCGTTATTGAACTTAATGTGAACGATGTTTTGTTCGAAACGCCTTCGGGAGGCATCCTTAATCCGCTGCTTGAGATAGTTGACAATGCCTACACCCTGCGTGCGAACGTGCCCGGAGTGAGTTTTGTGTACCCCGTTTTCGAGCGTTTCAGAGACGACAAGACCGGTTGTTTCGATGATATTCGTCTATCGCAGGTAAACCGCTTTTCGTTTGTTCCTTCAGAAGTCGACACGCCACCGATAGCAGAACAAGCCAAAAGCCAGCTGCTGCACCGGGCAGTCTACATTAAGGAAAGCGGCGCCAAAATCATGGTACAGAAGTTCATGGCGTGGAAAACCAACAAAGAAAACCTGTCCGAATATCCGGCGTATGTTTTCCACTACACAAACTTCAGCTCAGACCGCAAAGAACCGCTACAACGCGAGGTATACATTTCCGACGACAAGGAGCAAATAATGCAGATGATGAACGATGCGAAGCAAGAAAATATCAAAAAGGGATGGGTAATGGTGGATTGAGACGAAGCGTCAATTATGTTGTCATGTGAAAATACAAAAAAAAATTTTGTTGTTTTTCAAAAAAGTAGTACTTTTGCAGTCCCTTTTCGTGGACGACTTTCGGGTCGGAGGCGGGTAGGAAAGGCAAATTATGAATAGCGTTTTGCTAAATTCTTGAAGTAGAAATCGTGAGAAAGTTTCAAAGATACAAGAATAGGTAAAAATGCCGCTGAATTGCGGGTTTTACTTGTTTGTATCTACGGTCAATTTCTCACAACCTCTACTTCGGACAACGTTAAGTCCGCTGTTTTCGTTTTGCCGCAGATTGTAGTGTTATTTTATTAATTTTTTGTAACCAAAACATAATTAGGTATTTATGAATAATTTGTTTATTAAACAAACCGCTGCCCGTCAAAGTGCAGCAATCCGGTGAATTGGGAAACCGCAAAGGGAATGTTTGAAGAACTGATGGGCAGTTACAAAAAAAGTGGAGTATTTCCGAACTCTGCGGTAGTCGAAAATCTCACTTCGTTTTCTGTAAATGCTTCTTCCGGAATAAATTCTGCGCCAGTTTTTTTTTTATTCTATCCGTATTGATTTTATTTCAAAATAAGGTTCCGTATTTCCCTGCGTTGGTATCGCCAACTGTATGCGTTCTATATCGTTGAGGTTGAAATTTTGCTGTTTTGGGTTTGAATACCAAAACGGCTGGAAACCGGGGAACGGACGCGGCAAGAGCATCATCCTTCCGGGTTGCAGGCTGCTCAGCGAAATAGTTTGCGAATCTCTGTTGCGCGCTAATCTTGCTCTTCCGGTATAGATACCGCCGCTTTTGCTGATAAGCGAAACTTCAACGTTCACAGGTGCGTTTTCCGCTTTTGCTGTTATAACGATGTTCGTAAAGTTGCCGGCATAATTGGATATGGCTTCAATCTGCGGCTTCACGAAACTTTCAAGCACAAAAAACGCCTGCGCTCTCTCTTCGCGTCTTTGCGTAAAACCGCCTGTTGCTGGGGGCTGCACGAGTTTCGCCGTTGTTTCGCCGGTAATGCCCGAATGGATAGTTCGAAATTGAAGTCCGGGCGACCAAACGATAGGCGCATCGCCATTTTCGGCGCTATATAGCTCGATGGCTGTTCGTGCCGGCAGTACCCGCGTAGAAAACGACTGCGGATTAAAATAATCCCACGTGTTGGGAGGTCCTTGCACTGCGCCGGGATAAACCAATTCATTACCCGACAGGTATTCCACCCTGATAACATAGTTCAACATGCCGGCGTTGACCAATGTGTCGGGAATAGTAGCGCTAAACAGAAAATGGTCTTTCCGCGTCATCGGTATCGCCACCGGTCTTGCGCCTCCTCCGCCCCATCCGGGACCTGAAAATTGCAGCGTCAGGCGCTTAATCTGATGCGGCGACACAACTTCCACGTCTACATCAAGGGGTTGTCGTTCCAATATCATTCTTTGCGGCGTGTGCAGAACATATTCGTTCCGGTTTGTTGCCGGCGGAGCATAGAACTCGTTTGCCGTGATGTAGCCTATCTTTATCTGTTGTGCGTCGCCCGTAAATGGAGCGGTAGACAGAATGTAGGCTCCGGGCGTGATGTTAAACTCACCGTTTACAGCCCTTGCGGAATGATTGTTTCCGGCATTGACGCCCGTGATGTGAAAATTGCCGCCCAAGCCGGGTAGTTGAACGGTCATCGGTTGCACGTTGTATTGCAACACCACATTTTCTATGCGCGGTGTTGCTCTCGAAAACGGGTCGCGAACCCAGATAGCGTCGGGATATACTTCCAAGCGCCAGGTATTGGCGTCGATTTTATCGAGAAAATAAGCGCCTCTACCGTTGTAGGTCACAACGGGCGAACTGCCGTATCCGGCTATTTTTTGCAGAGCCGAAAGGTTTTTCGGGCGCGTGGCGGTAGTGTTTGTATAGAAAAACAGGTCGTCGGTAGCAAGTTCGGCAAGGTCTTTTTCGTAGCTGATATTCACGTCGTTCATCCCGAAAGGCGTTCGTTCGTTGCTTCTGTCCCTTTGGAATTGCGGATTTCGAAACAGTTCGCCTGCAATTTTGAAACCCAATGCCTTTTGCGGCGAATATATGAGGCTCAAAAAATGCGTTTGATACTCTGTGTTTGAAGCTGCAATAGGCGCGGGGTCGTAGGCAAACATCGTGACCCACTGCATTCCGGCTTCTTTGAACGACAGCGCCATTGGCGGAAACAGGTACGAGCGTCCTATGTCGGCGGCGTCAAATTCGTAGACCATGCGCGAGCGATTGGCAAAATATGGTTCGTTGCGAAACGGCATATCGTAAATATCAACGTGCGGCAGGAAAGTTCCCGGACGTTCGCGGTTGGCAACCAAACCCGAAGGATACCACTGAAAAGTAAGTCCATCGGCGCCCGCCTTGATATAGTTTTCCAAAAAGCCTATTGGGTGCGTGGCGTTATACATCATCGGCTTGGTGAAACCCGTAGACCGCGCGGCGTTGATAGCCCTTTCCACAAACTGTTGCGTTTCCTCTGCCCGCGAATGTCCCGGCTCGTTGTTGATTTCAATAGCGATGATTTTTGGGTCGTCCTTGTATCTCACGCCGGTGTAGCGGTTTACGTGATTGAGGAACTGCTTCAGGTAATTTTCCTGTGCTGCAATAGCGGCAGGCTCGATATATGTTTCCCGTTTGCTCCATTTGACCGAAAATCCGGGCAGGGTAGGGTCGTTTTGTTCGGGATAGCCGTTGCCCCAGTAGGCTATTGGCGTCAGCAGAGCGTGTACTCCGCGCTCCTGAAGTTTTTGGATAGAATAATCCAACAGGTTAAGGTGATGATTATTCAACAGGTTTCCTTCAACGTCGGTGATTTCCACGTCCCACACGTGTATTCGGAATGCGTTGATTCCCATCCGGCTAAGATGGTATGCATCCATTTCGATAGTGAGCTTGTGGTCGGCGCCGTTGCGCCACACCTGACGGTATCCGTGCGCAAAAGAAGGCGAATAATTGACGCCCCAAAAATAAGCGTCGGTTCCGGTATTGCTCCATTTCCATCTGCCAGACGGGTCTTGAAATATCAGGTTTTGAGCTGACAACGATGCAATATGGCATATAAAAAGGCATGAAAATAAGAATATTTTTTTCATTGTTCAGTTATATATTTTATAATCTGTGACATCGAACTATTAAATAAAATTTAATAGTTCGAAATCACAGATATTCAGGATTTTTAAATTAATTATTTTTAAGGGTCATAAGGTTTGTCTTCTTCCCATTCGGGTCTTGTGAACCACTGCGAAAGTGTTTTGCCATATTCCTCTGCTTGGAGTACTGCAAAATTTGGAATAGGAAAATACTGTCTAATTTCGTAGTCCCACGATGCCAGTGTTTTATACTTTGTTATATTATACCTGTATTTATTGAATCGTATCAAATCAACTTTTCGATTTCCTTCATAATACAGTTCGTGAGCTCGCTCCATCAACAATGCGTCCATAAAGCTGTCGAAAGAAGCAATTGCGTCGCCGCTTAACGGAGCTAACATCGCTCTTGACCTGACAGCATTAACCGTTTCGTTCAAAACATCTTGAGCCGGTACTGCTTGATTTTTGCGTGCAACTGCTTCAGCATACATTAAGAGCACATCTGCCCATCGTGCAAGCGGAACATCTGTAGGCTGGAATCGTTGGTTTATTTCAATAGGAAATTTGTTGATAATAAAACCTGACCATGTTGTGCCTACTGTTTCCCTTGTGTGTAGCGTTCTGGCAGCATTGTTTTGAAAATAATGAGTGACAATTGAATTTTTGCGGGTATCGCCGTCTTCGAATGTGTCATAAAACGTTGGAGAGATATTGTATACCTGTCCCCACGATTGTGTTTCGTTAGCAGAGAATGGGTTTGCCTCTCCATTTGGCAACACTGCTTCTTTGAACAAATTTGTGGGCAAGGCATACATCATGAATGGGTTAAAATCGCCTGCGTTAGCGCTTCCGGTGCCCGCTATGCTTGCATGTACAGCCATTATTATTTCGCTGTTCCACTTGTTGTTTTGTTTGAACAGGTTTGCATAAGCTGCCTCTCCGCCGGTTGTGAACAACGAATAACGAGCGCCTGCTTTCAGCTCTTCAAACATTTCAATAGCTTTGTCGTAATATCCGGGCATGTGACCCCCTTCGTTAAGACAATGCCTCATAAGCAAAAATCGTGCAAAATCACCGTTGTATCGTCCTCTGACAGTCGATGTTGGCGACATGTTTCTAACAGCAAATTCAAAATCATCATAGATGTACGTAGTCATCTGGGTTATCGTAGGACGTACAAGGTTCGCTTCAGCGTCGTAACTGCCTACAAACGCCGGGTCGACAATGACTGGCACCGGACCGAATATGTGAAACAGGTAATACATGAGCAGTCCGCGTAATAATCGCGCTTCGCCGATTAGATGTTGCAGTCTTGCGGGGTCGTGTTCCATAATACTCGGACCTATTCTTTCTATTGTGCCTATTACTTCGGTGTTGCGTGTAACTTCTCTCACGAACTCAAAATGGGATGGATTTCCATCGTTCGAAGCTCTGCCAACGGTGTTCATATTATTAAAATTGGACTGCGAAATACTTATCCAATTGCCCGAAAAAGCGCCCACTAACCATGGTTCGCCAAGGTCGGAGGGACTGTCAAACATTCTGTTTATACCTATATGAGCTAAATGCAGCGTTTGCCGGTATGTGCCCCCATCGGGAGTATAGCCCCAAAAATTCATGAATGGACGATAGCAACCCATAAGATAGGCTTCCAAATCTTTTTCGGTAGCCGGAAAATTTGCCGAAGATAAACTTCCGTAAATATTTGGGTCAAAATTTTTTTCGCAACTGTTCAAAAACAGCGCGGATACCATTGCTAAACAAAAAAATATATTTTTCATATCTAAAAAAATAATGATAAAGTGATTAATTATTAATTATTAAATGAAACTCTTACGCCAACCGAATATATACGATTTTGTGGATAAATGTTTGTTCCGATTGTTATTTCAGGGTCGTAGCCATCAAAATTAGTGATAATAAATGGGTTTTGCACATCGACATATATTCTGGCATTACCGATAACATTGCCCACAGCGCCTAACTGATTACCACTAATATCATACGCTAAAGTAAGATTTCTAACTCTAAAAAATGAAGCGTCCTGATAATTTATGTTTGTCCCCACTCCGCCGGGCAACTGCACCGAAGCAAGCCTTTGTGCAATGCCGGGCAACCTTCCGTTAGGATTATGTTCCGAACTCCATACGTTTTTAACATCAATGGTCGTATTATTTGTTTGATTTGACAAGTTTGTAGGGTCAATATCCAATGCGGGATTTGTTCTTTCGTAACCCAGTCGCGCATAACAAAAAATATCTAACGACCAGTTTTTGTACGAAAAAGTATTACCTGTACCAAAATATAATTTTGGCGTTGCATCTACATAATATATATCGTCAATTGTTATTTCGCCGTCATCGTTTTTATCAACAATTATCGTATATCCCGGGAATTGACCGTTCAAAGGCTGATACTCCGGCATATTGCTTTTGGTATGATTTATCAATCCGGCTGTTTTATAATAATAACGAGCATTTGTAGATTCATTTTTCTTTACTTGATGTTCGGCGTAATCGTAATTTGGCATTCTTTCTACCCAAATTGATTTGTAATGCGAAAGCGTCAATAGCGTTGTCCATGAGAAATCATTATTGACGATGTTTTTTGAATTTACAGTGGCATCCCATCCATATCGCCTTTGGTGCGAACCATTGATTGGATAAGTAGGGAACATTGATAAACCGGAGGAATTTGCTGTACCTAATCCATCGGTAATATCATTTCTAAATATGTCGAAACTTCCCCAAACTCTGTCATTAAACAGGTGAAAATCAACGCCCACATTTTGCATGGAGGTTTTTTGCCATGTAATATCGGGGTAGTCCAAGCCGCCATTGACTATAGGGATGTATCTTTGACTTTCAAAAATTATTATTTCAGTACGCGGGTCAAACGAGGCGTATAGAGAAGCGCCAAGATTGTCGCTACCTGTCAAACCGTAACTTGCTCTTAATTTCAACAGATTTATCCAACTCACATCTCGGAGAAACGATTCGTTTGAGGCTTTCCATGCAAGCGAAACAGATGGGAAAAAAGCATATTTTTTGCCTTCAAAGAACTTGTCTGTACCATCGCGTCGCAACGTTCCATTAATTACATAACGGTCAAAGAAATCGAAATTTATTCTTGTAAATTGCGAACGTTTTTCGTCCAAAGCCCGTCCTGATACCGGCGTTATGGCTCCTGACACAAAAGCAAGATTATCGTTGGCTATTGCATCATATTGTTCGGTGTAAGAAATACCATGGTCGCGCCACTCTGCCAAATTACGCTCTATACCCACAACGATATCGAAGTCTACTATGTCTGCAAAGTTTCGATGAAACATCATCGTAGCTTCCATCGATTGACGTATCCTGCGATTTTCTCCTATATGTCCCCTCGACTGGTTTCGGGCATCAAACCAGACCCACGAAGGAATATACATCGACCGGCGGGCGTTTTCCATGTTATTACCATATTGTAGTCTGGCAGACAACATTTTTGGCAAAATATCTACATCGGCAATAAAACTCAAAAAAGTTCCGTTTGTGCTTGTCTCATCCATCATGTCGAGCATGGATACGGCATTGGGTATGTTCAAGTGTCGCGTAAACTCGTTGTTTGCATCTCTGAACGGCAAATATGACGGATAAGCGCGTGCTGCACCCAACGCACCATCGCCGGCGGGTCCCCGTCCGCCACCTCTACCTCCTGCTGAATGATTTAGATAGTCATTGTAATTAATGTTCACCACCGAAGTGAGCTTTAAAAATGATGCAAGGTTAAAACCAACATTGCTTCGTAAGGTGTATCTATCCATTCGCGAGTTGACTATCGTACCTGTTTGGCTAAAATAATTTCCGGAAACGTAATAATTAACATTTCTTGAACCACCGCTGATTGTAAGCGTATGGTTGTTGATGCTTCCCGGTTGAACAACCTGACCTTGCCAATCGTAGTTTTGAGCATCTGCAATTTCTTGCGGTGAAAATGGTGCAATCCAATTTCCATCGTAAGCATCCTGTCCATAGGCGCCTTGTCTGGGATTTCTATTGTACAGGTATTGCTCCTTGCTAAAAATATTCACATAATCCATGTATTCAGTGGCGTTCAAAGGGTTTGGAAGTGAAATATTTCTTACCTGCGAGTGACTGCCCTCATAATTAATTCGCATTGGTCCTTCTCTACCTCTTTTGGTGGTTATCAAAATTACGCCGTTAGCAGCTCCGATACCATAAATCGATGCTGCTGCGTCTTTTAATACTTCTATAGACTCGATGTCAGCCGGATTTATACCGGCTAATCCTGCTCTGTTTATCGCGTTAGGCGTAAATCGCAGTTCGCCGCTGCCAGAACCCGGTTCAAGCGCACTTTGAGGCATAACTACTCCATCGACCACGTAAACAGGCGTGCCGGCGCCTCTGATAGAAATATTTACATTTCCTCCGGGCTGGGAACTGGCTACTGTTGCCTGCAATCCTGCCGCACGACCAAGCAATAGGTGAGATGCATTACTCGATGCCACTTTTTGCACATCATCGGCATTTACCCGCGAAATAGCGGTTGTCAGGTTTCTACGGCTCACTGTGCCATAGCCTACAACAATAAGTTCATCTATCGCTGACGACGCCATTGAAAGCTCAACGTCAATTACAGTACGTCCCTCTACATCAATTTCCCGAGTGGTCATACCGACAAACGAAAATACAAGAGTAGCATTGGCAGATACATTATTTATAATATATCTGCCATCAGCATCGGTTACTACCCCAACGGGTGTACCTTTAACGACCACGCTAACTCCCGGAATGGACTCACCTGTGGTCTCGGTTACTGTTCCAGAAACGGTTTGCGTTTGCTGGTCAGCAACACTTGTAGAACTGTCGCCTGCAAATGTGTAGACGACGCAAAATAGCGAAACAGCGAGCATCTGTATCGCTTTTAACTTGAAAAAAAAATTATTATACATAAATGGTAAATAATAATAGATTATTAAAATATTTAACTCGTTTTTGTTTTTTTGGGAAAAGAATCGCCTCTTATAAAAGGTCGTAAAAGAGGCGATTCTAACTCTACTTGACTAAATTATTTTTTTAAAAACATGCGATTTTTAACTCCGCTAACTTCGAAAAAGTTATATTCTCCTTTTTCTAATAGACGATAATTGGGATTTAGTCCTGCAGATGCCCACCATGCAGTCTTATCTTCAAACGGTGTCTGTAAATTATTGCCTTGTGGAGGGAGAACACAACCAGCACCATCGTACTCACATCCAAAATGAACAGTTTCGTCCCAAAGATGGTCATTTATCAAAGCTTGCCATTTTTTTATGCGTGCAATACTTCGGTCAACGTGGAATGGTCCCGTTTGTTCATTTGTTAATTCATTAAAAGCATTAATGTATAGGTTCATAAACTCTTTTAATTCAACTAATTTTTTTATTAACGGATTAACCGGGCTTCCCCAATTGAATGGGTCTTGTTTGCCAGCATCAATTCCCCATCCAGTCCCCAAAGACGTATCAAAATCATTCGGAATAAAAAAGAATTTTCCATGGGTATTGAAGTAAAAATTGAAATTATTTGAGCCTGCCCAATAATCATCCATATTTCCTAATATCACTGTTGCCAGATATGATTTCAATAATAATGGTACATCCATCGCATCATTTGCCCATCGTTTCAGTTCTTCTTTTTCTAGAGTAACTAAATTACGGACAAAATCGGTCAGTTGTGCATTTGCTTCTTTTCTTGAGGATGTGTTCGTTCTTAAATCATAGATATCTCTATTTTCTATGACTGTCGGGTCAAAATTATTGAGAGCTGCGCCATAATCACCCTTCCATAGGAAAGGTATCCTATCTCCTGGCTTGTCATCTCCAAAAAAATCTTTACGATCTTCTAAATAATCGTCTTCTATAAATTCTTTCAGTTTATACACACCGAAGTAAGCACGTTTTGCATCTCCGACAATGTGAATAAAAAACCGACACATACTCATTAGAGGTCCTGAATATATGCCTGCTTGTTGGTACAAGTCAAAACCATATACCTCGCGAATCCGTGTAGGGTCTTCGCGTACAAATTTAAGGTCAAGTCTTGACAACCCCTCAAATGTTTGCCCTGCTTCATATCTGGAAAATTGAAGGGCAAAGCTGGCTTGCCGCCAAACGGGGTTTACTGGATTGTGGGGCTGTCCGAAATTTCCCTCCGGTCGATTTCGGCTCGTATTTCCACGCACCCTCAGCGCAACATTAGGAATTGATTGATCTACTATTTGAGTACTCCCCTTAAAGACGAAATTTCCTGGAACCCAAAAATTATCGTCAGGGGCATTGTCAAACGCTGTTAGCAAATCATTCCAGTCTTTCACTCCTATTTCTAGAGTTACTTCTGGCAATTCATTTAGATCAAAAATCTTTTGCAATCTTGGATCTGTAAATTTACTACTACTTTTCATTTTATTTTTAATTTGATTAATTAATTAAACTTTATCGTTTTTATTTTAAAACAATGCAAACTACGTTATTTTTAACATTTTCTAAAAGCATAAATCAGACAAAAAACGAAAAAAAACGGACAACATGCGCATTTTACAACACTGTCACATTTGCTTTTACTTCTTTAATATTACCATTTGTTTGCGCAACGCCGGTTATCGTTATGTTGCCGTTTGCGGCAAAGGCTGCGTCAGGTATTGCGTCCCATGTAACATTTACATCTGATGTTGTCCCGGTTTTCAGGTCTATGTTTTTTACGGTTTGCGGTAGCGTCGGTCTTATTCTGGCGTTGGTTGTAACATATATCCTGTTTTCGAGAACATTGCTTGCGTAGGCGTCGATGTATACTCTTATCGATGCAAACGGCTCTCTGTCATTTCCGGTTCCTCTAAAGTTCACTCTCGTTCCTGCCCATGTCCAAACTCCTTGCCCGACATTATCAGGCAGGTCGTTCATTATTGTGAACAATCGCGCAAATTCGTCTCCTTGCGATTGTGCCGAAAAAACAAAACCTTCAGGGTAGTTGTTATTTCCGGCACGCGCTGTTCCATGCACTCTTGGAGAACATTCTGATATATTTATTTTTACTTCCGGCAAAAGTTTTGATATTTCATACGCGTTACGCTCTAACTCTGCAAATGAGCCATGCCAGTCTTCGTAATACGAAATTCCAACGCGGTCAATTTTGCTTCCCAGCTCATTAAGCCTGCTAGTAAGCTGAACGATAAATTCTTTAACTTTCGGTAATTTTTCTTCGTCCGGTATTGGAATTTGCGCCGTTCCTTCAACCACGTTGATTGCTTTGTGTATTTCTGTTTCAATGACAATGTTCATTTCTTGTTCAACTTTTCTAACCGCTTTTATTCCTGCATCTATTAATCTCGTGAAGCGATTGAAAGATTCAATATACTGGCGATACTGCTCTGCGGTAACCCTATTTTCGCGCCAGTATTTCCAAATTATGCCACCGCCCCATTCGTGTAGATGGCGTCCGCTGGAATAGTAATGATGGTGGTCTACACCTTCGCCCAAGTCATCGTACTCCTTGCCCCACATTATTCCGTTTGAAACTTCGTTGCCTATTGCTACTATTGCAGGCGCCGTGCCTTGTAAAACTAAATCACGTATTGTTTTATATGTGAAGTCATAAGTTGCCTTGACGAGGTCATCAAACGGCAGTTCTGCCCATGCGTAGGGTTTTGGCTGGTTTTGAGGGTCTGACCAACTGTCGGAGTAATGAAAATTAATAGCCAAATCAAGTCCGGAGCCTGTTACAAGTCTTGACATCACGAGGGTGTTCTCTGGGCTGCAATTACTGACTGTATTATTGGGTATTCCTGTATTTTCGCCTTTGGGTTCGTTCCAAATTCGTAGCCTGTTTACTGACCATCCTAAATCTTTGACAAGCCCAAAAATATTATCTCCAGCCTTTGGGTCGGAAGTCCTTAACATCCCTCCGCGATACTCGGTTGGCGGATTATTTCCCGCGTAATAAAAGTACGTAGTGTAGTTGTCATGAGCGAGATTAGCTCCTAATTCCGACATGTCAGAACCATTTGACATATTATCGCGCAAATAATTTATAACCTTAAATTCGCGTATTCCAACATTTTCACTGCTTGTAAAAGTCAATTTAATAAATCTAATACCCTTATGCACAAATATATCGCTAAACCCGGCAGCACGTTTAGAATTATTAGTGCGGTCAGCGAGTGTGTACCAGTTTGAGGCGTCTTCTGACCCTTCTAATTTATACTGATACACCGTGTTATTGTCGGCAAATACTACTTCGGTTCTTCTAACTGCATCATAAACGCCGTCAAGGTCTATCATTATCCAATTCTTCAAACTTCTTGCGGCAGGTTTCCAAACAGTATTGTTATCGCCGTCGAGCGCCAATGCAGCATCTCCTGTATTACTGCTAACTGTAGCCTTGACCCAAAACTTTCGGGCAATGTTGCTTTCGACTGGCGAAAACCGGGCTATTCCTCTCGGAGCTTGTGCCTGCACTCCCGGCTGTGCAAAAATGGCGGGTGAAAACACAAAAAACATCACACATAATATTACTCCAAAATATTTTCTAACTTCCAAACTCATTATTCATACATTTATTAATTGTTCACTGTTCATTAATTATTAATCATTCATTCCCCCATGTCACCTCAAACGCAGATATTCTAAAACTCCCAACAATCGGGTTAATCGCTGGATACGGAAATTCTGACATGTCAAATGCTTTCATAAACACACGCACTCTTGATGCCGCCACGTAGTCAAATTGAATTGATATTGTTTCGTTTCTTGCGGTATCTCTCATAACTCTCTGATTTTTTGCATTTATCCATTCAAAACCGTCCCAATATTGGACCATCAATTCCTTTGGTATTATGTAGTTTGCGTCTGGAATAAGAAAGTTGATGCTTACTCTGTTAAATGTCCTCTCATTTTTCCATACCACCTCCACGATATCGCTTGCTCTGGCGCTTGTAGCAAGCGGCGCTCCTGTTGTGTTGCCGATAACTGCGCTGTTCATCCATTGCGACCGGTTGTCCCAAAAGCTGTCTTCATCGCTGCCGTCTATAATGTGGTTTGGGAAGTAATTGCCGGTCGTATGTGTGGCTGTGGCTATGGCGCCTGTTGTCAAGACCTTTCCTGTAATTGACGAAACATGCTCATACCAGTTGTTCCTTGGTATTCCGGCTGAAGACGCTCCTTCTATTTCTCCTTTAAGTTCAGAGTTCAAAGCGATGTTTTCACGTTTTTCCAACATCGGTATAACATTGACTTTAATTGTCGGGTTAAGAGCTGAAAGGGATAGCTCGTCGAAAGTTCCATCTACCACAAATTCGTCGACAGTAGCAAAGCTTGCAGCTGGTATGTTGTTCCATGTAACCTTCTTCGGGATGATAATTCCTCCGGCGAAGGTGACGTTCACGTCTACAGGAAGTATCACCGGCTCTCCCCGAAGTATTGTTATTGTTCTTGGAGCGGATACTGTAGCGCCTGTCGGGTTAAGTTCCGCAAAGGTAACTGTGGGCGCTGCGCCCGTTGCAGTTGTGCGCACGGTAAGCGTTGCCGGAACCATACCTTCGGAAGAAACGGTAAGAGTAATATTGCCTTGTCCGTTTTTTTCGCCTATTAAAACTACAAGTACTTTGCCCATCCATGCCGAACGCCGGGAATGATTGTTCTTTTCGCGGGCATTTGCCTGATTTTCTATTGATGTATCCCAATAATTATCCCACCACTTTGTGGTTTCTGCGCTTTCTGTTGCGCCGTTTTCTACTCCAAAAATTGCTGCTGGTCCGGCTACGTCAAATTTGAGAAGGTTTTTAGCCGAAGGCACTCGTTCGCCCTTTTGGTCTACTATATCTACTTCCACAAACATCAAACTTCTACCGTCGGGAAGTAGGTATTCTCTGTCGGGGCTCATATTGACAGTGTGAGGTATGCCGGCAGTTCTCAAGGCGTAGGTTGTCATTTCTGCGCGTTGCACTGCCTGTTCGTATGTTGTTCCTTGTGGTAGTTGTGCAAGGTCATCCGCGCAGGCGTTCTCTCTTACCGGGTTGTAGGCTACCACTTTGAGTTCGCCCGGCTCGAAAGGAACTACCCATGTCAAATGTATTTTGCCGTGAGTGCCGCCATCTGTAGCAAAGGCAAAGCCGTATTTATCGCCGTCTACCCCGTGAGGCAAAGATGCGGGAACCTTACCGTTAGGACTGGTATATCCAAATGGATTAGTTTCGGGTCTGAACAGTCCGTCGTGTGTGGCGACAGGACCGGAGGCATCGAATGTAGGCTCGTCTGTTTCCCAATAATAGTGTCCCCAGTTAGTTTTTTTTCGCTCGAAACGGGCTTGCGGTGGACCCAAACATTTTCCGTTTAAATATAGTCTTGCATCACCGGCGTTGGTGTAAACCCAAACGTCAACAAGTTCGCCATTCTGAAAATCAGTCCAGTTATTTGGGGCTATGTATGCGAAAGGGTCTTTTGTCCAGCAGTTCCACACGGCGCGATAAGCATAGTAAGACGATTTTGGGAACCCGGCAAGGTCTATTGCTCCAAAGTTTGATACTCCTGCCGGGAACACTCCGTAAGGCGTTGGTTCTCCCAAATAGTCTATTCCTCCCCAAATAAACATTCCGGCGAAAAAGTTTCTGTCCCTGTTTTTTTTAAGTCCGTATTCATGTGGCATTGTCCATGATGCGAGGTTATTATCGAATGACGAAACGCCTCGGTTTCCCGGCGTTTGGTCGGGAGGCGTCCATGGGAGGCGCGGCGATTGATATTTACCGCGCGTGGAGGTTGCCGATGATGATTCTGCTTCAAAGAAGAACGTGCCACGCCTGCCTTGTTGCGAAAAGGTGGCTAACAGGACGTCAAGACTGTGAGCCGTATTATAGTTAAACCCAAATCCGTCTAACGCTCTCATCACGTTTGCCCATTCAGCCGTGCTGTTTGCAGCCGGCGGCGTGCGCACGTGGTCGCCTCCGTAGACGATGTATCGCGTCGGGTCAAGGTCGTGAACAATGTTCCGAAGCCTCAAAGCTTCAGTCCATGCGTTATGTGTTGTAGCTCCCGATGTTGGTTTGTCCACTCCCTTCCACTGGTCAAGGGCTATGTTTTTATAGTTCAGCGCCGGATTTGCTGCAACCTGCTCGTCGGTAAAGAACCCGTTGTCAATTCCGCGCCATGAGTTTCGCCAGTCATACCATGCAGGTCGTATTCCATGTTGGCGCACTTCGTTGCCTATTGACCACATAATAATTGAAGGCTCGTTTCTTCCGCGTAAAATCATTTCCCGCGTAACCCATTCAGACCAAGTTAGTCGAGCGTCGGCGGGCATGGGGGTCCAGTGGTCGGGCAGCTTGGATACACCAAGTCCAGCGAAGTCGTGCGGTACGGGTCTGTGAAACCAGTTGCCCATATCAAACGCCGCTTTGGGGCCTCCCCATCCATCGAAATTTTCGTCTACCACTAATATGCCAAGCTTGGAACATATTTCTATTGTTTGGTTGGAATGAGGATAGTGAGCCGAGCGATGTGAATTTATGCCCATACCCATCAGTATGCGGAAGTTACGCTCTAACGCATCGCTGTTTGTAGCAGCTCCTAAAGCGCCAAGACTGCTGTGCAGGTTGTTTCCCCGCAGGTCTACGTGCTGCCCGTTAAGAAAAAAACCTGAATTGGGACAAGCGTGTAGCCATCTGAAGCCATACCTTATATCAACCGCGTCGATAACCGATTCTGTTTCTTCTACTAATGTTTGATAAAGAAGCTCTACTCTGACCGTATAAAGATAAGGGTCGCCCTTATCCCATGACCACCATAGGTTTACGTTGGGAACGGTAATCGCTACGTCTTTAAAACTTATTGGCGTAGTTGGATTTGAATCGTTGTCGTTATTATTTGTTCTGCCTGACGCCACAACTATTCCGTTTCTATCGAGCACCGAGACGCGCAGATTTGAAATTCCATTTACAAGATTATAGTTAAAGGCGTCGGCGCTGACAAGTAATTGGGCTAAACCATTAGCAGTGTAGGTTCTTTCTAATTCAGGCGTTCTAATCAATATTCCGTGTCGATTGAAACTTGCCTGATTTGTTACAATCAGTTTTACCGGTCTTGTTATTCCCGAGCCGGAGTACCATCTGCCTGAAGGTACACGATGTTCAACTCTGACTACAATTACATTTTGTTCGCTATATCTTATATGTTCTGTTATATCGTATGCGAAAGCGGTATATCCGCTTGGGTAGACACCAAGTTTTTCACCGTTTATCCACACGGTAGAATTTTTGTAAATGCCCTCAAATTCAATGATAAACCTCTTGTTATCTCGTGTTGATAGCATATTTCCGGCTTCGTCGTCGAACGTTTCGGGCACATAGAAACGCTTTCTGTACCATCCAAGCCCTCCTTGTGTGAAAGCTTGCGAGCCTGCGCCGGGCACTCTGGCGCCTTCTATGCTCCAGTCGTGGGGCACGTCTAACCGTCGCCAATGGCTGTCGTCAAAGCCAATATCAATAACTTCTGCGTTGGCAGGCATATCAGGCGGGTCGGCAAGTCCGTTATCAGCCCAATGCGCGCCGGTAGCGCCACCCCATTCGATGACAGGGGTGCGGGTGGCAAGAAGAAAACTCCAACCGAAGTTAAAATCAATGTCGCGATAAGTAACATCGATAATTTGAACGTTTGTCTGTGCATTTGTTTTTGCAGCAGCGTGAAGCGATTGAAATATAAAAAATAATAATAAAAATAAAAATTTCATTTTAAATAAATAAATAAATGATAAAAATCGCAAAATTATATTTGCTACGCTTTAATAAAAAGCAGAAATCGGACAAAAAAAAACACTAATTGGACACAATCTTAATTTTTCAAAAATTCCTTTGGCGTCTTACCAAATTCATTTTGGAAGCATTTTGAAAAGTATGAATGGTTAGAGAATCCTACCAAATACATAACTTCTGCCACCGAAAAGTTTTTCTGCGACAGCAACATTGCCGCTTTTTTTATTCTGATGTGTCTGATGTATTCTACTGGGGTCTGGTTTGTCAACTGTTTTGTTTTACGATACAATTGCTTTGTATCAACTCCGGCTATCGCCGAAAGCGCATTAACGTTGAAATCGGGGTCGGCTATTTTGTCTTCAATAATTTTTGTAATCTTTGTCAGAAACTTTTCGTCAATCGACACCACATCCGGTTTTTCGGGCGTTGCGAGTATCTCCATCCTGACTTTTTCTTCTATTTTTTCATGTTTATCAATCAATTGCCGGATGCGCAACAAAAGAAGGTGAATATCGAACGGTTTGGTAAAGAAACATTCGATGCCTGTTTCAACGCTTTCCCGTTCTATTTCCTTTTCGTTTTTCACTGTCAGTAGTATTATTGGCGTAGTTTGGAAAGGCACATGTTTTCTTATTTGACGGCACATCTCTAAACCGTTGATTTTTCCGGGCATCATCACATCTGAAATAATGAGGTCGGGCGCTATTTTCAGACATAGTTCAAGCCCCGATTTACCATCGTATGCTGTTGCTACCCTGTAATAGTTTTTCAAAAATTGCGAAATAAATTCAACTATCTGATAATTATCGTCTACCACTAATATCAGAGACTGGTCTTTGTTTTCGTCTACAACTTGATTTTCTGGCGCTTCGTTGGTTATCACAGGCAGTAAGACCTTTACTGTCGTCCCCTGATTTTCAACAGAATGTATTGTTACGCTTCCATCGTGCAGCTCAACGTATGTCTTGACCAAATACAGTCCTATGCCTGTTCCTCCCTTTTCTCTTGATGTTTTTGATTGAAAAAAGCGGTCGAAAATGTATGGTATTTCGTTTTGCTCTATTCCGGTTCCCGTATCGGCAATAGATATTTCCAGCCCGTGCAATACTTCGTATTGTAAAGCCAGTTCAACAATGCCGCCGGCAGAAGTAAACTTGCAGGCATTGGAAAGCAGATTGCTCAACACCGATTCAATCATCAAAATATCAACGTCTATTTGCAATTTTTCTATATTTGTAGCAAAACGGGCTTCAATTTGCTTGTCGGAAAAACCGGTTGCCCACGAATCAAAAACTTTTCTCGAAAATTTAACTATTTCTACGGTAGAACGAATAGGGCTCTGTTTGTTTTCATCTACAGTTTGCAGGCTCAACACCTGATTTATGAGTTTGTTCAGATGCAAGGCGTTCTGCTCAATAGTCTTCAATTCTTTTTTCAATTGCGAGGTTTTCGTTTCCGAAATAAGTTTACTTACAGGCGCTAAAATCAAGCTTAACGGCGTTTTTAAATCATGTGAAATATTAGTAAAAAAATCGATTTTGAGTTTTGACAACTCTAATGATTTTTCTTTTTTTATTCTTTCTATTTTCATCCGGTGCTTACTCCTAAAATGTTTGATAATCCAAAAAATAAGTCCACAAAAAAGAATACTATAAATAAATTTTGCAACGGGCGAATAATACCAGGGCGGACGAACGATGATTATAAATTCTGTTTTGTTCTCTGATGGTATGCCATTAATATCCAACACACTAATATTTAGTCTGTATTTGCCCGGAGGCAAAAGCGAATATGAAAGTCGGTTGACGCCGGGCTCTACTATACGCCAGTTGTTGTCGATACCCGCCATTTTATACACAAATTGTATTAATTGCGTAGAAAATTGAAAATCTGAAAAATCGATTGTCAGATTGTTCTGATTATGTTTTAATTTAATAGAACTAACATATCTGATGCTTTTGTTTGACGGTCTGTAAAGTTTTTCGTTAACATAAAGCGAGGTTAGATAAAGCGTTGGCTCGGTCATAGTTATATTTGCAAAAACGCCGGAAAAAACAGCTAACCCGTTTCTCATTCCAAAATATACATTTCCTGAAAAATTATCAAAAAAGCCTCCTGAAAAATTTTTGTCAACAAGATTGAAATATTTTATATTTAACGTTCTTTTTTCCAAGACAATAATTCCCTGCGAATTTGCAAACCAAATGTGATTATCACGTTCTACCATCGAAGATATATAGCTGTCATCGTGTATACTGAAACGTATAAACGATGTTTCGCTGTTTTTTGGCTCTATAACAAAGACGCCATTTTGTGCTGCAACCCATATATAGCCGTCCTTGTCGCACAGCATGAGCGTTGGCAGCGAACTGTTTTTTCCGTTATTGTCATCATACAGCGGTATTTCTACTGCAACGCCTGTTTCAGGATTAATCTTGAACAAACCCTTGCACAATGCCCATAAATGACCGTAGCCGTCTATGACTATTTTCTGTACATTGTTGGATGCTAAACCGTTATCAATAGAAAAATGCTGTTGGGCCACATATACCTGATTTCCCTTTGTCTGCATCAATTTTTCCCTGTCTGCAACAAAAATTCCTCCCTGCCACGTGGCTATCCAGAGTTTGCCGCGGTTATCCTCCTGCAAACTTAAAGCCCAGTTGGCATTAAACTTATGGGCGCTGTCCACGACAATATACTGTGTCCATTGATTTGTTTGCGGTTCAAATCTGCTAATACTGCCGTTAGTAGCGATCCACAAATTTTCTTCCGAGTCCCTGAAAATATCCCCTACATGATTGTGTGAAATCGGAAAACGAGCGTTATCAACGCGATACCAGACAGTATTTGTTTGCGACGGATTATTATTGTCGGGAATTTTTATCAACCCTCCCGTGCCGCCAAGCCATAAATTATTTTGCGAGTCTCTGTTAACCGCTAAAATTGAATTGCCTCCGCCCATGCCTGTTATTTGCGAAACTGGAACAATACGGTATGCCCTGTTGTAATGATATAGTGAAATCCCGCCGGTAGTGCCAAACCAAACATTATGGCTTCTGTCCACAAAAATGTTCCAGACAGAATTGTTGAACAGCGACTGTTCGTATCGCGAATCATGTAATGTATATTGCCAGTTATCGTCGCCAGTGAGAACATACAGTCCATTGTCAGTTCCCAGCAAAAACCGGCTATAGTGGTCTATCGCCATTGATTTGATAGAGTTGCCTGATAATATACCTGTTTCTTGTGCAACCTGCAAGACGGGGTCATATCTAAAAAGCGAGCCCTCTGTTCCAACCCAGATAACCTGACGAACAGAATCGTAGAGCAATGAATTGACAAAAATATTTGTTTTCAGGGCGTCGCCTTCGGGCAGTTCAATTTTTTCCAACAAACCCGAAGACAGATGATATCTGCAAAGTCCGTCATAAGTGCCAATATAAACTGTTGCATCGTTGTCGCTAATTAATGAATAGACTGTCTGATGCGGCAGCGCCTGATTTTCAAATTTTTCCAAAGCGCCCTCTTCTTTGCAATATTTGAACAATCCATTAGTAGAGCCTATCCACAGCGTCTTTTTTACCCAAAGCATTGCACGAACATCGAACGGCATATCTACCGGAGGTTTTTCGTAATTGTCTGTCATAAAATTGTAAATAATTACGCCGCTTTCGGTTCCAAGCCATATCCGTTCCTGGTCAAAAAGAATAGCGCTGTGAATGCTGCCCGCGTATTGCAACATCTCAGGCGGAGGCATAATACGGCGCGCTACATAACCATCATAGCTGTAAAGTCCTCTGTTAGAGCCAATCCAAATCATGCCCAACGGGTCTTGCACAAAACAGTAGGCGTTCAGCATATCATCCAATGGAACGGTCTGAAACTCCTGGTAATTAACATCTTGCCCGTAAGCATCGACGGAAAAAATAAAAAGTAAAAAAATAACTATCACTATCATCTATTCTAACAAAACAAAAACAATGCACAAAGTTAAGAATATTTTTCCTAAGTCAGCGCTATTTTTGAAAAAAAATACCTCCCAGACAAGGTAGTCGAAAATCTCTCTTCGTTTTCTGTAAATGCTTCTTTCGGTTGCCGGAATTGAAGCCTGACCGTTCATTCGTAAACTGTATGAACGCGGAATTTGCGTGTCCGAGCCGTCGTCGCGGTCTTTTGTATAAAAACCGGCATTGTCTGAGCCGTCGTATCGCGGCAACAAGTCAGAACGATTGTAAAGATTGTTTACATACAATTCTATGTCTGAGACCGTCCGCCAAAAAAAAATGTTTTTTGTAATATTCAGCATTTTTAGTACTTTTGCGTTTTAAACTTTTCAAAATGAAAGTTTTTTTTGCTTTATGCCTTTTTGAGCATCACCGTTGGGGGTTTGTGCTGGCGCCGTATATTTTGGACGTCGTTCCCGAAAGGGATTATTTCCTTGTACACGACCTTGTTACGGGCGACAATCTGAAGCATTATCAAAGTCGTTTGACCGATGCACAGATAAAAATAGTAAATTGGCTCAATCAGTGTTCCGAAAAGGAGATGGCGCGTGTGTTGCGGCGCAAAACAAACGCCATGGACTTTGTGCGTTCGCTCAACGACGAGATTATTGCTAACGAGGTGCGACCGTATATTGAGCGACGCTTATTGCATTGTTTCAATTTGTTGCCCGAAAGCGACTTGCGACTGTTTTTGAAAGACGCCCCGGATAGAATTTATTTGGACAACGAAATATTTTTCGGCAACGAACCCGCCGAAGCCGTTTTCAACTTCAATTATCATCCCGCCGACGGACTGCAATATTTCCTGTCGGTTTACTATCGCGGCGAGGAGATTTCGTTGCAGGGCAAACGTATTATTCCAGTAGTTAATCAGCCTTCGGTAATGGTTTTAGGCAATAATTTGCTCATGTTCAAAGATATAGACAGTAAAAAATTAACGCCTTTTGTATCAAAAAAACATATTGCCGTTCCGAAACATGTAGAGGAAAAATATTTCAAGACTTTTGTGATAGAAAACATTCGGAAATATCGCACTAATATACAGGGGTTTACATTAATTGACGAAAAATCTGCTCCGGTTCCGGTTATTTCATTGGAAAATGATTTGCGTTATCGCCCGATGCTTTTGCTTCGATTCGACTACGGCTCGGGGCGCAAGCCTTTTAATGCTGCCACGCCTTCTGAAACAGAAGTCTCGCTTGAGGCTCAAGACGGCGCTTACACCGTTAAGCGCTTCAAACGCAACGCCCAAACCGAAAAAAGATATATTGACAATCTTTGTCGGTTCGGATTTTACTATGGCGGCAATTCGATGTTCTATGTAGACGAAGCGGCGGCGAAAACAACCGAAACAGACGACAGTCAAAGTTTGGCAAACTTGGTTGAAAAACTCAACGTCACGTCAGATGCGCTTGTTGCCGACGGTTTTCGTATAAACCAGCAATTTTTTTCGCAAAAATATTTTACCGGCTCGGTGAAACTTGAGGTAGAAATGAAAACAGACCGCGATTGGTTTGACGTCTACGCCGTTGTACATTTTGGCGGTTTCAAAATACCGTTCATCAGTTTTCGCGACAATATTATCCGTCAAGACCGGTATTACATTTTGCCTAA
>Ga0099364_10001943_pt1 | contig 33386 bp, 28 predicted proteins | sample TergutTh196P3_FD_73070 | JGI IMG/M metagenome (GOLD analysis project Ga0099364, IMG submission 73070) | Microcerotermes parvus P3 segment gut microbial communities from Pointe-Noire, Republic of the Congo - Th196 P3 | ecosystem: Host-associated > Arthropoda: Insects > Digestive system > Gut ... | reverse complement strand
GGAAACAGACCTCGCAAATATGCGGCCGTTCGAAGTCGTGAGGCTTGGCATAGCCCGTACTTTCCAAAACATACGCCTGTTCGCGCGCATGACCTGCCTTGAGAACGTGATGACGCCCTTACTCGCCCGCGCGCGTTACGGACCGTTCCAGGCGCTGTTGCGAACGAGTTCGGCGCGGCTGGAGGAAGCGCTCGCAAAGGAACGCGCGTTCACTATCATGAAGGATCTGGATATTGACGGCGAGGCATCAAGACCGGCAGGTACTCTTCCTTACGGTATTCAGCGCAAACTGGAAATTGCGCGCGCGCTCGCCTGCTCCCCCAAACTGCTGCTGCTCGACGAACCTGCCGCCGGCATGAACGACGCCGAGACGCATGAATTAGGTGGGACGATCGAGCGCGTGAAGCGGGACTTTGACGTGACAATAATTTTGATCGAGCATCACATCAATCTTGTGATGGACATATGCTCGCATGTGGTCGTAATGGAACGCGGGGCGCTGCTGGCGGCGGGAACCCCGCAGGAAATTCGCGGCAATGACAGTGTCGTTGACGCATACCTCGGACGCTCCAGGAGGGCTCCCCGCGAATGAGTCATCACCTGGAAATTGAAAACCTGCACGTATATTACGGCAATATTCACGCCCTGCATGGCGTTGACATGCACGTCGGCAAAGGGGAGATCGTTTCCGTAATCGGCGTGAACGGATCGGGCAAATCCACGCTGATGTGGAGCATTTCCGGAGTACTGCCGTACAAAGGCGGGATACGGCTGGACGGCACGCCGCTGCCGGCGAGGCCAAACGAGATAGTGAACCTCGGAATATCGCTCGTTCCAGAGCGGCGAAGGCTGTTCACGGCGTTGAGCGTGAAAGAAAATCTCATCATGGGCGCGATAAGAAGAAAGGATAAAGACGGCGTCGCGGCCGATATGGAGAGGTGCTTCGCGCTGTATCCCGTGCTGAAGGAACGCCTGTTTCAGCGTTCTGGCACCCTCTCAGGCGGGGAGCAGCAGATGCTCGCGATATCGAGAGCTCTCATGAGCCGCCCGTCGATTCTGCTGCTTGACGAACCGTCGCTCGGCCTTGCGCCCATTGTGACGGAATCTCTGTTCGACACGATAGCAACTATCCGCGGCGAGGGCGTAACCGTTCTGCTTGTTGAACAAAATGCTTTTCAGGCGATGGAGATTAGCGACAGAACCTATGTGATGCAGGCGGGCCGGATCGTCGAAAGCGGTAAAAGCTCCGACCTGCTGGAGAACCCAATCGTCAGAAAGGCGTATTTGGGAGATTGAAACATTATATCTCGTACGTTGGGGAGAGGGGCAAATGACTTTAAGAGAATTGAGCGTGGGGAAAAGCGGCCGGGTTTTGACAGTCGGCGGCGAAAAGGTATTAAGGCGGCGGCTCCTGGAAATGGGCATCACGCCCCGTACCGTTATTACCGTAAAAAAAGCCGCGCCGATGGGCGACCCAATAGAATTGCTGCTCAGGGGATACGTTTTGACACTGCGTTTGGAGGACGCGGAAAAAATAACGATTGAGGAGGTACCGGCATGATATTCGCTCTTGCCGGAAACCAAAACAGCGGAAAAACCACGCTGTTTAATCAACTCACAGGTTCAAATCAACGTGTGGGGAATTTTCCCGGCGTGACAGTCGAGCAAAAAATCGGGACTATTATAGGACATAACGATATATCAATTGTCGACCTGCCTGGCATTTATTCCCTTTCGCCCTACACAAGCGAAGAAATCATAACCCGTGATTTTCTGTTGAAACAAAAGCCGGACGCAATTATCAACATAGTGGACGCAACCAATATAGAACGAAACTTATATTTGACCTTACAGCTTATAGAACTGCAAATCCCGATGGTGCTTGCGCTTAATATGATGGACGAGGTACAGGCCAATAACGAAAGCATTGATATACTGCAAATGAGGGAAGTTCTTGGCATACCGGTCGTGCCTATATCGGCGACAAAAAAACAGGGACTGTCCGAACTTATGGAACAGGCAATCGACGCTGCGCAAAACAACAAGAAGCCGGAACGTATAGATTTTTGCCCCGGCGGCACGGAACCTGCCGGCGCGGTACATAGAACGATTCACGCAATCTCTCATCTGATTGAGGACCATGCGGGCAGACAGAACATTCCGGCGCGTTTCGCCGCCGCAAAACTGGTTGAAGGCGACGACCCAATACTCGAAAATTTGCAGCTTTCTAAAAATGAAGCGGAAACAATCGAACATGCCGTAAAAGAAATGGAAACGGAGCTGGAAACCGACAGGGAAGCGGCTATGGCTGATATGCGTTATTATTTTATAGAGGATGTTTGCGGGAAATGCGTTGCAAAAGTAAAAGAAAGCCGCGAATACCGACGCAGTGTCCGGCTTGATTCCATATTGACCCACAAAATATTGGCTTTCCCCGCATTCCTGGGAATCATGTTCGCGATTTTCTGGCTCACCTTCGGCGTTATCGGAACTCCGCTCAGCAAATTATTGGAGTGGGGAATAGAAGGGTTGAGCGATGTTGTCGAAAATTCTTTAGAAGTATATGGATTGAACCCTGTTCTCCAGTCGTTGATTATTGACGGCATATTCACGGGTGTTGGCGCGGTTCTCAGTTTTGTGCCTATCATTGTCACGCTGTTTTTCTTTTTGTCCATGCTGGAGGACAGCGGATATATGGCAAGAGTGGCGTACATTATGGACAAACCGCTTCGTAAAATCGGGCTTTCGGGGCGCAGTTTCGTTCCCATGCTTATGGGCTTCGGCTGCACCGTGCCGGCGGTTATGGCCACGCGGACTTTGGCAAGTGAACGCGATAAAAAAATGACTATTTTTCTCACGCCCTTTATGAGCTGCAGCGCGAAAATACCGATATACGCCCTGTTCACCGCGGCATTTTTTCCAAAATATCAAGCGCTGATAATGATAAGCCTTTATGTGATCGGTATTATATTAGGAGTATTTTCGGGATTTATTATGCAAAAAACGGTATACAAGGGCGCGCCTGTTCCGTTTGTGATGGAACTTCCGAATTACCGGTTCCCGTCCTTAAAAACCGTATTGCTGCTTTTGTGGGATAAGGCGAAGGACTTTATACAAAGAGCCTGTACTATTATTTTTATAGCCTCTGTTGTGATTTGGTTCCTGCAATCCTTCGATATACGTTTGAACCAGGTTGCCGACAGCGCGGACAGTATGCTGGCGGCTATCGGGCAAGCAGTAAGCGTGATATTCATTCCCATCGGCTTTTCGGACTGGCGCGTTTCAACAGGGTTAATTACTGGCTTTATGGCAAAAGAAGCCGTAATCAGCACATTGGCCGTGCTGACCGGCGCAAGCCTTGCAGATCTTGGCGACGCATTACACGCGTTTTTTTCGCCGCTTGCCGCGTTCAGCTTCCTGGTGTTCACGTTACTGTACACACCATGCGTGGCGGCGGTTGCTATCGTAAGGCGTGAACTGGGCAGCCTAAAAGGTACGTTTTTTATTATAGTGTACCAGACGGGATTTGCGTGGCTGGCTGCGTTCGTCATCTATCAAATAGGGCGACTGTTATGGTGAGGACATGAATATTTTTGACTATATCGTTTTGGGCGGTCTTATCATAGCCATTACATGTACCGCAGTATGGATATACCGCAGAAAAAAACGCAGCGCCGGTTGCGGGCGCTGCCCTTATAACGGAAGTTGCGCCGGTAAAACGCGCTAAACCGAAGGCAAAAGGCGGACGGCTTTTAGCCGTACGCAGCGTTGTGTTTATTAGGCTTTCTTAAATCCGTTGAACCAAGCCCGTTCTTCAAAAGGTTTTTTATTCACGTATGTCAATGGTTGAGCAGCTATTCCTATCGGAAGGAAACACACTAATTCATAGTCGTTCGGAACGCCCAAAATATCCGCCATTTTCCGCCCTATCGCGTCGACGTCGGTAACATATCCCTCATACCAACAGCTTTGATAACCAAGTTCAAGAGCGGCGAGTAACATATTTTGGATAGCGGCCGAATAATCCTGTATGTTAAAACACCTGTCTCTATACGCGACAACTTTTTTAGTCAACACACAAATAATGGCTGTAGCGGTTTCGGCGGTCTGCGGCCCAATTACTTCATGCAATCTGCGCAACAAGTCGGCGTCATCCACGGCAATCAGGCTTGTCGTTTGTTTGTTACAGCCGGACGGCGCCGCTAACCCCGCTTCCATAATTTTTGTCAAATCATTCCTCGGTATATTGGTATTTTTATAATCTCCACGATAACTCGTTCTATTTTTTATTGCTTCCAACACTGTCATGAAGAACACCCTTTCCGGATTTTATTTGCACTATATCAAATTCCCCATGCGCAAAGCATTGCGCTCATAGTTCATCAAGATTTTCTGAATCGTAGCCATGCTCTTTGCAAAATTCAATATATGCGCTGCCGTAGTCGCTCCAATGCAGAGGTATTTTATTAAAATCGTCAATACAGTCGGGTTTTATATATCCAAATTCGACGCAGTACTCGAAAAAAGAGTACGTTTCCTTTTCATATCCGTGTTCGGCTTCCGTCATTTTTTTCACCTCCGCTTATTGTTTATAAGTTTTTACCTATCATTGGCGCTAAATTATACACGATTTGCCGAAATAAACTACCGGAAACACCTATATCGAAAGCAGATAAACGGCCTTAGTACGTAAATTATAACACACTTAAACTGGAGAAACGTATTGGTGGTGGCTATATTTGTGCGTGGAAAAAGGCCGACGGGGACGACCGAGGATTCACGACTCTGAAGCCGCGAGAAAACGGGAGGAACGTGCCCGCGCAAAAGCTTTAGGTTGTAAAGTAGTACTTGTTTCGTTACCGGAGGAATACAAAACACTTTTAGACAAATTTTGCACCGAAAATAAAATGTCTCAGGCGGATGCTTTATGCTACCTGTTGGATTTGTATTACAATTTTTCGGATTCCACAACGCGAATTACATAGCGGCTGCAATATTTTATTTTCCTTTCAATTTTGATAATACAACTAATTTAAAACGAAGAACGGGAGCTGCGCCAAACCAGCATTTATGTTGAAAGATCAATAAATTTGGCGTATATTGCGGTGATGATAACGCTCGTTCGCTGTCCTGCCGTTGACGTCCTTAACGGCCAGCTCGCGGCGAGGTATGTATTTCCTTAAAGAAGAGGGGTTGAATTATGGCTCGTAAGATATTGATTGTGGGCGGCGTGGCGGGAGGCGCGTCGGCCGCGGCAAGATTGCGCAGGTTGGATGAGAACGCGGAGATCTTATTATTCGAGCGCGGGGAGTATATCTCATTCGCTAACTGCGGCCTGCCGTATTATATCGGCGGCAGAATTACCGAAAAAACGGCTCTTACGTTACAGACGCCGCGGAGCTTCAAAGCCTCGTTCAATGTAGACGTGCGCGTGTTCAACGAGGTTATGGCGATTGACGCCGCCGCAAAGACGGTCAGCGTAAAAAACCATCGCACTGGTGAAACATATACCGAGCGTTACGACAAACTGATCCTGTCGCCGGGCGCCGAACCGATCAGGCCGAACATCGAGGGATTACAGTCGCAAAAAGTATTCACCATCCGCAATATCCCTGATACATACAGAATCAAGGAGTACATCGAAACAAACAAGCCCGGGAGCGCGGCGGTAATAGGCGGCGGATACATCGGAGTTGAAATGGCCGAAAATCTTTGCGAAGCCGGGCTTCATGTGACGCTTATTGAAATGCTCGACCAGGTGATCGCTCCTTTGGACTACGATATGGCGTGCGACGTACACCGGCATATCGAAAGCAAGGGCGTGAAACTGATCCTCAAGAACGGCGTAAAATCCGTTTCCGAGGACGAAAGCCGGCTTACCGTAACGCTGAACGAGGGTGAAATACAAGCCGACCTGCTTATCATGGCAATCGGCGTCCGTCCCGAAAGCGGACTTGCCAAAGCGGCGGGACTCGATACCAATGAGCGCGGCTGCATCATAGTGAGCGAGGGTATGCTTACCTCCGATCCCGATATATACGCTGTTGGCGATGCCGTTGAGGTCATGGATTATATGACCGGACAAAAGGGGTTTATCCCGTTGGCGGGGCCTGCCAACAAACAGGGGCGTATCGCCGCCGACAATATCTGCGGCCTCGACAGCCGCTACACAGGGACGCAAGGTTCGGCAATAATAAAGGTGTTCGATATGACAGTCGCTGTGACCGGCGTCAATGAAAAAACCGCCAAGCGATTGGGGCTTGATTACGACAAATCGTTCACCTATTCACCCAATCACGCGGGATATTATCCGGGCGCCGTCAGTATGTCGATCAAGACGATATTTGAAAAAAGTACCGGAAAAATCCTCGGCGCGCAAATCACGGGCTTCGATGGCGTTGATAAGCGCTGCGATGTATTTGCCACCGCAATTCGCGCCGGAATGACAGCCTATGACCTGACAAAACTGGAGCTATGTTATGCCCCGCCCTATTCATCGGCTAAAGACCCGGTCAATATGGCCGGATTTGTAATTGAAAACACACTGACGGGCAAAGTCAGGAATTTTCACTGGCATGACGTAGAAACCCTTCCTCGTGACGGCGGCGTTTTCCTGTTGGACGTCCGCACCCCGATGGAATACGCGGGGGGAACGATTGACGGTTTTGAAAATATCCCCCTTAACGAGTTAAGGAGCAGATTGGGCGAACTGGATAAGTCAAAACCGGTCCGCGTGATTTGCCAGTCGGGCGCGCGCAGTTATGCCGCGGCTCGTATCCTGTCGCAAAACGGTTTTGATGTATACAATTTGAGCGGCGGTTACAGACTATATCGTTCAATTTTCGGCAAAGCATGAACGGGTTACCCATGAGCTCATGAGAACTACAAAAAGCAGTTAAAAAAACGCTTCTTCCAGCATTGCGCAAAGGACATGATATACCGGCAGATGATGCTCCTGCACCTCAGGGGTGTTCTTGCCGGGAACGTTTATAGTAATATCGCATATTTGGCTGAGAGCGCTCCTCGCGGGACCGGTAAGAGCAATGGTTTCAAGTCCGATAGCCTTTGCGGTAAGCGCGGCGTTTACAACGTTTTTTGCATTGCCCGAGGTACTTATGCCAAGGAAAACGTCACTATTTTTACCGTAAGCGAATGTTTGCTGCGCGAATATCATTTCGGGATGGACGTCATTCAGGTATGCTGTGGAAAGCGCGCGTTCGCCCGCAAGCGAAATTGCGGGAAGAGCACCTTGAAGAAAGCCGGCGGCGTTTTCCATATATTCCGAGAATACGCTGTTAATTACATCACGCTTCGCGCTTGTAAGTTCCCGGCGTTTCAAAAAACCCTTCATCAATTCGCCAACAATATGTTCAGCGTCCGCGGCGCTCCCGCCGTTGCCGCAAACAAGCAGCTTACCCTCATTTTTAAAGCTGTTAAATAAAGCATTATATGCGGCCAATACACTGCTCCGAGCACAATTCAGCGCCGGATAGCGGTTAAACAGCTCCTCATAAATCTCCATAATCTTCCCGGATTTGATTCCCGTGCCTTCGGCAATGTCAATATCCAATTCGATACCTCCAATATCAATAACTAACGCTCATTTCACTTAATCTGCCTTTTAGTTTCAAATACAGGTTTGGCAGACTCAGTTTATGATCCACTGAAAAGTGCCAGCCCATCCCGCCCTTGCTTGTAGGCCGGTTGACTATATTTTTACGCGGGCGGTAATAATAATGAGGGTCGTCATCACCGATTTTCGAGCGGTAATCCCCGAGGTCAATAAGATCAAAATTAGCCGTGGTTATGTTGAATGTGGGATAACCCAGATTTCTGGATATGGATAGAGCCTTTAGAAAAACCTCCGGCCCGATAACGCTCGAACCAAAGTTCATAAAAACACCCCCATCCAGTTTCGCAACGGTGTCGCACATTTTCATAAAGTCTATGCCGCTCGTTTTCCCAATTGACGCAAAATCGACGATCGGGTGCTGATGAATTATGTCGCAGCCCAGCGAAATGTGATATGTAGCCGGAACTTTAAATTTCCATGCCTGATACAATACGCAATCGCCGCTGAACGGAAATCTCTCGGGATTCTTTTCTATATAAACGGCTAAAGACTCCCCATACCCCATCCCCAGCTTTGAGCCGCTTTGAATCGCTTCGTTCATCCAGCGTCCGGTTTCTTCCCACATGCCGAAAGAACCATCCTCAATGGCGGAAGGAACGTCCTCCGAGGTGCCTCCCAACCAGCAGAGTTCAAAATCATGTATGCTGCCCGCGCCGTTCGACGCGATATGGGTAATCGCTCCCATACGTATCAGTTCTATAAGATACCGTGATAACCCATTTTTGATAACATGCGCCCCCATAGAGAGGATAACGGGGCGGCCGCCCTTCCTGGCCTCTACAATGCGCTCCGCAAGCTTGTTAAAATCTGCGTTTTCCCAGCAAGGAACGGCGTCTGCTCCAGGTTTTGCCATATTTTCCAGTGTTACAAGATTGATACGTTGTAATGCGGAATTAGTTTTTATTTTGGAAAAATCAACCATTATTCATCTCACCATCCAACAAAGAACTCTAAAATCTTATCGGGATCGCTAAAATCACCGATTACCTCACCAGCGCCCGCGTTGGTCAGCCGGACGCGTTTCAGCTGTGGCAGCGGTGTTTTCAAATTCGTTGATATATTTATTAGTATAGCGTATTATATTCGTGCTTAGACATTACGTTTGCGTACCGTAGATTCAAAAACACTTCATACAAAAACTTTTTTGAAACGGGTGGTTCAAATTGGAGTTATTCGCCGAACTTGAACATATCGACAAATCGTTTTTTGGAGTCAAGGTACTTGACGACGTTTCGTTTACCGTGAGTTCCGGTGAGGTGGTGGCGCTCCTGGGCGAAAACGGCGCGGGCAAGTCGACGCTTGTCAAGATATTGAGCGGCGTATACACTCGCGACGCGGGAACCATGAAGGTATTCGGCCGGCCGGTGGGTGACCTCAACCCGCGTGAGGCGAATGACCTCGGCATATCGATCATCCACCAGGAACTTCTCCTTTGCTCGCACCTCACAGTTGCGGAAAACATCTTCCTGGGCAGGGAGATTACGCGAGGCGGGAGGCTTGCAAAGCGCGAAATGAGCGCGGAGGCGGCCCGCATACTCAGCAGCCTCAACATCGACATGGATCCGGACGTGGTCGTAGGGGACCTTACGGTCTCAAAACAGCAGCTCGTCGAAATCGCAAAGGCGCTGTCCACGAACGCCCGCATACTCATAATGGACGAACCCACGAGCGCCCTCACCGCAAAGGAGATCGAGGACCTGTTCGTGATCATAAAAAAATTGCGCGACGAGGGCGAATGCGGCATAGTTTACATCTCCCACAGGCTCGACGAACTGAAACACATTGCCGACCGCGTAGTGATAATGCGTGACGGTAAGTTCATCACTTCGCAAAAATTCTCCGAAATAACGATGGACGAGATAATAGCCAACATGGTAGGGCGGGAGATAAAGGAGAAATTCCCGCGCACTTCGTGTACTCGCGGCCGGAAAATCTTCGAGGTACAGGGATTGTCGGCCGGCAATACGGTGAAGGACGTATCGCTCGAACTGTACGAGGGCGAGATCGTGGGCATAGCCGGACTGATGGGAGCCGGCCGCACGGAACTCACCAGGGCTATATTCGGAATAGACGAACGGGACTCGGGCAGAATTATTCTTGATGATAAAGAGATAACGATAAGGCGGCCGATGGACGCTATATCCTCGGGTATCGTTCTCGCCCCGGAGGACCGCAAGAAGCACGGGCTCTGCGTAAGGTTGTCGGTTCGCGAGAACATCGCCCTGCCGAACCTCGACTCCCTCTGCGGCGGAGGGGTGGTAAACCGTGCGCGGGAGAGGGCGATGGTGACCGAGACGATCAAAAACCTGACCATAAGGCTCTCCGGCCCGGAGGCAAACGCGAGCAGCCTTTCGGGAGGCAACCAGCAGAAGGTTGTGGTCGGCAAATGGCTCGCCCGAAACTCGAAGGTCGTCATATTTGACGAACCCACGCGCGGCATAGACGTCGCGGCCAAGGTCGAAATTTACAACCTGATGAACGAGCTAAAGCGCAACGGCATCGGGGTGATGTTCGTGTCGTCCGAGATGCCGGAGATCATCGGCTTCGCCGACCGCATACTCGTTATGTGCGAAGGACGCGTGACAGGAGAGTTCATGAGCGGCGAAGTCACCCAGGACAAGATACTCGAATGCGCTACTCAATTTGAAACGAAAAAAATCAACTTGGAATACCAGGGGCGGGAGGAAGCGGTATGAAGACGGAAAAACGAGGAATACTTAACAGAATTATCTCCATACGGGGAATGCCGCAGGTGATTACCGTCACCATCGGCCTTGTGATAATAGTTGCCGTGTTCAGTATGCTTAGTGAGAACTTCTTGTCGGAAAGAAATCTCAGGAATCTCCTCCGTCAGATAGCGCCGATACTGATTGTTGGTATCGCGCAATCTTTCGTGCTGATAACCGGTAATATCGACCTCTCGATCGGCTCGGTATTGGGCATGAGCTGTATGATATCCGCCACCCTGATGACCAGAGGAGTATCGCCTTTAGGCGCGGTGATGATAACGCTCGTCTGCTGTCTTGCCATAGGCGTCCTTAACGGTCAGCTCGTGGCGAGGTGCGGATTGCCCCCATTCATCGCGACGCTGGGCACGATGACGATAGCGCGGGGCATAGCGCAGATAGTGAACGGCAACCGCAACACCGACTCGATAGGCGAGAGCGCCCGCGCCTTCCGTAACTTATTTTACTACGGGGAGCAGCAGTTCTTCGGATTCAGGATATTCAACACAGTTTTGATAGCCCTGTTATTATGGATAATATTCAACTTTATACTCTCCTACACCAGGACAGGACGCCACATCTACGCGGTGGGAAGCAACATCGAAGCCGCCAGGATGTCGGGCGTCAACGTAAGCCTCACGGTCACTACCGCATACGTCGTGAGTTCGTTCTGCGCCTGTGTGGTCGGTTTCATAACCTGCGCCACAGGCGGTATAGGAACGATGGACGCCGGCAACATGTACGAGTTGTACGCGGTTGCGTCGAGCGTGATCGGCGGCGTGTCCACCTTGGGAGGACAGGGGCTTCTGCTGGGAACGATAGTGGGGGCGTCTATCTGGAGTGTGCTTCAAAATGGTCTAGTTCTGGCGAACGCGGCGGTTGCCATAAGGAACATTGCGGTAGGGATAATTGTCGTGGTTTCCGTTCTGCTTGACGTTATCATACGCAGTGGAAAATGGAGGAAGAAAAAACAATCCGCATAGGGAGGAAATCTATCGGGTTTATGTTAAAATTGAAATGCTCAAAAAACCAAATACAAAACTTATTGGAGGTAGATGTTTATGAAGGCATTGCGTTTGGCATTAGCGGTTATTTTTATTCTGGGATCGATGGCGGGTGTTGCCGCCGCCGCAAATCACAGAATCACGCTGATTACGATGGATATGATGGACAGCCATTGGCTTAGCGTAAACGAGGGGGCGCAGAAAGCGGCGAACGAAGCGGGAAACGTGACCTACAATTGGTTAGCGCCCGATATTAAGGACGATGCGAAGCAAATTGAGATGATCAACAACGCTGTTGCCGGCGGCGCTAACGCTATAATTCTCGCGGCCAACGGACCGGACACGGTGACGGAAACCCTGAGGGAAGCGGTTGCGGAGGGAGTGAAAATTATTTATGTGGACTCGCCAGCGAACTTTCCCGCCGAGGCTACCTTCTTAACCAACAACGAGGCCGCCGGGAACACGGCCGGCAAGGAGCTTATAGCGGCTCTCGAAGCCGCCGGAGTGACGGAGGGCATGATCGGCATAGTGAACGTCAACCCCGCAACGACAAGCACAGTCTTGCGCGAGAATGGCTTCCGTGCCGCGCTTGCGGATACCAAATTCCAAATCCTTGAAACACAATACGGCGAGGGCGATGTGCTTAGGAGCAAGGACATAGCCGACAACTTTATAACGCAGGGCGTTGTGGGGCTGTTTGGAACCAACGAAGGTTCGTCCACGGGAGTAGGCAATTCGATAAAGGAAGCCGGCGACGCGGTTCTGGCGGTCGGATTCGACAAGTCCGACGCGCTCGTCGAACTCATCAAAGAAGGATTCCTAATCGCAACGATGGCGCAGAACCCCGACGTGATGGGCTACGAGGGCATGAAGGCCGCCGTTGCGGTACTCGATGGCAAGGAAGTATCGAAAGATCCGATCGACACCGGCGTATCCGTCCTCACTAAGGACAAGCTGTAGAACCCGATTCACCTATCCCAGCTTAACCGGCATTAAAAAGAGGCTTTACGCTTTTCGGCGTAAAGCCTTTTTTAGGTGTCATCAAAACGTCACTTTGCTCAAAGTTTCTCCGGCCTTTTCGCAGTCAAATTCCCCGAACTCATGAGCGGCAGCTTCCAGCAGGGCGTTGGTATCTTCTCCGAAGTCAAAGAGTAGGAGGGGTTCTATGGCGGCGACGCCCGCGTTGCTATCATATTCCTGGGCGGCGTCGAGCGCCTTCTCGACGCCTTCCCGCAGGGCCGCGGCATCACCCGGCTCTCTTTCGGACTCCGCCGCCGCAGGGAAAGCCGTCAGCAGTTGTTTATGCAGCGCCAGGAGACTGTCATGGAAATCCGGGAAAAGCTCCCCGCAGGTGACGGCATCGCCCTTTTTCGCCGCCATTTCCAGAGTGAGCGCTATATCGGACAGGTCTACCGCGCCAACGGTGGCGAGGATGGACTTCATGGCGTGTACCGAGATGGCAAAGCGGCCGATGTCACCGCCGGCCATGCATGATGACATTAGGGCGCATTCTGTGGGAAGCTGTTTGCAGCATAACCTGACTGTTTCGTAGTACAGGCTCTCAACGCCGGCTGCGCCGTTCAAGCCTATTTTTACGTTTATTTCTTCAATTCCGCCCAGAATATCCAAAAAACCGGGTTCCTCACTGACAGATTCATCGGAAACTTCCGCGGCCACTTCCAGCAGATCCTCCGGCAGCCATTTCTCCAGGATGGACACCAGCTCCCGGACGTCAATCGGTTTGGATACAAAGTCGTTGAAATCGTTGGATATAAAGAACTCCCGAGCGCCCTGAACCGCGTTGGCGGTCAGGGCGATGATGCATAAATGCTCAAACTTTCCGCCGAGAGCCCGGATTGCCGCCGTTGTTTCCACGCCGTCCATTTCCGGCATCATATGGTCCATAAAGACAATGTGAAAATCGGTTTGCTGAACCATTTCAAGGGCCAGTAAGCCGGAGGCCGCCGTTTTAACGTCGATTTTCGATAGTTTGAGCAAGCCGACCGCAACTTTCAGGTTAAACTCGTTGTCGTCAACAACCAATATTTTGGCGTTTGGCGCAAACAGTTTCTTCCCTTTTGGGACGGCCGCCGCCCTGACTTTATCACCATCTCCTTTAACCAGCGGAACTGTTACGGTAAAAGTGGCCCCTTCCCCGTATTCACTCTCAATGGTAATAGCGCCGCCCATCATCCCGACAAAGGATTTGCAGATCGCCAGTCCCAGGCCGGTGCCGGCAATTCCCCGATTTTTGGTCGAATCGGTCTGTTGGAAGGCGCTGAAAAGTTTTCCAATGTCTTCCCGCTTGATGCCCCTGCCGGTGTCTGAAATCTCGAAGACCAGGTTATCGCCAGCGTTTATGACCTTGAGCCGGATATATCCCTTTTCGGTGAACTTTACGGCGTTTCCGCAGATATTGATGATAACCTGTCTTAATCGTATATCGTCGCCGAAAAGGTAGTTTGGAGCTTCGCCGTCTATTTCAAGCTTGAAATCCAGCCCTTTTTCTCCCGTCACATAGGTAAACATGGAGTGCATATTGTCCAGAAACGCCAGGAAATCATAATCGACGGGCACAAGCTCCATCTTTCCGGACTCAATCTTCGACATATCCAATATATCATTGATGATGGACAACAGGGAGGTCGCGGAATGGTTGATGTCTTTGACATAGTTCATCTGATGGTCGTTAAGGGCCTCATGAGTCAGCAACTCCAACATGCCGATAATGGCGTTCATCGGGGTGCGTATTTCATGGGACATACTGGCCAGGAAAGAGGACTTGGTACGGTTGGCGGTTTCTGCGGCGGCAATCGCTTCCTCCAATTCCTCGGTGCGGCTTTTCACCAAATTTTCAAGACGACGGCCTTCGTTGCGTTTCCTCAGGAAGAGGGCGGATAATAATACAAGGACGAAAAATGACGCGGTTGCGCCTATCAGCCACATGGTGCGCTGCTGTTCCAGTTTTACGCGGTAGTCAAAGATTCTGCGCATCCAATGGCCGGAAATCCCTTCCGTGTCAATCAGAGCAAGCCCTTTGTCCACGATGGCGCAGAGGACGGCGTAATCTTGATTGAATCCGAATGTGGACTCATAGGTGGTGTCAAAGATGAAGTTGGCTTTATACCCCACCTGCTCACGGTAGTTTGTAAGGTTCAAAAGCCGGTGATGACTCGACATCATCATATCAATCTCGCCCCGTTCCAGAGCTTCGAAGGCGGCGTTGTTATGCTCATATTCGGTTACGTACCGGTGATCCGGGAACCATTGTTGGAACAGAACTCCGTGGGCAGTTCCCTTTACTATGCCTACCTTTACATAAAGAATCTCATTAACGCTGATATCATGGTGTTCGATTTTGGAGATAAGGACAAAATTGTCGGCAAATAATTTGTTATGCGGCCACATAAAAGTGCCGGCCCTTTCCTCCGAATAGATGAGTTCGGAAATCATGGCGGCCTTTCCGGTTTCGAGAGCCCCAAGCAATTCCGGCCATTCTTCGTTGCGGCTGTTGATAATCTCAAATTTTATGCCGGTAAGTTTTTCAATTTCACTTAGCACGTCAATGGCTATTCCCTGCCAATGACCTTCGCGGCTGTTATAGAAGCTTACGGGATAGTTTGTGACTTCAGCGGCAATTGGAACGACAGGGTGGTTCTTTATGTATTCACGCTCCTTGTCGCTCAGGAGAGATAAAAACTTATGCTTTATATATTCCTGATGCCCTTGTTTATACAGCCTGACCAAGTGGCGGATGGCGCTGTCGTCCAAAGCCTTTTGCGCAACCGAGATGATGGGAGCAAGCTCAGGATTTTGGGTTGAGAGGGAAACGGGGGTGAAAACCAGCGGAGAAAAGTAGCTGACATCGATATCGTCGTATTGGTCAAAGGCGGCTTCGGCGGGCCCTTCGGCAAAAAACGCTTCTACCTCCCCGTTTTTCAGCATTTCATAACCGCCGGCGTAATCGCTGACAAAGAATGAGTCAAACCCTTGCCGATGGACGGAAACAATGGACTCGGTGGTTGTGTCCTCCAAAAAGGCATAACGCGGGGGTTCCGCTGTTTCCTGTAATAGCGCGCCGCCCAGGCGGACGACAATCAATTGGCGTTCGGCTATCGAGTCGGTCATATAATAAATCTTCCGGTGTTCCTCGGTTACGGTCATATCTCCCGTAAAGTCAATTTCGCCACTATCGAGCCCCGCCGCTAAATCGCTCCATTCATAAACAGCGGGAATGAACGGGATACCGAACAGGCCGGTCAGCCAATCGCAGATAAGGGCGGAGAAACCGTTAATATTTCCGTCTTCATCGAGAAATGCCTCGGTGCTTAGGCTCATACCGTACGAAAAGGAACTTTTTGCCGCTTGCAGATCCTCAATGGCTTGAATCTCCTCCGGCGTCACGCCGGGAATGTCCCGGTAGGAGGCATATTTCGCGCTATTTTCCGCAGCAAACGCAGCGTGGAAGCAGCTTAACGAAAAAACAGCCAATATTATAGTAAAAATAAAAAAGAGTACTCTGAGCATACGGCAAAGCTTTGCCATGGACGGTTCCACTATATGTATTTTCTAATCCGCTCAAGCAACTCGGTTTGGGTGACCGGCTTTACGATAAAGTCAACCGCCCCGGCCTGCAGCGCCTTGATCACGGAATCTTTCCTGGCGTTACCAGTGAGGAAGATGATTGGCGCGGTGTGTCCGGACTCTCTGATTCTGCGCGCGAGCTCATAGCCGTCCATTTCCGGCATATCGATGTCGAGGAGAAATAGGCCGGGCTGGTTGGTTTTGAGGTAGTTTAAAGCCGCCTTGCCGGAATTGATGCAGGTCGCCTTATATCCGGAGTTATGGAGCATTGTACTGATAGTATTTAGAAAAAAAGGCAAGTCATCAACAGCAAGTATGGTTTTTCTCTTTGCAGATCCCTGGGCGCTGTCGGAGGACGGCTTGGGGGTATCGGGGATATCGTGATACTCAATCATTTGCAAATCAATGGACAGCGCTGAAACAGTTTTTAAAAAATTGATTACAAAGGCCTGCAAGTCCTCATACTGGGCATCGTCCACGGTTTCCAGACGGTTTGAACACTCCTCGGCCAGTTTTTCGGCATATATCTGCCGCAGCATATCACAAACCGCCGCGAGGGACTCTGTCAACACGTCGAAATCTTTAGCTTTTAGGGCGTTTTTTACTTTTTCTTCCTGCGCCGGGTAACCGTCGATGAAAGAGTTCGCGGTTTCGGTGAAAGAGTTTAGATGACTATCGTCCATTTGCATTATCTTGGCATCGTCCAGTTCCGAAATTTCGAGAAGCCGTTCTATGTCAGTCATGAGTAACATTCCTCGTATAGTATATTTGCGGGGAATTTTTTATTGCTTCCAGCCCCCGCATCTGCCGGAAACTTTGAAAGCGCTTTATCATATTATATATGACGCGCATAAAATACGCTACGGACATGAACAACTCCTCATTCGCGCGATAACCGGCTGTTTTACGCCGCTCAACTCCTCAAGTTTCCTTTGGCTTATGCCGCGTTACTTACGCGCTTTAATAAGCTCGCCGATTAACAATCTACTTTCTAATGCCGCAGCTTACCAGAATACGGTTTCGGAAAATTTGATGCTTCAATTTCTCAGGGACCGCACGGAAGATGAAAAAATGCTGGCGGTTAATTTGATTAAGCTGTTATTCTCCTATCTGGGCGAAAACAAAAATAGAGTGAAATCATCGTAATAGGCAATTTTCAACGAAGCCGGCCGAACCGTGCGCACTTCCAGAACACTCTCTCCGTTTAAGTTACAATGTTTGAGTTAAAATCTATTGATATCTGATAACGCATATGTTATCGTATTTCAGCGAGGAGGTTTTCCATGTACGAGGTAAAGTTTTACCGTGATCGAAATGATAAATCGGAAATCGTCGAATATTTGGACGAATTGAAAGAGAAAGGCAAAACTAGCAAAAACGAGTGTATCAATCGCGATAAAATCCTTGCGTATATCGGAGCTTTGGAACAGTACGGAACGCGCATAGGCCAGCCGGTAGTAAAGCACGTTGACGGTAGTTTGTGGGAACTTCGTCCCCTTGCGAACCGCATATTTTTCTTTTACTGGAAGGATAATAAATTTGTACTGTTACATCACTTCATCAAAAAAACGCGGAAAACGCCGCCGCTGGAAATCGAACATGCGCGGGCAAAACTGAAAAATTTTATAGAAAGACATGGTGAATGACATGGCGAAGGGTAAAGTCATCGATACGTTTTCCGATTATATGAACGATGAAACAAGGGTAAGTCCCGCAGAGCGTGAGCGTATAAATTTTGAAATATCATTAATCGGCAAGATGATCGAGGCAAGAGAAGAAAAGGGGTTGTCGCAGAGGGAGCTTGCGGAAATCTCCGGCGTAAAGCAACCCGCAATCGCCCGGCTTGAAAGCATGAAAGTGACGCCGCAGATAGACACCCTTTTCAAAGTGCTGCACCCACTCGGCTATACAATCGAGATTGTGCCGCTCAACAATAATCGATAGTAGAACCGCCAACCCTTCCTAAACCGTATCCCTCCGCCTGTAGTCGGACGGAGAGATGCCCATGTTTTTTTTGAACACGTAACTGAAATAGTGGGGGTCATTATAACCAACCATGTAGGCGATTTCCGATGACTTTGCGGGGGTCGAGCGCAGCAGTTCGCACGCTTTGCGCAGGCGTGTCGCCGTGAGATGTTCAATGAAGGTTTCTCCTGTTTCCTGGCTGAATATCGCGCTGAAATGATTCGGCGACAGACCGACGTATCCCGCCACGGAGTTGAGCGATATGGATCCGTCCGGGTAATGCTCGCCGATATATTCACGGGACTTCTCAATTGTGGCGCTGTACCTCGACGGGCGCGCGTCAGGCTTACGGTCTTCATCCGCGCCGGTTTCGATATCCCTGTAACCCAGTATCAGGCTCCTCCCCTGGCTGTCCATGTGACGCATCACTCGCCTTGCGCTGCCGAGTGACTTCTGTAATTCCGAGGGGCTGTCCACGGGCGAACCAATGGCGACGGAAACGGAGCAGGGGAAGTTTCTCTCGGCCTCGTATTTGACGGCTGACGCGGCGGAATATGTTTCCTCCTCAAGTGACTCGTCGTCCGCGCCGGCGAATATCGATACCACGCGCTCCGCCCCGTCATGGAACGACGCGATATTTTCGTTGGGAGAGAGCGTGGCGAAGATCGACGACGCGGCTCGAGCCATGGTTTCTCCGTCGTCACCCGACGATGGGTTTATCACGTAAAGAACGGCCTGATAGCGGCATGCCTTGATGAACGCGGCGCGTTCACAAAGGTCCTGAGGCAGATCCTGCGAAACTCCGTAGACCAGATTCGACAGTTCACGCTCTCGGCGCATTCGCCGCGCGTCGGACGCTTCCGCGAGTAGGGCGTCCATAGCCATTCTGCGTTCACGCTCAGACTCTATCTCATGGGCGGCTCCCTCCAGCGCCTGAAACAGTATCTCGCTCGTCACCGGCTTTAAAAGGTATTCCGTCACACCGATGCTTATCGCATGTTTCGCGTACTCGAACTCGTCGTGGCCGCTAAGGATTATTATTTTAACCCACGGCATAGAGCGCGACACCCTGCTTGAAAGCTCTATGCCGTCCATGAAGGGCATTCGCACGTCGGTGATGAGTATGTCCGGCATCGTTTCGGCTATCAAAGACAGGGCCATCTCTCCGTCCGGGGCCTCGCCAACCAACACGAAGTCCGATTTATCCCAGTTTATGCTCGCGCGGAGGCCCGCTCTCATCGCGGCCTCGTCGTCGACGAAGAACACCTTGTACATGCCGTCACCTCCTTGACGCGTGCGGCGGCGATTTGGGCAAACGGAACGACACGGTCGAACCGCCGCCGCCCGATTCGATGCACAACCCGCATTCCGCGCCGTAATAAAGCTCCAGCCTCCTGTTCACGTTGAACAGACCAAAGCCGGATCGCCCGTCGCCCGGGGGAGTTTCGCCGCGCATCGCTGCGCATACGCCTTCCAGGCGTTCCGGCGTCATGCCGACGCCCGTGTCGGACACCCGGAACGCCATTCCTTCCGGCGAAGCCTTCGCGGCGACCGTTATCAGCCCCCGGCCCCTCTTAGGACGCAATCCGTGGTAAAGTGCGTTCTCGACCAACGGCTGCAACAGCAGTTTCAGCACCACATCGCCCTGTATCTCATGGTCGGCCTCTATTTCGTAGCGCAGTATGTCGTTATACCTCATCTGCTGGATTATGAGGTAGTTCTCCACATGCTGAATCTCCTCCTTGAGAGGGATGAAGTCAACGCCGTGGCTCAGGGTTATGCGGAAAAACGAGCTGAGGGCTGTGACGAGCCTTATCACGTCGGCGCTCCTGTCCGACTCGGCGGCCCAAATTATCGCGTCGAGGGTGTTGTAGAGGAAGTGCGGGGTTATCTGTGCCTGGAGGGTCTTCATCTCGGAGATTTTCAGGTTGCGCTCCTCCTCTATGCTGCGCTGTATCAGCAGCTCTATCTGCTTCGCCATCGAGTTCATGCTGTCTGCGAGTTCGGAGAGTTCGCCGTCCGGCTTCATGACGACCCGTGAGTGGAAATCCCCGCCCGCGATTTTCGAGGCCATGCTTCGCAGCCTCTCTATCGGGCGCGATATACTGCCGGAAATCGCCAACACGGCGAAGAATCCAATGATGATGACAATGGAGAGCAGGAGTATGTCGAAGATAAAAATGGTCCTGTTCCTGTGGCTGATACGCTCGTTGAGGGTCGAAACTTCGTCTACCTGGCGGCTGATGAAATTCTGCATCAGGTCGGTGATGAGGTTGGTTACGGCCCGTATCTCCTCAAGCGTGGCCTCGTGTTCGGCAACGGGACGGCCGTATGTCATCTGGAGTTCCAGCGTGTCGATGTAATTTTCGAGGGTGGACATTGTCCTCAGCACGACGTCCATCATCGTGCGGTTGTTGCGGCTGTAGTAGTCCAGACGAAGGGCCTCCATCCGTTCCTTTATGTCTGTAATCAGCGGACGTATGCCGCTCGTCTCGAATCTGGCCTTTCCCGCGACGATATTCCAGACGATCGGCTCTATCTCCGTTTTGAGCGTGGTATTCAGGCTGCTTGCCCTGCCTATGTTGTCTATTATGGCCCGGTACTCTTCGACTTGACGAATACCGGTGATGCTCTGGCTTATCAGGGGCGGAAGCATCAGTACGAATATCGCGATAAACGACGCTATTATCTTCTTCCGTATCCCTGACAGGCGCTGGAGTTTGAGCAGATTGTAGTAAAACGGCAGTCTCATGATCAGTATTCACGCTCCGGCAGACTTTCCGGCGGGTCATCCTCCGTGAAAATCGTCTCCTCGCTGTAGATGGCGGAGGGTATCTCCTCCCCGGAAACGAGCGCCGTCACGAGCTGCATGAGCTGTTCGCCGACATATGGGGTACACTCGACCACACAGTTCAATTTTCCTTCTTTAAGCGCCTCAAGAGCCGAGCGCTGCGCGTCCACCGATATCATAACGACGTCCTGTCCTGGTTTTATGCCGTGGCTCTCCAACACCTCAATCGCCCCCAGCGCCATGTCGTCGTTGTGCGCGAATATCACGTCGATGCCCCTGCCCCTCGACGGATCGTAGTACTCGGACAGGATTTGCTCCATCGTTTCGCGGCCCTTAGAGCGCATGAAATCTCCCGACAATGAACTAACAATCCTAAAGCGGCGATCGTCGGACAGTATTTCGCGAAAACCCTCGTCACGCCCCTTCGTCGGCGACGCGCCCTCGGTACCCCGCAGTTCGACTATGCGAACGTCACCCTCCCAGTCGCTGAACTTCGATCGGAGCCAGCGCCCCGCCTTGCGCCCCTCTTCCAGGAAGTCCGAACCGAGGAACGACACATACATATCTTCAAGATCGGTTTCTATCTTGCGATCGACGAGAATGACCGGGATACCGGCGTCGTGTGCCTCTGCCAGCACATTGTCCCAACCGCTCTCGACCACAGGGGCGAAGGCTATCACATCGACGCGATGAGCAATGAAGGAACGGATCGCTTTTATCTGGTTCTCCTGCTTCTGCTGCGCGTTCTCGAACATCAGCTCAACGCCGTACATGCGGGCAGCCCTTTGCACACTTTCGCTAGACGCGCTGCGCCATTCGCTCTCCGCCCCTAGCTGAGCAAAACCGAGTACAATCTTACTCTCCAATGCGTCCTCTGGAGGACCCGGCGAAGTGTCAAGGGCGGTATAATAAAGTACGCCGAACGACAGGGCGAGAGCGGCAATAAACAATGGGGCGATTTTTTTCATAATTGTCGTCTCCATAGCTATTTAGGTTAGAATAACACTTGAGTCAAATGTTATTTTATCATCGAAACTAACCGTTGAAACAAAGACGGGCCGTTAATGAAACGCTCGGCGGCGAAACGGAAAAAATGGAGGTGTTTCAATAAATGGCGGAACTATTGAAAGGGGCCGCGGTCGCGGCGGCTCTGATAGAAAAAACGAAGGACAGGACGAGAAAGCTGGAGGCTAACAGCGTCAGGCCAACACTCGCAATAATAAGAGTCGGAGAGAATCCGAACGATATATCCTATGAGAGGAACGCGGTAAAAAAGTGCGTTGATTCCGGCGTGGCAATCCGAAATATCGTACTGCCTGCCGACTGCGGACAATTGGAGTTACTCAATGTCATCGAATCGCTGAACACCGACAACTCGATCCACGGTGTGCTGATTTTTCGCCCATTGCCCGGACATTTTGACGACGAAACGATACGGACCGCCATATCACCCATTAAGGACGTGGACGGCATCACCGACGCATCTCTGGCCGGGGTACTCACGGGCAGGGGTTACGGATTCGTGCCCTGCACGGCGAGAGCCTGCATCGAAATACTTGACTTCTACGGCGTGAAGCCGGAGGGCAAGCGTGTCGTGGTGGTAGGCCGGAGTCTGGTCATAGGCAAGCCGGTCGCCCTGCTGCTGATGAATCGCAACGCCACCGTAACGATATGCCACACCCGCACTAAGGACCTGCCCTCCATATGCCGGGACGCGGAGATACTGGTGACTGCGGCCGGCCGGGCGGGGATGATCGGCAGGGAACATCTCTCCGCCGGGCAGACTGTGATCGACGTCGGCATCAACGTGATGGAAAATGGAATATGCGGCGACGTTTTAAGCGCGGACGCAAACGAGATCGTTGCCGCTTATACCCCAGTCACGGGAGGCGTTGGAGCGGTCACCTCGGCGGTACTTGTTTCGCACGTCGTAGACGCGGCCTCGCACGCTTATAACGCAACTCTGGCGGAAGCAGCTTTAAGAGGATGAGCTGTATTTAAAAAATTCGAACGTGACGGAGGGGAATAAGATGTTCAAGGACGCAGCGACAGAAAAACTGTACAACGAGAGATTAGAGCGGTATGCCGCCGCGATGAGCCTCGGTACGCCGGATCGGATCCCGGTACGTTTCCTGATTCAAGAGGCGGCGGCCCGCTACGCGGGCTATACGAATCAGCAGGTGGCGTGTGACTATAACCTGGCATTCGAGGCGACGCGGCGAATGGCGTCGGATATGAACTTTGACTCCGTTATGCTGAATGCCATCTGGAGCAATTACGGCGTGGCAAAGTCCGCGAGCTGGCGGTACCTTTACGTCCCCGGTGTCGACGTGAACATTGACAGCGTAAACCAATTCGGCGAACCTTCAGAAGATGGGGATCTGTTCATGAGAGAGGACGAGTACGACGAGTTCGCCGACGATCCGACGGCTTTTCTGGTGAACAAGTGGTTCTCCCGGGCTACAACGAGAGTAAGACCGTCGGGAGAACCCGTCGATTTCGACCACAACGCGGCCCTAATGTCGGGGGCGATTGCGTTCGCGAACTACATGAACGCGTTCGGCCCGGCGGCATATAAATTGAAGTACGAATCCGGTTTGGTCGGGGCAAACGCCGGAATGATAAAAGCGCCGCTCGATATTCTGGCCGACAAGTTCCGCGGCTATTTCGGAACCGCCATCGACACGGTGGAGCGTCCCGAGGCGGTTTTGAAGGCCTGCGAGGCCCTGATGCCCCACATCGTTGCGAACGCGCTCGGAGGAGCCGATCCTGACAAAAACGTACCCATCACCATCTGGGCGCATCGCGGATGCGTGCCGTTCTTCAGCCAGGAAACGTTCGACAGGATATTCTGGCCCACGTTAAAACCCGTATTCGAGGAAATAATCTCGCGCGGATACCAGATACTATTCTACGGCGAGGGCACTTGGGAACCTCACTACGACGCTCTCAAGGAACTCCCGGCGGGCAGCCTGATCTACCATCTCGACAAGGGAGATCTGGCGCTTGCCGCGAAAACATTCAAGGGACACTTCGCAATCAGCGGCGGCCTCCCGTATGACCTGCTGGCACGCGGCACACAAGAGGACGTGAGGAACGGAATGAAGAAACTTTTCGACGTCATGAAACCGGAGGGCGGTTACATACTCGACTGCACCGCTCTGATGCTTCACGACATCGACCCGGAGAACGTGAGGACAGCCGTGGATTACACGATGGAACACGGCGCTTACTCGCGTACCTCGCCGAAAATATCGAGGAATCTCACGCCCTCCCACGACATACCGGAGGGTCGCCGCCCACCCGGAGTCGTGCGCCCTTGGGAAACGGAGTCCGCTAAATACCGGGAACTAAGCGGTGATGTAGAACTCGTGCGCGGCAAGTGGCGGGAGTGCGACGCCTCTCTCTACGGTTACCTATGGACGACAGTACTGTGGTGAACTAAGTCGGGCTTATGTGGGAACGATTTTATGCCTTGACAAAGCGTTTCCCTAATGATAAAAAGATAATATTCCAAAATAAGCCATTCAACCCTAATTTGAAAGGGGAGACCCTAACTGAATCCAATAAAAAAAGCAAAAGAAATGACAAGGAATGAATTAGCTGCATATATTGACCAGTCTGTCTTGAAACCGGAGTTTACACAGAAAGAGATACGGAAATACATTCAAGAAGGGATTGATTACGGGTGTAAAACAGTGTGTATTAACCCGACGTCCCTTCCGATCGCGCGGGAAATGTGCAAAGGCGCCGTTACCGGTATCTGTGTGGTATGCGATTTCCCCTTCGGACTTTCATCAACGGCGTCGAAAGTAATGCAGGCCGAGGAAATATGCAAGAACGGCGATATCGAAGATTTGGACATCGTGTCAAATTACGGCTGGATTAAAAGCGGCATGTGGGACGCGGTGGGGAGCGATATCAAAGCCGTCGCGGATACGTGCCACAGGTATGGAACCCTGCTGAAAGTCATCTTTGAAACCGACGCATTAACCATTGGCGAGGTCGCCAGGGCCACAGACATTGCATGCGGGGCGGGCGTCGATTTTGTCAAAACCTCAACCGGCTTCTACACTGGCGGCAAAAGCGAAGGCGCCACTCCCGAAGTTATCAGGGTGATGATGGACGCCGCAAAGGGCCGCTGCAAAGTAAAGGGTTCCGGCGGTATTCGCGATCAGGAACATTTCTTCAAGCTTATCGATATGGGGATCGACCGCATGGGAATTGGGTATCGCTCCACTCCTGTCGTACTCGGATTAAAAACTGACGATGCGCCAACGGCAGTCAGTTTCTGGAGGAGGAAGGTGAACGCTCCCGCGAAACCCGCGGGCGGTGGTTATTGACATAAACGGATTGTTGAAACGCGAGGCTGGTGAATATATGTGTTTCTCGATGCGGCAAAAGTCGCAGAGGCACTAAACGATTACCGGAACCGATCCAGGCCGTTCAAGGCTCTTATCGGCCTGGACGGGTTTGTGGATGAGATACTCCGCGTCGTTGACAAAAGGCAAAACGCCGAAAGTTTTACAGCGGTAGGAACGCTTTCAGCCTTTGGCGAGAGGATCTCCCGCGCTGCCGGACTCAGCACGAATATCGAACTCGTCGGCGTGACTCGGAAGCTAGGCGGTAACGGTCCTATTATGGCCAACGCCCTCGCCGGGCAGGGAGTGCAGGTTACGTATATCGGCGCGTTAGGGGAAGCGTCCATACACGACGTATTCCGGCAAATGGGCGAAGCCTGTGAACTTATTCCCATAACGGACCCCGGCCTGTCTTTTAACCTGGAGTTTGAGGACGGCAAGCTCATTATGTCCAAACTGGACTCGTTCCAAAAGATCACATGGAGCGCTCTTAAAACGAGATTTGGTTTGGAAAAGCTCTCTAACATGATCGGCGGCGGAGACCTGGATCTGTTCGGCTTGGAAAACTGGACGATGATTCCTTATATGAGCGATGTTTTCAGAGGCATCGTCGACGACATTTTCCCCCTGATCAAACCGGGGAATTGTCTTGCGTTTTTTGACCTTTGCGACCCGGAGAAACGCTTAATGGAGGATCTCTCGGAGGCGCTGGGATTGATACAACAGTTTTCCTCCCGTTTTCGCGCGGTGTTGGGTCTGAATATGAAAGAGGCGGCGCAGGTCGCGGAAGCTCTGGGACTGGACGTGCTGAAATCTGAGACTTCGATCGAGGACATTGATTTAGAGGAGATCACAGTAAAAATCGGCGAGGCGCTTGGTATCTATTGTTTGGTCATCCATACCGTCAGGGACGCGGGGGCATTTTCCGGCGGCGCGTTTCATTATTCGCCCGGTTATTTTACCCCGCATCCAAAACTGACGACCGGGGCGGGGGATAATTTTAACGCGGGCCTGTGCCTGGGGCTGCTCTTGAATTTGTCAGTGAGCGAATCTCTGCTGCTGGGGGCCGCGAGTTCAGGTTTTTACGTCCGCGAAGCCAGAAGCGCCAATCTTTTGGAGTTGATCGGCTTTTTGAAAGAAATTGAAACAGTGTGACCATTTTTGATAAGGAAGGAGGGAAGATGTATGAAACTTGGTTTGCAAAGCGCGATACTGGGCAGCTATAGTTTTGAGGAAGTAATGAGTTTTGCCGGTGAACAGGGTTTTTCCTGCGTCGAGCTTATGAGTTGGCCGGTCGGCCGCGCCGAACGGCGTTACGCAGGCGTCACGCATGTGGACGCTGACGCCTTGGACGCCGCCGCCATCAACCACATAAAACAAACCGCGGAGAAGAATAAGGTCGAAATCTCAGGACTAGGGTATTATCCGAACGTGTTGGACCCCGACCCCGAAAAGAGCGAAATGTATGCGGAGCATATCAAAAAAGTGATAACAGCCGCGGGGAAACTCGGCGTACCGGTCATGAACACATTTATCGGCAGGAACCCGGCGCATAGCGTGGAGGAAAATTTCAAACTGTTCAAGAATGTTTGGCCATCCATTATAAAACATGCGGAGGTCAACAATGTAAAAGTCGCTATCGAAAACTGCCCGATGCTGTTCACGATGGACGAGTGGCCGGGCGGCAAAAACCTGGCGACGACCCCCGTGATATGGCGCAGAATGTTCGAGGAGATTCAAAGCGATTGTTTCGGCCTGAACTACGATCCGTCCCACCTGTTGTGGATGCAAATGGACTATTTAAAACCCATCTATGAGTTTAAGCATAAACTCTTCCATATCCACATCAAGGACGCCAAGGTGCTGAAACATAAGCTGGACGAGGTCGGCATAATGGCGACGCCGCTTGAGTTCCATCAGCCAAAATTGCCGGGACTCGGCGATGTCGACTGGGGCAAATTTATTTCGGCGCTCACCGACGTGGGCTACAGAGGGGCGTGCTGCTTGGAGATCGAGGACAGAGCGTTTGAAGGCTCACCGGAGGAAATTAAAAAATCGATCGTCATCAGCAAGCGGTTTATGGAGCAGTATATGTTCTAAACTGTTATATCGCGTGATAAAAAACTAAGGAGGGCTAAAAGATGAAAAGAACTATCTCTCTCGCAGTCCTCCCATTTTTTGTAAAAATTATCCACAAAACCAAAAATATCATCTTTCGCGCATGTTATCCAAAGGAGCTTTTCTGTTGAAAGTCGAAGCCGCGAACCTCACAAAAAGCTTCGGCGATAAAGTCGCGCTTGAGGACATAAGTTTTTCCATCGATTCAGGGCAGGTCGTGGGGCTGCTCGGCCTCAACGGCGCGGGCAAATCCACAACCATGAACATTCTCACAGGGTATATCAGCGCGACAAGCGGGCATGTTTCCATAGGCGGGCATGACATTCTCTCCGAGGGGGGCAAAGCCAAAAGCATTACCGGTTATCTGCCCGAACAGCCTTCATTTTATCCCGAAATGCGCGTGGATGAGCATCTTGGCTTTATCTGCGACTTGAAGAGCGTATACAAAAACAAAAAAAACCGAGAAGAGCATATCGCGGGGATTTGCGAGCGTGTCGGGATATCCGGTGTGAGGCGGCGAATGATTCGCAACCTCTCTAAAGGATACCGTCAGCGCGTTGGTTTTGCGGCCGCACTCATCGGGCATCCGAAGGTAATTATCCTCGACGAGCCGACCGCGGGGCTGGACCCGTCGCAAATCATAGAAATACGCAAGCTCATCAGGGAATGCGGCAGGGAGAGCACGGTGATCGTGTCCTCACATATCCTGTTCGAGATTGGGGCGGTGTGCGACCGCGTGATTGTCATAAACGCGGGGCGGGTCATCGCCGACGACGCCCCGGAGTCCCTCGCCGCCGGAATGGGATCCGCAAACAGGCTGGCCGTACGGATCAAGGGCGATCCTCAAAAGGTTATTACCGCGCTGCTCGCCGCCGAGAGCATCGCGCGGGCAGACCGGTTGGCCGAAGCCGAGCCGGGGGTACATGACTATACAGTTACCGGCAGGGAGGGCCGCGACATCCGAGAGGATATTTTCAGGGCGCTTGCCAAGGCGGATTTGCCGCTGCTCTCATCGCAAAGCGCCGCGTCGCTTGAGGATGTTTTTCTGCGGCTTACCGGGAGCCGGGCCGCCAAAACCGCCAAAATGGACGGTATGGAGGCAGATTCACGGTGAAAGCGGTACTGAAAAGGGAAATAGGCGCGTATTTCCGAACCCCGCTGGGGTATGTGGTTATCAGCGCCATGTATTTTTTTACGGGATATTACTTTTTTACTTACAATATTTACGGCAATACCACGGAGACAACCGGGTTATTCGCCATGCTTTTTTCGGTCGTGCTTTTCCTTGTGCCGGTGCTGACTATGCGGCTGCTCAGCGAGGAACGCCGCATGAAAACGGACCTTGCCCTGCTGACCTCGCCCGTTTCTCGTTTCAGCATCGTGATCGGCAAATATTCCGCCGCGTTATGCGTCTACATCCTTGCCATTTCGGGTACGCTCGTCATGGCGCTTGTGCTGCAATATTATTCGCAGCCCGATTGGTCCGTGGTTTTCGGTAATTTTCTTGGACTGCTGCTGCTCGGCTCGGCGCTGATTGCCGTCTGCCTGTTCATCTCCTCGCTGACCGAAAACCAGGTGGTCGCGGCGGTCGGCGGGTTCGCGGCGAGCTTGTTCCTCATCCTGCTTGACGCGATGTATTACGTGGTTTCGAGCAGGACTCTCAGAATCCTGTTCACCCATATGTCATTCAACGGCAGGTACCGGGGTTTTACAATCGGCGTCGCCGGGTTTGCGGACGTCTGCTTTTTTATTAGCGTCGCGGCATTTTTCCTGTGCCTTACGGCAGTTGTGCTTGAACGCCGCAGGTGGGTTTAATATGAAAATCTCCCGTTTTCATTTTAAAATAAATGCGTTGTTCGCGGCAATCGTAGTGGAATTGGTTGCCGCTTTGCTGCTGGTAAACGGTATCGCGGCGCTTCTTTCCGCGCGCTATAATTTACAAATCGACCTGACAGCCGGCGCGGTGTACGAAATTGGCGGCGACACCAAGGCATTGCTTCAGGCGCTGGATACACCGGTCGAGATTTTTGTCCTGTCTGACGAGGGCGGTTTTACCGGTTCGAAATATCTTGACCAGGCCAAGAGGGTACTCGACAGGTACCCGCGTTTTTCCGGTCAAATATCGCTTGAATACGTGGATTATTTGTCCAACCCCACCTTTGCCGTTCACTATCCCGAATTACAGCTGTCCCACGGAGATATCATAGTCCAAAGCGGAGGAAAAGTCAGGCACGTGCTTGCCGCGAACCTGTTCCGCTATGCCCGCGGGCGCGACGGCGGCATTACAATTGCCTCATCGCGCGCCGAAGAGGCCGTCACGTCGGCCATTATGAACGTCATCGGCGGCGAGGCGGTCAGGATTGCGGCGCTCACCGGCAACGGCGCGGCCGACAGCTCCCTGTTAGCCGCTCTGCTCGCCGACAACAACTATGAAGTGCATACCGTCGGCATTGCGACCGCGCGGCTTGAGGATTACGACGCCGCTCTGCTGTTTTTGCCGACTATGGACCTTTCCGGCGATGTTGTGAGAAAACTTGAGGAATTTCTTTACAACGGCGGCGAGTATGGCAAAACGCTTTTTTATACCGCGGGCGTGGCGCAAGGCGCGATGCCGAACCTGGATATGTTTTTGTCCGAATGGGGCGTTAGGTTCTCGGACGGCGCTGTGTTTGAAACGCAGCCCGAGCGCACCTATCAGTTCCAGCCATATTACCCGGTCGCACTTTTTGGCGCGAACCGCTACGGCGACATGCTCAGGGATTCCTCCATGCCGTTTTTAATGCCGCTGTCACGGCCGATGGAGGTTTTATTCACCTCAAAAGACGGTTATTACGTCGAGACCCTGCTGCATTTCAGCGAAACCTCAGGGGTGCGCCCCGCCGGAGCGGGCAGTGATTTCACCGCCGATAAAGCGGAGATAAGAGGCCCGATGCCCGCGCTTGTTCTATCCAGCTTCAATATCCCGACAGCCGGCGGGGGGCTTTTGCAGTCACACATCGTTATCTCGTCGTCAAACGGGATATTCGACGCTGTCGCGATGCAAAACCCCTCGGCCGCCAACGCGGAATATCTCTTTAATCTGCTGGGCGATCTCGTTGACAGGGATTATATTATCAATATCCAGCCCAAGTCGCTGGCAGGGGGGACACTCGGCGTCACAAGCGCGCAGGCGTCAAGATTGGGTGTGATTTTAGTCGGTATTCTCCCGTTGGTGATACTTTTGATGGGCGTTGCCGTAACGCTTCTCAGGAGATACAGATAATGAAAGCCCTTACGCGCTGTGCCGTAGTGGGGGCGGTGGCTGTTGCGGCGCTCGCCGCCGTCTTCGCGTTGCTGCTCATGAACCCTGTACAGACAACTTTTCAAGGCGTCGTATTTGCGTCCGGCCTTCCGACTGATGTACAGTCGGTAACGGTCGGCAACGAAAATGGCGAATTTCATTTTTATTTCGATTTTGAAGAAGATGGCTATGTTCTGGACGATATCCCGCCGTATCTCGTCGATTTGGACGCGTTCGCGGCCTTTATGGCCAACAGCGCCCGGCTTTCGGCGTTACGGGCCATACCTAAAAAGGATGTGGATATGCGGGAATCCGGTCTTGACGAACCGTCAACACAGGCGCGGATCGAATTTTTCGACGGAAAAGTCATCAACCTGACAATCGGCGCGATGGAGCGCGTTTCCGGAAACTACTATGCGATAGTTGACGGGTTCGATGATGTATATATTATCCCGCATATCTTTGCGCGACAATTCATGATGCCCAAAACGCAAGTCATTACGCGGTTTGTGACCCCGTCGTTGGTTGTCAGCAGCCCGCTCTCGGCGATACGCGACATCACCTTTACAGACGGCGGGCTCGCCCGGCCAGTCACCATACAATCCACGGCCGCAGCCGCCCCGGAAGTGCGGCTTGCGGCGATGTCCTTCGGCGCGGCCACTCACATTGTGCGTGGGACAGCCGATTATCAGCTCGACCAAACCTACGGGGTCGAAATTTTCGGCTCGCTGTTCGGGATTATTGGAGATATTGCGGGATACAATCTGAGTGACGAGGACATTGCCGCGTTCGGCTTTGACAGCCCTTATATGACAATCGAATACGACATGGTAAACGGCGCGGACGCGCGCCCCATGCTTCTTAAAATCGCCGCGGCGGACGACGGACGCTTTTACGCAAACCTGGGCGACACCGGCACGGTATATGTCATAGACCGCGAGCCTTTTATCGATATCCGTTTTGAAAATCTCCCGGTGCGCTGGTTTTTAACCCCGCTGCTGATGGATTTGTCGGCAATCTCAGTACATGCGCCCGGAAGTGATTACCGTTTCGAAATCGACAACGCCGACGCGCGCAATCCCGTAATCACCTACGGTGGGCAGGAGCTAGACGTCGGGCTGTTCCGCTCTTTTTTCCGCCTGATTACGAGCGCCGCCCACGACGGAACATTTTTGGGCGCGCTTCCACCTTCTCAGGGAGAAGCGCTGGTCAGTATCACCTACGAGTATTCCACGCCGGATAAACAACCCGATACCCTGGCGCTGTACCAGGGCGCGGAACGGCGCGCGCATGTGTACGTGAACGGCGCGGGAGAGTTTGCCATGAAGGACTTGTTCGCGCAGCGCGTGCGCGAGGGGTGTAAAAATTTGATATCCGGCCGCCCGATTGAGGAAAATTGGTAAAGTTGTCAGGCCGCGTTCACAATACTCATATTAAAAATTCATAAAAAGTTCAAGAATAATGAAAGCTTCTATGAACAAGAATAAATAATATAGAAATTTAACAAAATAGAGTCGATGTCGTAGTAAATTCACTGATATCTGGCGTTGTTCATGCTCAAATTCTTCTTGAGATGAAATATGTAGCAGGCTTTCACTTGCATCAAAAGTTTGCATTAGGACGAAGAATAGAATAAGCCATATAAAAAGCAGGGCAGCATATAAGATAAAGTTTACTCTTGTTGCGGAAGTAATCGTAAAGATACATTCTGCAAAAAAATACGTCACTAACGATATAAGCAAAGAGATACCAAGTGCGACCGCGCAACGAAAATTAAACTTGGCAGCTTCTCGCGATCTTTCAAGAATCAGGTCGCGTGGAACATTTGATTTTAGTTCTGTATCTTTACTTATTCGAACTATCCAATAAATATAAAATCCCATAACTTGCGTGAGTGTACGAAGTGCGAAATAAATCCCTAATACAATAGCGGAAGATTTAATAAATAAGGGGAATGCAATTCTGTAATTGTTACTTAATAAAAATAATAACACACCAAATAAGCCAGCTCGCAAAATCCAAAGATAAGATTTTTTGGACTGAGATATTACATCATTTTTTTCTATTCCCATGATGTTTAGAATCCAACCCTTGTCCATATATATTCCAATAGCAAAAAACAAGCACGGAGAGTTTGCAATAAATATGCACGTAGCGACCCTAATAAAGTAATCGGTTGATGAAAGCTCAATAATACATGCAATGCCAATTAAAATAGCGAGCATTTTTATTCGCAGATCAACTACGCTGGTTACCTTTAAACTTTTAAACATATACGTCTGCTCCCATAAACAAAGGTTCTATGAAATGAATTTTTCCTTCTTACAGGCAGGAGCTGTCCGGGCCTGTTGACGAAGTAAAGGAATCTCGCGGGATTTCGATACATATACTATAGCATTCTTCGCTTGCTGATTAAAGTATTGCGATAGACTTCGAGTATTTCTTGTAAAGCCTGTTGGCATGGGATATACTCGTGCTTGAAGGGGATGTGACTATTTTATGGAAGCAATACGAGCGTATTATGATGGCAGCGTTTTTGTACCCCTTACAACCGTCAGGTAAGCCCGCAGCGAAAAACACAATAAGGAGGCTGTAAACTGCATGGATACACAAATTCTAAATGAGATTGAAATAATTAAAGAAACAGTATTGCATACCGTTCCAGCGGAGGCAATTTATCTGTTTGGCTCATACGCAAATGGAGAGTCCAACGAAGAAAGCGACATCGATATTTATGTGGTAGTGCCTGATGAAACGGAAGATTTATCTGAATTGTATGCCGATATACTAGGCTTGTTGCGGAAAAAAATGCTTTTCCCTATGGATTTGCTGATTGGCCGCTCCCGAGTGTTCAACCGCAGAAAACACGGTCCTACATTGGAGGGGGTAATCGCCCGGAAAGGAGAATTGCTGTATGGAGCTTG
>Ga0099364_10001942_pt1 | contig 33421 bp, 29 predicted proteins | sample TergutTh196P3_FD_73070 | JGI IMG/M metagenome (GOLD analysis project Ga0099364, IMG submission 73070) | Microcerotermes parvus P3 segment gut microbial communities from Pointe-Noire, Republic of the Congo - Th196 P3 | ecosystem: Host-associated > Arthropoda: Insects > Digestive system > Gut ... | reverse complement strand
GGCGGTCGTCAATGAGGTCGCAAACGCCCTGGCCAATGAGGTGATTGCTGATCGCAAAACACTTCATCCCCTTGGCTTTGAGTAACTCCCATTTTTTGGCGCAATAATCGTCTTGCGACATCGCCTTGTCAAGCTCAAAATGATCGCCCCAACAGGAAAGCTCGATGCCGTCGTAACCAAACGACTTGGCTTTGTCCAGCAAAACTTCAAGAGGCAAATCGGCCCATTGTCCGGAGCAGAGGGTGACTGGTCGTCCCATGATGTACTCTCCTTAAAAAAGTGGTGACGGCACGAAACTTAGCGTGCCACATCGGTTGTCAAGTTGTGTCAAAAATTATTGGTTGTTTCTCCCGGCTATGCATGGCCGTTGTCGCTCCGAAGGAGATGAAAACGTCACCACAGTGGGGACAATATTGGCATTTTACCCAGCCTGTCGGCAAATTTCAATGATTCAACCAAAAAAAACACCAGAATATCAAAGCCAATCCTATTTTCCAGGCCGGAGTATGTTACCAATCCGCTCAGACAGGATACTATTTCCCGGACGACCTTAAAACTGCGGGTATGCCCGTATTCGATCCGCATGTTTCGTTCCCGGTTACCATTTGCATAATTCGCTTTGGCCGGATCCTAGCGGGGACGAAAAATTGTGTTTTTAAGCAGACGACCGCCGCGACTGGCTTGCCAGTACTCGCCGGTGTTGACCTCGAACGCAGTCAGGCAACCTGAACCATAACAATAAGTGTCAAGACAGAGAACATGGCCGGAATAGAGAATCTGTCCGTCTTTTTGTGCCGTATGGCCCAAAACGGCCATTTTGCCTGAATTGTGCGGGCCGGGCATTCGTGCCTTGAGTGATTCCCAACGAAGAACCTGCCCTTCTGTTTTTGCAAGCGGTTCGTTTTCAAGATAATTGGCATGCGTAAAAAAGTGATGTTCCGTTTCACAAAAAGGGATGCAGTCTCTCAGAAACCCGACGTGTGCTTTCGGGATGTCGGAAACCTTGTCCGTACCGTAACTTCGCATTGTTTGCTCACCGCCGTACATGAGCCATTGTCCCAAATTCCAGGAGCGTTCCTCAACGACGTCGAGCATCAGTTCATCGTGGTTTCCCAGGATGGCGAAGAGAAAACAGCGTTCGCGCAGCTCAATCAGACGGTCAATCACCCCCGCCGAATCCGGCCCACGGTCAACAAAATCGCCCAAAAGGATCAGTGAATCGGAAGGTTGCGGGTCAATAGCGTCCACAACGGCATCCAGTGCCGCCAGACAGCCATGAACGTCACCCATTGCAATCACGCGTTGTTCCATAAATGAATGTTGAATTTCAGACTTTGGGATTGAAATACCACCATGCCGGTTTCCAGTATCAATACAAGCACTTCTCTAATTATACTCAAAAATCCCTTCAAATGAAGGTATCTGTTCATGGGCATATATTTTTCACCTCGAAGACACAAAGAATCACAAATGGGTTTCAAGGCAGGGTGGCCAGACTCTGAACACCGTTGGATTTGCCAATCACTTTGATTGATGCAAATTGACAATCAAACGCCACGTCGCGGATGGCACGGCGTGGCCGCCCTGCCATCCTTCCCGGTTCCAGGAACCGAGGCTAAACATCTTCGCGCCTTTGTGGTAAAATGAATCCCGTCATTTTTGCTCATGTCGGATGATTCCATCCCTGAAACCTGTTTTGAAAGGAGAATCTCATGTCACGAACCATCCAATGCTGTTTTGCGATTCCGTTGCTGGTGTTTGCTTCCTCTACCCTGGCCGCCGATCTTCCACGGGATTATCAGCCGTCTCCGGCACCTGGAACGTTTTTCGCCCCCGAACCGGGTGAAACAAGCTTGCAACCTTTTCGTACCGGTGATCCTGTCGTTGCGACATCGTATTTTTACTGGTACGACATTGACTCGAAAGCCCATATTCTCAATCACGACGGTAGCGACGCGCTGACCACCCATCCGGTCTCGACTGCGGGAATGAGTTGGAAAAATCCCCGGTGGCATGAAAAGCAGTTCCGGCAAATGGCCGAAGCGGGAATTGATATTGCCATTCCCGTTTATTGGGGTGCGCCGACAGCCCGGCAATCGGACGCATTTCGCTTCAGTGACGAAGGAATCCCGCCCATGATCGAAGCCCTGGAGACCATGACCTCGAACGGCGAAAAGACTCCGGTACTGGGCTTGTTTTACGACACCAGTACACTTGGCGGGCACAATGCCGGCCGCTATCAAATTGATCTGACAACGGACGCCGGAAAACGCTGGTTTTACGCAACCATTCGCAACTTTTTCTCCCTGGTGCCGCCGAAGTACCGCGCGACCATCGATGGCAAACCACTCGTGTTCCTTTACGCCTCCGCATTTGCGAAAAATGTGGACGACACCTTGTTCCCGGCGGTGCGCGAGATGTTCCGCAAAGATTTCGGCAGTGACCTTTACATTGTCAAAGCGGCGGAATGGCCCGGCGACGCCGATTCGGTCTATCAATGGGGCGCGGCACTCAATTTCATCGTCCTGGATGTTGCGGCCATTGGTGCCGGTTACGATCACAGTGCCGTTCCCGGCCGCACGCCGCTGGTACGCACCCGCGACAACGGCGATTTTTACACGCTCGGCTGGGAACGGCTCCTCAAGATGGACACGAAAACACGCCCCTTTCTCGTGCATTTGGAAACCTGGAATGAGTTTCACGAGGGAACCGATATTGGGAAATCGAAAGAGTACGGAACCTTATACCTGGAATTGACGAAAAAATTCACAACGCTGTTTCACGCAAAGGAACGCATCCGGGCGATCTCCATTGCCCCGAAATACCCGGTGCCTTCGGCAACTCCCGACGCAGAGCTGGGTGTCACGGCGGTCAATTTTGCCCCGCCGGGCGACGGTCCGATCAAGGTGACCGAAGTGGATGACAACGGGGTCAAAACGAAAGTCTGGACGACCATCCCCAAGCAAAACGTCGGCAATCCCAACGAACGTTTTTTCTAATTTGACGACGATTCAATGTTTTTGATCGAACAGGCGGCTGCCGTGGAATTGACCGTCGTTTTCCGGCTTGGCCCAAATGCCGACCCCGACTCGTTTGCCGTGCATTACGATTCATATCACCCGACGTTGAAAGGTCTCGACCAGGCGTTTCGCGGAATGAAACCACGGAGTGTGGAACAGAAAGATGGCTGGAATACCGCCGTGTTTCATTTGCCGGAACCGCGTTTTGAGAACCGCGCAAACGGTTCCGATTTCCGGTTGTTCGTCCACGGCGGAGACATCATCGTCAAAAGCGTCTCGTTGCGAAAATAACGCGATTCCGTAAATCCACAGTGCAACGGATTTCTTCACGGGGAAACATAAAAAAGAATGAATTTGTCATATAATCATTCACCTTCACTTTAGCATGAACCGGTCGTTTTGAAGTCGTTAAACCACTGGATTGCGTACCTTTTCGCTGTTTGTGAAAAGGCTGGTTGATTGCAAGGTGAAATATCACATGGACATTTCAATCGGAGCCGTAAGAGTCATCGAATGGAATGACCGTTCCACGTCACGGCTCTGATCGATCGAACAACGGATTTTTTTTGTGAGCCCCAAGAACACTTTGAACTCTCATCTCTGAATTTCTTTGTGGCGAAAATACTGTTCTGGTTTCGAGAACAACTACGCCACGTTGGGAAAGGTGTTGAAATCATCCCAGGCCTGGTCGAGTTGTACCAGGGCTTCTGGTAAACTGCGAACGCGATAACCGAATTGACCGGGTGACAGCTCCGTGACATGCACGATCTCCTTTTCGACCAGTTTGCGGATGGCGTCAACGACCTCAAAATCGAAATGGTGACCGAACTGCTCGTCGATCCAGCGTTCGGTCGCCGTGTCGAGTTCTTCCTCCGTCATGTCGCGGTCCCGGTTGAGGTACAGAATAAAATAGCCGAGCAGCGTCTCTTTCAGTTCCTGCGTTTCCGCCGCGTCGAGCAGCGTGGTCAGGGCGGCGGTGTTGTTCGACAGGTTCCGGTAGTACAGGTTGCTCGAATACACCTGCATGTACTTCGTGCGGCTGTTGAGAAAACTCATCGTGCCTTTGAACGCGGCCAGGAGCAAACCGCCGAGAATAATGCAGAAGTAAATCCACGACATGGTGAACGCAAACACAAGTTTTGAAAGCGGGGTAATCAGCGAACCGGCAACACTGCCGCCGATCTTGACCCGCGCGAAGACCGGCATTCCGAGTTTGACCTTCGGGGCGATGATCTTGATGTTTTCGACGGGGATGTCCTTGAACATTTTGACCAAAACCCGACCGCCGTATTCCGGCTTGAAACGCGCGATGACGAACACGCGGTTCAGACTGGCCACCGGTCGAGTCCGCTTCCAGAAAAAGAGGATGCGTTCGGTTTCCTCACGTTGCCGGACGCCGCGGTAATAAACGTGGAACTGGTCGAAATCGCCGGTATCGACACGGACGCTCAACCCGCCGATCGGCTGCAATTCGAGGCACTCGGCAAATTGTTCCGGTGTCATCTCGCGGTAGTTGCCGATTTGCAGCACCTCACGGATGGAGTCATAGAGCCGCAACCGGATTTCGCGCAATTGCCCGTCCGTGTATTCCGGTTCGCAGAGTGTTTCGCAATCCGGATCAAAGGGCACAAAATCGTTTTTCAGCGATTCGAGATCCCTGTGGTATTCATAATGAAAACGGTCGGCCAGCAACCGCCGAAGAACACGAAAGTGTTCCCGTTCCATGTCGTCGAGTCGCTCCTCCTGCACCATGCGTTCCAGGAGGACTTCAATGCGGATCGGCAGGAAATGCTCACGCTCTTCCAAAAACTCCGGCGTGACAATCTGTGGTCGAAAATTCGTGAAGGTAAAATTCATGGGCGTCGGCGTGGGTGAGGTGAGCGTATGTTCAGACAATAACACAAAAAAGTCACGGTACACATCACAACCGTACTGATCGTGTAGGTCATTTTCCAGTCAAAGGTTTTGGCATCCATACCAAACCATATAGCACCAAGAATGAACACAAGAATTGCCGCTCCACTTATGACAAGTTCATACCATGTCACTTTGACTTTGCCGACATTTGTTCTGAGACTGATCCAGAGCAATGGAAAAACGCACATCCATAACAACAGGAAAACAATCCCGGGAAAAAATACTGAAAAACCAATTGCTTCAGCGACGTCAGCAGGAACGTTCCAATGGTTCAGCACACTTATGATTCCTCTTGCCGCTTCGGGTAACTTGAGAAAGGCAACCATACCGCACAAAAGAAACCAGCATGTTGCCAAACCGTTGGAAATCGGGGCCAGCGGACGTTGGTGTCGCGTCATGTCACACGCGATTCCCATGCTTTCGAGGACGGTCAACCATTGTTCGCGGGGTTCCCGCGATTGACCAACCGCGATAATGACAGGCTGTTCGGCCATGGTCGTTTTTCGCGATTTGTGTTCGGGGATGTAACACCATTCGGGAAATTGTAGCAAAATCACTTGGGGACCGACCACGATTTGGAATACATTGACCTTGTCCAGGCGGGGAAGCGTTGCCCAAGTGCGATACCCTTCAAACCAGAGACAATCTTCCAGCGGCGCGGAATAAACCGGTGACTCGTTTTCGTTCTCGTAGTAGTGCAACGTGCCGTCGTCCAGTTCGACGAAGCCGCTCCGCTTCCGTACGTAAAGGTTATGTGACCAGGCCAGAAGCAGGCAAAACGGCAACGTGATTACGAACACGCCCGCAAAGGCGAAAAGCGTGTGCCGCGTGATGCCCCAGGTCGCGGCCAAAACGATCGGGCTGGTCAACAACAGTGCCATCGCTTCAATACACAAGAAGATCGATAGCAGGTTCCATCTGTTCGTCGAAAATGCGTCTTCCCGGGTTGTCATGCGTGTCGATTCTGAAAAAGGTGATTTTTCAAAAGCTATGAGTGGAAGCCCCTATTCCGCGAATTGGTACGGTGCGGCTTTCGAGATGGAGAACAGCGACTTGCCCGAAGCCGTCTTGGGAATTTCATCGACGAACTCGAACTCGACTTTCGTTCCTTTGCCGAGGTAAATCGCCGATTTTTCACGGACAAAATCCAGATCGTCGTCCGGCAAGGGGTTCCCCTGCCCGGAAGCGATGCGGAAAACGACTTCCCCCTGCCGTTCCTGGTAAATTTGAATTTGCTTAAGCGTTGGACGCCAGGCGACCACCAGTGCCGTGAGCGAAGCACCGGAACACAGCGAGCCGTTGTCGGTCACGAGAAAATCGGTCACACGTCCGGTCAGCTCGGCCAGCATTGGCAGTCCGCGACCGCAGGAACACGGCTTGTCATACCAGCGTGCCGTGTCGCCAATGCGGTATCGTACAAGCGGCATCGGCAGATTGAGCAAATCCGTGACGACGACCTCTCCCATCTCGCCGGGCTGGGCGTGACGACCGTTGACCAGCAGTTCGACATGCAACCCTTCGGCCATCAGGTGCATGCCTTCGTGTCGATCACACTCACTGGCGATGATCGACGTTTCCCTCGAGCCGTAGCGATTGTATACCTTGCACCCGAACACGTCTTCGATGATTTTGCGGTTCTCCGGGGACAGCATTTCAGCGGACGAGATGATCGAAAACGGCGTGTAAGCCGTGACATTTCTCTCCTTCAGTATGAACGCGAACACGACCAGCGCGTTGGCATAACCCAAAATGCACTTGGGGCGATACGTTTTGAGCCGCTCGTTGAAAGCCAGTGCGTCCGACTCGTTGAAAACGGCCGTATTCAAAAGAATTGTTCGGTCGAGAAAGAAGGAACGGAAACGACTTAACAACCTGGTTGGCTGTTCCATGTCGCGACGGGCTCCCCAGAGTGCGGCGGCTTTGTCGCAAATATCCCAGCCTGCCCAGTGATTGTGCCGCCAGGTTGCCGCTTCACGCGAGATGTTACGATCCATGCTACGGTAATATCGCACGGGTGTGCCGGTCGAACCGCCGGTTTGATCGATCATCAGGTCGTGTTTCGGCCAATCCGGCACAACAAGTTCGTCGAGATGATCTTGCACCTGATATTTTTCGAGAATCGGCAACCGCAATAAATCACTTTCCGCCTGCACATCGTCGGGAGTCACGCCAGCCGCGTCGAAACTCTTGCGGTAAAACGGAATTTTGGCATAAGCGTGGTACAAAATCGCCTGGAGACGCTGCCAATTCAACCGGCGTATTTCGTCCGGCGGCAAATACTGCGTCGCTTCAAATTCGCGGCGGTATTGGAACAGTTTTCCTTTTCCCGACAGATAGGCGTCAATCGGAAAAAGAACATTCTGGAGAAATACCTTGTAAAGTGACATGATATGTGATGATTGTTATTATTAAAGTGAAAACACCAATCTCCATCCCTCATGTCAATTTTAACACACAATGCCGTTTCCACAAAAAAAGGCAGGAAAAAACAGCGACACGTTATTCTTTGACACGTTCAATGTATTCGCCGGTTCGGGTGTCAACGCGGATAGACTCGCCCATTTCGACGAAATTGGGAACAATGATTTCCGCGCCTGTATCGACCGTCGCGGGTTTCGTCAGATTGGTCGCTGTATTACCCCGCACACCCGGTTCGGTGTAAGTGATGAGCAACACAACGTGGTTGGGCGGCGTCATACCGATGGGGTTGTTATTGAACAACATCATCTTGCAGGCCATGCCTTCCTTGAGGTATTTCCAGGCGTCATCGATGGCGTCTTTTTCCAGTTCATACTGTTCGTAGGTTTTGGCATCCATAAAAATGAATTGCGTGCCCTGCGAGTACAGAAACGTCGCCTCGATTTCTTCGATGTCCGCCGCGTCAAGCGAATCACCGCTTTTGTAGGTACGGTCGAGAACCGTGCCTTTGAGGAGGTTACGCAACTTGCATTTGTAAAGAGCCTGTCCCTTGCCCGGCTTGACAAAATTGCACTCGGCCATGATATACGGGTCGCCGTCAATTTGCACTTTGAGGCCTTTGCGAAAATCACTTGTGCTGTAGCTGGCCATAGAACCTGTTCCTTATTATAATAATATCTGTTGTCGATGAGTGGTTGTGATTCTACTGCGATGATGAACTTCAATTGCCGGGAATGTAAAGTTTTCAACTTGATGAGATTCATCCTGTTCCGGACAGGCATATTTAATGATCCCCATGACGCAACTTCAACAGCCAAACAATACGTCGCGTTCGAATTCCCACCACTCTGATTGGCAGTCCCTCTTGCGCGATAATGTAACCGAACCCGGGGAACTCTGCGAAAAATTGCAACTACCAGCTTCTGCCGTTTCTGCGGAATCCGCAACCATCCAACCGCTGAACGTCACTCGTGATTTTCTCAGCCGCATCGAACCAGGCAATCCCAACGATCCGCTTTTGTTGCAAATTCTGCCTCGTCAAGAGGAACTGGAAACAATTCCGGGATTTTCCAACGACCCACTCGAAGAATCAAGTTACATCAAACAAACTCCGCTACCGGGTTCCTGTATTTTAACCCCGAATTGTACAAAAAGTGATCTTTCCGCTTATGAAAAATTCTTCCACCTGCCGGTGTTGCAAAAATATCCGGGACGCGAACTGGTTTTAGCCACAGACCACTGTGCCAGCCATTGTCGCTTCTGTTTTCGCCGCCATTCTTTGAAAAAAAAGTCGATTTTGTCCCCGCTCCGCAGGATGGATACCAAACACTTTTCTATTCAAAACTCAACGGACTCTTCCAAGAACAATGAGGAAATCAGTGACGTCCGCGAAATCATTCTCAGCGGCGGCGACCCTCTCATGCTGGACGACGCCACACTCCACGGGATGTTCAATTATATCAAAGACTTGTATCCTGGGAATAGGGTCAGAGTGCATACCCGAATGCCGATCTTTTTGCCCGAACGGGTGACGCCGCAACTGGTTGAGTCACTCCAAGCTTTTCGATTCTCCCCGGCTGGGGGGGCCGTTTATGTTGTTCTGCATGTGAATCATCCGAACGAACTGTCCGACAAAGTGGTCAACGCGATTGCCGCAATCGTTGACGCGGGAATTCCGGTTTTGAGCCAAACGGTCCTGTTGCGACACGTCAACGACCGTTTTGAGACACTTTTCGATCTTTGTGAAAAACTCGCAAACAGCCGAATGATCCCATATTATCTGCACCAGCTTGACAAGGTTCAAGGTGCCGCGCATTTTGAAGTTCCGACAGTCAAGGGGCAGGTGCTGGCCTCGAAACTGAGCGCGACTTTGCCCGGCTACGCCGTGCCGAAATATGTTCGCGATGTTCCCGGTGAGTCCAGAAAAACGCGGCTTTAAACCAATACATTGCCTCGGCTCTCCGGCTATTCTGCAAAAACCGGACAATCGGCAATTTTTTCTTAATCTTTCTTTTGAGATTGTTCGATACAACATGATGATGAAACGGCTTTGTCCGTTGATCGCTTCCATGATTTGTAAAATACGGGGTTTGGTGAAATTTTCAGGAATCATTTTGCCAACAGTTGATTTTTTGATAAAAGCACGATTTTAATTGACACCCAAGCGTTCGGTGCTATCACAACTGCAACTGGGAAACCATAACAAGCAGTCCGGTTTTTCAGTTCCGGTTTCAAAAGAAAGACAACGCGATGTTGAGTTCAAAACAATTACAGCGTGTATTTCGGATGAGTGTCGTCACTCTGATCGCTCTGGGAACGTACTCTTATGTCCTGGCTCAAGCACAGTATAATGCGACGGCGGTTCCCCAAACTCAGGAACAAATCCAGGCTCAGTCCCAACAACAATCCGCCAACCAAAAGTCGGGCGGCACTCTATTCGGCAAACTCTTTGGCAGTAGCGACAGCCCTAAAAACACGAATCAGCATGTGGCCCCGGCCAATGCGGCACAGCCGATGCCGCAATCACAGCCGGTGCCGCAACAGCAGTACAGTCAACCGGTGCAGCCTCCCCGTCCGAAAAGCGGAGGTTATCCGGCGACCGGTTCCGCAACGGGAGCAAGAACATCGCCAAGTTACCAACCGGTCACGTCGGTCTCGGCGTCGCAACAGTACGGGACAACCCAGTCACTCAATCAACGTCCGCCTTTGTCACAAGCCATCTCCGGTTCCACTGTCGGCAGTCAGGGAACCACGCCCTCCAGTACGCTGTCACGCATGAGAGAGTTGCAGGACCGGGTCCCGGAGATTAGCCCGCCCAATACAAACGCGGCGCGTTCGTCGGCGAGCGGTCTGCCGTCACCGCCTCCGGTGGCGGGTAGCGATCCGGAACCAGCGCAGACACGGGAAACCTCGAGGCAAAGTGTCACTGCAAACAACGAAAAATCCATTTCCACCGATACCGAGACCGGCACAAAAGTCGCCAGCCGCAATTCCATTTCCACCGACAGCAAAAGCCTTTCCACGGAAACCCCACCGACAAGAAGTCTGTCAGGCAGCCTTGCAACGCCTCCTGTTGTTCCGTCCGACGACAAAACGTCCGAAGCCGATTCCGAAAAACGAAGTGGAGCGGTTCGCGAGCCGGTTACCCAAGAGCAGACATCCCAACGGGCACCTCAACCCCTTTCCCAATCCCGTCCCACGCCGATTCCCAGACAGGAGGATTCAAGGAGTGTGTCCAAAAACGATGGGGGTTTGATCACGTTGCAAAGTCCAGTGTTGTCTGTTGACCTCCAAGGCCCGAAAGCCATGATCGTCGGCAAGGAAGAGACCTACAAGTTTGTCGTGGCCAACAGCAGTTCGGTTCCGGCGGAAGGAGTGGTTCTCAATATTGACCTGCCGCGCTGGGCGCAAAACACTCAGCCGCCGGAATTGTCAACCGGTTCGACCAGAGTGCTGTCGGAATCACAGAATGACGATTACGAGATTTTTCAATGGCAGGTCGGCCCGATCGCGCCAAACAAGTCGGAAACACTCAAGCTCCATATCATGCTTAGCGATAAACGTCCCTTCGAACTAAAATACAATATCGATTTCAAGAATCGGGCGTCCCACACCAAAATTGACGTGCAACAGCCCGTCATCAAAATGGAATTTGAAGGGGCTGACGAAGTGATTTGGGGGGCGGAAGAATCGTACCGACTCAAAATCAGGAACATCGGCAACGGCGACGCAACCGATCTGGATTTAAGACTTTCAACCTCCGGCGTGGTCAAGGCGGAAACCATTATCCCTTCCCTGAAAGTGGGCGAGGAGAAAGTTCTGGAAGTGATCGTCGAAGCCCAGGAAATGGACGAGTTGCAAATCAAGGTCGAGGCCACCGGTCTCTACGGTTTGTCGGAAGAAACGGTAAAACGCGTCATGATCAAACGTGCCGCTCTGGAGTTGGATATTGACGCCCCGGGAATGCAGTATGTCGATAACACGCTTGACTATGTGCTGATTGCCCGCAATACGGGAACCACCGCGTCCCTGAACACGGTGGTTGAAGCGTCACTGCCGCTGGGCGTCAAATTCGTTTCCTGCACGCACAACGGCGAGTATGACTCCGATACGAATCGTGTTCAATGGGATGCCGGAACGCTTCCCATCAATGGCGAATTCGTCTGCACGGTCATCTGCGAGGCGAAACGCGAGGGCGAATGCCGGCTTGACGCAAGAGTCACCGAAAAAACCGGGTTGGCGCAAACGGCAAATGCCGTCACATCCGTGGACGCCATCGCGGACATCATCCTGGAAATCGACAAACCGCAAGACCCCATCGAAGTGGGGGCAACGACGGAGTATGTGGTAACCATCACCAACCGGGGTTCCAAAGCGGCGGACAACATTGAGGTTGGCGTCTATTTCGCCAGTGCCATCGAGCCGATTGACGTGATCGGCGGGCGGGCAAAAATTGACGTGGAAGGTCGTGAAGTCGTGTTGGATCGTATCCCTATCCTATCCGCCCGTGAAAAGCTGACTTACAAAATCAAGGGACGCGGATTGGAGTCCGGCAGGCACAAGGTCAACGCGATCCTCGTATGCCAATCGGCTGAAACGGAACTGAACACCCAGATCACGTCACGGTTTTATCAGGATCAACGCAACAGCAAGACAACTCCCAGCGCACTGGCACGCGACACTCCGCCCCTGCGCGACAGCACATCTGCCATAGCACAGGGAAATCCGTTGCGGGATGACAGGAACACGCTTCCTCCGACCAATACGTCAGCAACTGCACCGGGAGTCCCAAGCATGTCGAGACCGGGACCAAATCCGCAAGGCTCCCTGGCGATGGCTCCCACGGCTGTCAATCCGCTGGCAAATCCCGGTCCGTCGGCCGGTTCCAACACCGGATTGCCCTCAAGCCGGATGCAGGGAGCAACGGTTGATGGCGGCGGAAGTACCGTTCCCGTCATGCAGATACCGGACATGAATTTCAACCAACAGCCGATCACGGCTCCCACGCCGTCTCTCAGTGCATCGCCCGGACGATTGCAACGAACAACCGGCGTTCCCGCACTTTCGCCGCCGCCTGCGATTGGTACGACGGATTGACATGACGCCTGGCGGAAATGTATTTCGTCCCAAGATTTGGCACAAGAAACAGCAGCCGGGAACGAAGTTCGCCAAAGGCGAACGGAGTGACCGGATTGGGGCGTGTGATTCGGTCACTCCGTTCGGTCACGATGTGACCTCTCTGCGTTCCCGGCTGCTGTACCTGTCCGAGTTCCCGGTTGCCGTACCTATCCGACTGCGTTTTCGGAAAAAACGCTTTCTTATCCCACCGCGACGGCAAAGGCCACCGCATGGGAAACGCAGTGGGAAATGCTGATTTGAATTTCCGTAATGCCTTTTTCCATGGCGATTTCCGCTGCGGCACCGGTCAGATGGACAAACGGTTTCCCGCCCGGTTCGTTGAGAATTTCGATATCCCGCCAGGTAATGCCCGCCGACCAGCCGGTGCCAAGTGCCTTGAGAACCGCTTCTTTGGCCGCCCAACGTCCGGTGTAGTGTTCCGCCGACTGCCGCTTGCCGCGCGAGCAATAGGCGTTCTCCGCATTGGTGAATACGCGCCCGGCAAACGATTCCGGATGCCGCTCAAGCATCCGGGCAATCCGTTCGCATTCGGTGATGTCCGTTCCGATTCCAATAATACGCATGACAGTCGATCATTCGAAGGAAAATCTTGTCAACTCAAAACGCAGGGACAGAGTGTGGTTGGTTTTCATAGAGCCAGTCTTTGACGTAGGTTCGCTCGTCCATCGGCAGTGAGTCATCGGAGCAGGCCGGTTCGATTTCGCGGCCATTGCCGACGATCAGCACACAATCTTCCGGCTGCATTTTCGCCAGTGTTGACGAAATTGCGTCGGCGCGATTACGGATGATTTGCACTTTCTGCATTCCGCTGACCCCGCGCAACATTTCGCGAATGGCACGGTCGGGTCGTTTGGTGGTCAGCGATTCTGCGGTCAGTATCACATGATCGGCCAACCGGTGCAACGTTTGGCCGAGTTGCAAGCGTTTTTTGGGAGTCCCCCCGTCGGCGGTTGAACCGAAAATGCAATAAACCCCGCCGTCGGTGACATCGCGGAGCGTTGACAAGTTGGCGGCCAGCGATTCGGGCGTTTGCGCCGAATCAAGAAACACGCCGAACGGTTGTCCGCATTCGATGCGCTCCATTCGCCCCGGAATACTCTCGACGCGTTCAATTCCGCGCACCACTTGCCTGAGATCAATGCCCTGGCTGATACCGAAGGCCGTTGCCGTGAGCGCGTTGCGGATGTGCGATTCGCCGATGATGCGCGTGGCGGTCGGCACCATTTCGGAACCGGCCATGATGTAAAACGTCTGTTCGCTACGGCACTTGTCGATGAGTATCCCGTTGACTTCGCATTCCTGCCGGATGCCGGTCGTCAGCAGCGGGTTGTCAATTAAAGGGATCATCGCGCGTGTGACCGGATCGTCGGCGTTACAGATGGCAATCGCTTCTTTTTTTGCGAAACGGAAAATGCCCTGCATGGTGCGTCGGTAATGCTCGGTCGTCTTGTGGTAATCCAGGTGATTGTTGCGGATGTCGGTCAGGCAAACGGCATCGAACTCCATGCCGGAGAAATAATACTGGTCAATGGCGTAACTGGAAGCCTCAACGACCAAATGCGTGCAACCGTTGAGGACCATGCGTGAAAGCCAGTACGCCAATTCGTTGGCCGGTGGCGTTGTCACCACCGAAGGGTACATCCGTTCACCGTCAAAAATACCGATGGAACTGATAATGCCGACCGGATGTTCGGCCTCGGCCAAAACACCGGCAATGAGGAATGCCGTGCAGGTTTTGCCGTTGGTGCCGGTCACGGCAACGATCTTGAGTTTTTCGGCAGGGCTGTCGTACAGCTTTTGGCACAGAATGCCATAAGCCTCACGCGAGTTGGCCACGAGAAACAGCGGAACCCGAATACCCGGAATCGACCGCTCGGCCACAATCGCTTTGCAACCGAGCCGCTGTGCCTCATCGATGTGGTTATGTCCGTCAAAATGATCGTTGACCAATGCGACAAAAAGATCGCCGGGACGAAGCGTGCGCACGTCACAAGTGCATGAGTTGACCCAAACTTCCTCTTTTGCCGAAGTTGAGGCAATTTTCAATGTCTGTCGAAGTGCAAGCGGTTTTCCGTTTCCTGTAAATCCGAGCATGGGGTTGGCTTCCTTGCGGCCTCGTTGTCAAAGCAACGAAATTGCCTGTTGTCGTTCCGTTTCAAGCGTTAGGGATAATCAATAAGCCTCATTCTGCGACAATGATTAAGTCCTATCATACGCAGCCGCAAAAAAGAATCCAATCGAAATGGACTGATTTCGCAAAGATTGATAAAAAGTTTCCAGGGCATCAAGTACAGAGTGAACAATCATCGATCTTTACCCGTATTGCGTATCTTGTGTAAAACTTTCAATTTCAACGCATTATTTCTTGCTGACTGCGGCCATGATTGTTCCCTATTTCTGCGAATCTGTCAAGACGAATATTTTGCAGGCGAGTATTACCCGGCCAAACTCAAAAATGCGGTTTTCCAAGAGAAGCCCGGAGCGTGAGCGACGGGTGAAGGATCAAAAATCGGTTACATCCGTTCCCGGTTGCTGCTACTCACAAAACAAGGCTTGGCAGGTAGCAGTAACACTTACGCCCTTGTTTTTTCAAACTGCTTTTCGAGCCTTGTTTCGGACACTTTGACCGACGTGCCGAGTTTTTGAGCAAACAACGAAACGCGGTATTCTTCGAGCATCCAGCGGAGCGTTTCCAGTTCCGGGTCCATGATGCCCATCGTTTCGTGCAGTGCGAGCCGGTCTTCGTAACGTAACCACCATTCGTTGAGTATGGCCGTCGATTCACTGTCATGCCGCTCGCCGCCGCTTTTGAGTTTGTCGAAGCGTTGCGTGATTGCCTTCAAATAGCGTGGGTATTCCTTCAGCCATTGCCAGTTGGTTTCCGTCAAAAAGCCGGGCGGGAACAGCCGATTGACCTGTGCCTTGACATCGGTGAGTGTCGTCTGGTACCGCGAGTTTTTATGCTGCTCGACGAGCAACCGCACCGCTTGAAAGTTTTCGAGTAACGGCGTCATCACGCGAGTTACGTCCTGCACGGCAAGACCGATGCGCGTCTTCCCCTGTTGCACCCGGGCGTTGTAAGCGCCTTCCGAGCGGGGAAGAGATTGGGTGTCCAACTCCAGTGCGCGGGCGGCAAGCAGGTCGGCGATGTCACGTTTCAACTCAAATTCAGGCAAGCCCTGGGCATACACCTTGAGTTTGTCGAAACCCGGCAGCCACTGTGCCTGGGTGTTCAGTTCCTTGCGGTTGGCAAGTTGAAACAGCCGCAACAGACCGTGCCGCGACTGCCGCCGCGATTTGTCCGGCGAGTCAGCCAGTCGCAGCGAAATCGAATCGCGATGATCGACCAGCGTTGGATACGCCGTGATCGCCATGTTGCCCCGACGCACTTCGAGCGTTTCAGGAAAGTCGCCAAAGTCCCATGTTGTCACTTTGTCGCGGCTCCAGGTCGGATCGTCAATCGCCGCAACGGACGCCGCCGCCTGTACACCGAGTTCTTTACGCAACGTTTCAAGTTGCCGTCCTTCGGCGATTGGTTTGCCATCGCTACCGACGACGCGAATATTCATCACCAGTTCGCTTGGCAGCCGTTCGCCCGCGAAATCGGCAATCGTCACCCGTTCGCCTGCAAGGCGACTGACGTGCCGCGCAACTGTTTCCTCGATACTGCCTTCGCCGAATCGCAGTTGCGAGACAATCGCTTTGGTCGTGTCGGGAATCGGCACCAACGGTCGTCGTAACGTTTTGGGCAATGCCCGTAACATCGCCTCGACTTTTTGCTCAAGCAACCCCGGAACAAGCCAGCCGAGTCGCGACGGCTCAACTTCGCGCAAACTTTCAATCGGCACAATCACAGTGAGACCGTCGTCCGCTTCGCCGGGTTTGAACGTGTATTCAATACGGGCTTCGGTGCCGTGCAGTGTCGCCAGCGCATCGGGAAACTGTGCCGCCGTTGCTTCGTCGATTTCCTCCCGTGCGACATCGCCGAGCGTCATCAAAAGGTTGCGCCGTCCGTTGTTGTCAAGCGTTTTGTGCCAGCGTTCGAGCGTCGGCCTGTCATACACCGTGTCGGGAATACGGCTTTGGTAAAAATCGTAAATCGCCCGGGTACCGAGCAGGAAATCGTGCCGTCGCAACTTTGCCTGCAATGCAATCGCCTCTTCACGAATGGCCTGATTATGCCGAAAAAACTCGACTTTCGTGTCAAGCTCGCCATCCACCAACGCGCAGTTGATAAAAATTTCGCGGGCTTCCTGCGGATTGACGGTGCCGTAATTGACACGGCGTCTCGGCACGAGCGTCAGTCCGAACAGCGACACTTTTTCGTAAGCGTTGACATACCCCGTTTCCGGCGACCAATGCGGCTCGTTGTAACTCTTGTTGATCAGGTGCCCGGCCAACGGCTCAACCCAATCAGTCTCAATACGCGCGACCGTCCGCAAATACTTCCGTGTCGTCTCGACACGTTCTGTTGCAACGATCCAATTTAGGTGGCGAGTGGCGAGTGGTGAGCGGCCAGTCACATTTTGGCAATCACTAGCCACTAGCCCCTCGCCACTCGCCACTCTCTTGGCAACCCCGCTGCCCGGCCAGAGAAAAAACTTGCCGCCGCCGGTCACGTTGTACTCATATTTCTGATCCCGCTGCGCAATGCCCGACAACATCCCTGTAAGAATCGCACAATGCAAGTTGTCATATAAGGCTTCGGACTTCGGACTTCGGACTTCAGGTTTGTCATTTGATACTTCATTCTGAAGCCTGAAACCTGAAGTCTCACCCAGAAGCCTCTTGAGCTGCAAATGAATATCCGACCACTCGCGCATCCGGTTGTACGAAAGAAAATTCTGCGCACGTGCCTTGCGAAGCTGGTTTTGCGAAATCTTGTCTTTCAGGTTGTGGTAAAACTCCCACATCTTGAGGTAAGCGAGAAAATCAGACTGCGGATCAAGAAATTTCTGATGGGCCGCGTCCGCTTTTTCCTGCAATTCGTGTGGTCGTTCGCGCGGGTCCTGGATTTCGAGTGCCGCCGCGATAATCAGCATCTCACGCAATGCACCGTTTTCGTTCGCCGCAAGAATCATGCGTCCAATACGCGGGTCAACCGGCAGTTGCGCCAACTGCCGACCAATGGACGTGAGGTTTTTCTCGTTGTCGATGGCTCCAATTTCGAACAGCGTTTTGTAACCGTCTGTGATTGCCGCCGAACGTGGCGGATCGATGAACGGGAACTTTTCGACGGCACCCAACTGGAGTGATTTCGTTTGCAAAATGACCGACGCAAGGTTGGTCCGCTGAATTTCCGGTGTCGTGTAACGGTCGCGCTTGTTGTAATCGGATTCCGAATACAGCCGCACACAAACGCCCGGTCCGACACGTCCGCAACGTCCGGCACGCTGGTCTGCGGACGCTTGTGAGACGGCTTCAATCGGCAGTCGTTGCGTGCGGGACCGCGCCGAGTAGCGGCTCATGCGTGCCGTGCCGGTGTCAATAACGAAGCGGATGCCCGGCACAGTGAGCGACGATTCCGCAACGTTGGTCGCAATGACAATCCGGCGGTGAGCCGAGGTTTTGAAAATGCGCTGTTGCTGCTCGACGGGCAATCGCGCATAAAGCGGCAAAATTTCCGTCTTGCGCAAGGGGTCACCAGGCAATGTGTGCGAACGGAGCAGTTTCGCCGTTTCGAGAATGTCGCGCTCGGTCGGCATAAACACGAGCATGTCACCGGGGCCTTCCGCCGCAAGTTCGTCCACCGCTTTCAGCACTGCCCGCAACGGGTCCGATTCGTCTGCATCGTCACTCTCCGTCTCGTCAATATCCTCCGTGAGCATCGGACGATAGCGGATTTCAATCGGGTAAGTGCGTCCGGACACTTCAATGACCGGCACCTTTTTGTTGCCCATACTAAAATGTTCGGCAAAGCGTGCGGCATCAATGGTGGCCGAGGTGATGATCAGTTTCAGGTCACGACGTTGCTTGACAAGACGACGCATCATGCCGAGTAAAAAGTCAATGTTCAGCGAGCGTTCATGGGCTTCGTCAATAATGATCGTGTCGTATTGCTCGAAAAACTTGTCGTTTTGCGATTCGGCGAGCAAAATGCCGTCGGTCATCAGTTTGACGAGCGTTTCGGACGAGGTTTGATCGGAGAATCGAACCTTGTAACCGACATGCTTTCCAAGCGGCGTGCCGAGTTCTTCGGCGATGCGCGCAGCAACCGAACGCGCGGCAATGCGTCGCGGTTGCGTGTGACCGATCATGCCATACAAGCCGCACCCGATGTCGAGGCAGATTTTCGGCAATTGCGTTGACTTGCCCGAACCGGTCTCGCCGCAAATCACGACGACCTGGTTGGTCTTGAGCGTTTCCGCAATTTCCGCACGACGCTCATTGACCGGCAAGGTTTCGTCAAACGCGAGCTTCGGCCAATGTTTCCGCCGTTGTTCGACTTTCTGGTACGAAACGGCAATGTCGTTTTCGAGCGTCTCCCGCCGCGCGGATAAGTCACGCCCACCGCCCCACCCGTCGAGCGATTTCCGTTCCAACTGCCGCAACCGGTTGCCCAGCCGAAAACGGTCGGCCAGCATGACGTGCGAAATTTCCTTTTTCAATTTTGAGAAGTCGGGCATGAGAGTCTATGCCCTGAGGGGCAAGGCATAACAGTCCAAGACAATGATCTTGTTATACCACACAATGGATTCGGGCCTTGAGGATGATGTTCCAGTGGAATAGAATGGCTTATTGTAAGCAACAGAGTGAAATTGTCAATTCACAGCCGCGTTACAGGGTGACGCGGCTAACGTGTCTTTGTGCTCTGCGCTTTACAGGATTTTCGCCTTGATCGCGTTGATCAAGCTGACCGCCTGACCGATTTCTTCTTTCTGCCGGGCGGGTTCCTGCGGGATTTCGCGTTCGATGGTCAGTGGGCCGTCGTAGCCGATGTCCTTGAGCGTGCGAAGGAACGCTTCGGCATCAACTTCGCCTGTCCCAAAGGGAACTTCAGCCCCCCAATCGACGCCGGGCTTGCCTTTCGTCGCAGTGCCGTCCTTGCAATGGACGCTCCGCACGTAAGCCCCGACTTTTTTCAGCGCACCCAGCGGATCACCGATACCGTACAGAATCAGGTTGGCCGGGTCGAAGTTGATGAAAAGGTTGTCCGTTCCCACGTCGCTGATGAATGTGAGCAAACCTTCGACGCTTTCCTGGCCGGTTTCAAGATGCAGACGCTGTCCGTTCGCTTTGAGATGTTCGCACAGGTCCCTGACACAAGCGACCATCTCTTTGTACTCGTCGGAACCCGTGTCGTGCGGCACGAAACCGATGTGCGAACCGATCGCATCGACGCCCAGCAGTTTGGCGAAGTCGGCAATGTCCTTCGACTCGGCGAGACGCGCGGCACGGGTTGCTTTCGGAACCAGCCCGACCGTCTCGGCGGTGATCTTGATCGACTCGTAACTTTCGCCTTCAAAGCCGCAAAAGACGACTGAGATTTCGATACCGTACCCGGCCAGCTTGTCGAGAAACTCCTTCGCTTTTTCCGGCGTCCGCGATTGCGGGTGCGGCGTGTGCAACTGAATCGTCTTGATGCCCAACTCGCGAACCACGTCCAGTTGTACGCCAAGACCGGCATCAATACTGGCAAATACTCCAACAGGCCATTTTTCCATAGTGTGTCACTCCCAATACTGTCATTGAACTGTTTGTCAGATAAACGGAAACTTGTTTCGCATGACAACCCATGCCATGTCTGTCCGAAACGATTGTATCATACCACAATTCCGTTCTGAAAGAAAGAACATGCCGGAAAATGTTGCGTCGTTCATGGTGAGGTCGTTCTGCCTTTGGCAAGCGACGCGACGACGCCAATGCCCATCACGCAAAGGATGACGCCGAGCGAAACCCAGGTCATGGTGTTCGAAAGGCCGTGTGCTTCAATGTGGTGCAAAACCATCATCTTGCAGCCGACGTAAAGCAGAATGACAATGATGCTTTGCTTGAGGTAACGGAATTGCCGGATCATCGCGGCCAGCGCGAAATACAGCGACCGTAATCCGAGAATGGCGAAAATATTCGATGTGAACACGATGAACGGGTCCGTCGTGATCGCGAAAATCGCAGGGATGGAATCAACGGCGAACACAACATCCATACTTTCGACGACCAACAGCACGAGAAACAGCGGCGTCAGAAACAGCCGTCCGTCAAGCCGGACGAAAAACTTTTCGCCGTGATAATCGCCCGTGACGGGAAAAAACCGTTTGGCCAGTCTGACGAGGGGATTCTTTTCCGGGTGCACTTCCTCATGTTTGACGAACATCATTTTCAGGGCGGTAAAAATCAGGATCAGCCCGAACACGTAATTCATCCATCCGCTGAACCAATGCAGGGCGGTTGTGCCAATGCCGATCATCACCCCGCGCATGACCAGCGCGCCGAGAATGCCCCAGAACAGGACGCGGTGCTGGTAAATCGCCGGAACGCCGAAAAACGTGAACACCATGCTGATGACGAAAATATTGTCGAGACTCAGCGATTTTTCAATGATGTAGCCGGTGAAAAATTTGACCGCCGCCTGTGTGCCGTCCAGATCGACATGACCGTGGTGTGTGCCGATGCCGAACAGGTGGTGTTCGTACATGAAATAAACGGCAACGTTGAACAGCATGGCCATGACGATCCATACGATTGTCCAACGGACCGCCTCGCGAATACCGATGACGTGCGCCTTGCGGTTGAACACCCCCAAATCGAGGGCGAGAAAAACCATGACCAATGCGATAAAACCGATCCAAAGCCAGATTGTTTCCATGAGAGGGGGCTGGGGTTAGGGATGAGTATGGTTCGCCGCGTCATCCTGTGACGCGAAGTGGTTGGGCGGTCACGCTTCAATAATAGGTCCAATAATAAGCGCGATTTGTCGAACGGTCGAAAACCGCGCAGCCTCCTGAATGTTCACCATACCCTGCGGAAAGACCGTCGGTGACAGATGGTCTCTCTTCCTCTTCTTTACGCGGGTGTATGGAACCCTGGATGGTGACATTTCCGGTAATGGGTTCGCAGTATTCCCAACGACTTTGAGATGAAATCCAACGTTGGAACGCTTCTTCCGATATGGTAAATTCGTAATAGCTTGTCCCGCGATAACCACGACGCCAGGAAAAATCGGAGCCTTCCGGCGGAAATCCGCCTTTTCGCGGAAGCTGCTCATACGAGAAATGTTCACCAAGTGCGGGATATTGACGTTCCGTAGAGACAAGGTATGCCGAAAGCAAAGTAACGCACCCGGTCATGAGAATGATTCCCATGATCTTCCTGTGCCGAAACTTGCTACCGGATTGATTCTTGAGAAATTTCCGTCCTTCAGGCAAAAACGGTTTTTGCCGCCGGATGGTTTGTATTCGTATCAGACAGCCGATGACGAGAAATAGTAAGCCGCAAGTCGGTATTCCGACTTGGTATTTCCAGGCATCCGTGTCTTTCATGATTTCAGTATTATGTTGCAGTAAACTGCCAACTGTGGAGACAACCAGAAAAATGCCGAATCCAATCCATACTTCGTGGTAAGCTCTCGACACAACAGGTTCACGGCAAAACAGGGCGGAATATTGTTTGTAGGCCAACCAGATAAACGGGGGAACAAAAGGAGCTCCCACTACCGAACCCAATGAAGGACCACAAGGAAAAAAGAATGGGGCAATGACCGCAGTTACCCAAAGCAGACAGAAACCGATGACAATCAATCCCGTGATCATTGCAAACAGGGATCGTCTTTTCAATGCACGATCAGACGTTTTTGTGTCGTCGAAGTTTTTCATGGATTGGTCAAATCGAGGTGAAAATTTGTTTTTTTCTCAAAACCCTCTGCGAAATTTGGCATCATCTGTCGATAAAACCACGACGGCGAAATGCCATTGACCGCTCTGTTACCGACACGGCTCTGATTTCCGCCGGTCAATCCCGTTTTTTCCCAACGAACAGATAATACGGCGTCTTGAAAAACGGGAGCGGGAACCAGGGCAGACGGGTTTTGCGTTCGTCGAAATACACCGGCTCGAACAGTTTGTGCAGGTACGGGACGTGGTCCGGCGACGGGAACACGTTGTCCGAAGCGAACCAAACCGGCCAGAACGAGCGCGTGGCCCAACCGTGTTTGCGGAACGCTTCGTCCGGGTGCTTGCGCGAAACGTAAAAGTCAACCACGCCGATGCGTCCGCCCGGCTTGAGCAGTGCGTGGGCGTGTCGAATCGCGGCGAACCAGTCCGGGATCATCGTCAGCGAGTAGGAAAAGGTGATGACGTCCGCCTGCTGTTCTTCGAGCACAAACCGCGTCGCGTCCGCCTCGGCTGTGACAACATTGTTCCAACCGTGTGATTCCGCCCGTTGTTCGGCCATTTTCAAAAGCGACCCGGCCAAATCGACGACATACACTTTTTTCAACTTGGCTATGCTGTCGCCAAACGCTTCCAGATTTGCACCGGTACCGCCGCCCATGTCGAGCCAGACTTCGCCCTCGTTCGTGCCAAGTTGTTGCCAAAGTTCCTCACGGCCTTTCAGCAGCCGTTTGCGAAACGCATCGTAATCCCCCGCCTGACCGCCGTAAAAATTCTCCATGCGTGAAGCGTGCGTCTTGCCGCGAACCGGTCGAACAGCCATATGGTACAGCACCTTCATGTCGGAAATCAAACTCATGATTTTTCTTTATCCCCGATGAAATGAAAAAAACGCAATGATTCGCCCGTGAGCGTCAGCACGAGCGAACGCCGGTGTTTGGCATGACGATGTTCGCAGAGGTAAATCCCCTGCCAGGTGCCAAGCAGTAACCGTCCCCCGCCGACGGGTACGGTCAATGAGACGCCGAAAAGCGACGTTTTGACGTGCGCGGGCATGTCGTCACGGCCTTCGATGGTGTGCGTGTAAGGCAACGATTCCGGCGCAAGACGGTCAACCGCCATTTCGAGGTCGGTCAGGACGTCAGGATCGGCGTTTTCGTTGATCGTCAGCGATGCGGATGTGTGTTGCAGGAAAAGATGCAGCAAGCCAACCTTGATTTCCGCAATTTCCGGCATCGCGTTGAGGATTTCCCGCGTGATGGGCGTCAAACGCCGCCGTGACGACGGTTCAAGAACAATGTGACGTTGGTACCAAACAGTCATCGTTGCGACAAGAGGTTCACTGGGAACCTGCCCTTTCCTGGAACTCGTTTAACGCTATTCAATAAAACACCGGTCTTGAGAAATTATCGGCTCCCGGTGCATCCGCTTGCCGCTGACGGTCAACCATACCCCCGTGGCGTCGGTCGTCAAGGTGACACAAGGACAACAAGTATTTTACCATATCCCCAACTTCGGACGCAAGGGGGCGGACATTTCGTTTTCATGGCCATCCGACTTGCCGTGGCACGTCTTCTCAAAAGATTTCCCGTGTCCGGGACGCGGGGCAAAACGGATTCACCGGGCTACGGTTTTGTGGTATAATGCAAACAATTGCCGGAGTTGGGGCGAAACGCAGTGTGGCCGTTCCGTGACCGTCGCGGCTCTAATTTGTTGTGCCTTCGTGCGAAACCACTATGCAAAACGAAATTACTTCATCCATTTCGGATTACCTCACTGAACTCGAGCGTCAGTATGAAACCGGCTTTGCGCGGGAGCATACGTACCGGCCTGCGTTGCAACAACTGCTGGCCGCGATGTTGTCGCATCTCATCGTGTCGAACGAACCGGCACGTCAGGCTTGCGGTGCGCCGGACCTGATTCTGTTGCGCAAGGAGGACACTATTCCTGTTTCTTTCGTCGAAGCCAAAGACATTGACGATCCCGACCTGACCGGACGCAAAGCCAATCAAGAGCAGTTCGACCGTTACAAACGCTCGCTTGACAACATTATCTTTACCGACTACCTCGATTTCCTGCGTTATGAAAAGTGGCAACATTCCGGCAACGATGTCCATATCAACGAAGCGCAGTATTTCGGGCATGTTCCGCCGGAAACGTGGGAGTTTTCCATCGGCGGTTACCAACCCGCGCAAAAGTGGCTGAAAGACCGCAAAGGCCGCAAACTGACTTATAACGACATCTCGCATTACCAGCGAATCATCCGCGCGCTGAAAGAAACCGGGAACATCATGCTGGAAGTGGATGAAGCGATGGGGTGACAACAAGAGAAGAATGAGCGTCATGAGAGATATTTTTTCAAACGTATTGCTTTTCGCCCAAGCCGCAGATGAAATCGGGCAGGTGTTTGACCGCCGTGTGATGCTGATTTTTCCGGCGGCATTACTCGTTTTTCTTTTGCCGGCACTGTTACGGCGCGTTTACCCGACCAGGTTGCTGTTCGTGACGATTCTTGCGGCAACATTTTTCTCAACGCTCCTTTATGCTTACGACGATTTTTGGTACGTCTTGTTGACTGCCGATGCGGCCATCGCACTGATTTTGCTGTTCGATGGTTTCGCGACGCTGCCCGTCATTGGGCAACCGTTTCGTGTGCGGCGCGATGTGGACCGCATTGCCTCGCTCGCACGACCGCATTTGATCCGGTTGCGCATCGAAAACCGCACCCGGCGGAAATTTCGTCTGACGGTCAAGGATGATGTGCCGCCGACGCTTTGCCCCGATACGGAGGCGTTTTCCGAACGTACATTGCCGGGACGTTCCGCCGAAACATTCGAATATGAAATCAAACCGAAAGAACGCGGGCTGTTCCGCCTTGAAGAAGTTGCGTTACGTGTCCGCAGCCTGCTCGGATTTTGGCATCGCGACATCACGATTCCCTGCGAGAGCGAAATCTGCGTTTACCCGAACCTGCGGCAAATGACCGAATACGACCTGCTCGCCCGCACCGACCGCTTGCATCAACTCGGCGTGCGGGTGGCCCGGCGCGTCGGGCATGACAACGATTTCGAGCGGCTCCGCGATTACCAGCTTGACGATCAATACAAGTTCATGGACTGGTCGGCGACCGCCCGGCGGCAGAAACTGACGGTCAAGGATTTTCAAATGTCGCGCAGCCAGCGCATCATGTTCCTGGTCGATTGCGGCCGGATGATGACCAACCTGTCACGCAACGGCCTGACGCTGCTCGATCATTCGCTCAATGCGGCCTTGATGCTCAGTTACGTGGCCATCCGGCGATTCGACGCGGTGGGGATGCTCTGTTTCTCCAATCGCATCATCAATTACATCCCGCCGACTTCGGGACAGCGGCAGATGAGCCGGCTGTTGCACGGCTTTTTCAACCTGTTCCCCGAACCGGTTGAGTCCCGCTACGATGAGGCCTTCGCGTATCTGGCCTCACGGTGCCGCAAGCGTTCGCTGGTCGTTCTCGTGACCAACGTTGCCGACCTGGTCAACGCAAAGGCCATCCAGAATCACCTGACCAACATCACGGGGCGTCATCTTCCACTGGGGGTGTTCTTGCGCGACCACGAGATTTTCGACCCGCTCACAAATTTTTTCAAGACGCGGGAGGCTTCAGGCTTCAGGTTTCAGGCTTCAGATTCCGCTTTGGCACTCTCTGCTGAAGTCCGAAGCCTGAAGTCGGAAGCCCACGAATTTTGGCGTGCCGGTGCCGCCGCTGATATTTTGAACTGGCGTCACAAGGTCATCAACGACCTCAAGCACCAGGGAACGCTGACGCTCGACACGTTCCCCGAAGACATGACCGCCCCGTTGATCAACAAATACCTCGAAATCAAAGCCCGGCAGTTGCTCTGAGCGTGCCTTTCACTGAATCGGAACACGAGACACATGAGGTGTACATAACCCTGCCACAAAATGGATTTTATGGATTTTTCAGAAATTATCCAGGCATACACATAAGACTTCAGGTCTTCATAAACGACCGGTTTGTGGCGGAGTACGGTATAGTAAAGGTTTTCCCGGCAGGGATTTTTGGTAGAATGACAAGGTTGGCTGGAGAATTACGGATTCCGAAAACGATTCAACAACAAGAATCAAGGATTAAACTCCCATGAAACATTTTATTTTTTCGATCGTGTTGATGGCCTTCGTCAGCGTGGCAACTTTTGCACGGGAACCGCAACCGGAGCGGACCGATTGGTTCGTGAAACACGGTTATGGTGTATTCGTTCATTATTTGAACAAACTTCAAAACAATCCCGAACACGTCGCCAGCCTCGGCAAGTCAACGTCCTGGGACGAATGCGTCAACGAATTTAACGTCGAACTGTTCGCCGACCGGATGAAGGAAACCGGAGCCGGTTACGTCATCTTCACGGTCTTGCAACGAGAACGGTTCTTGATCGCCCCGAACGAGACCTTTAATCAATTGACCGGTTATCAAACAGGGGAAGCCTGTGCCGGCCGGGATTTGATCGAAGAGCTTTATCAAGCCTTGAACAAACGGGGAATCGACCTGATGCTCTACTTCACCGGGGACTCCGCCGTTGACGATCCGAAAGCCCGCCAGGGGTTGAGCATCTCTTTTCCCGTTCAAGAGGAATTTGTGCGAAAATGGGCTTCCGTCGCCGCCGAATATGGGGAGCGCTACAAAGACAAGATCAAAGGGTACTGGGTTGATGGTTCTTATGAATTCATTGGTTACAATGATCACCTGCTTGGGATTTTCGCTGAGGGGCTGCGGGCTGGATACCCGGAGCGGATTCTTGCTTTCAACCCCGGCGTGGAGATGCGTGCCTATTCGGTTCATGACGATTTCACGGCGGGCGAGATGAATTCGTTCGAGTTGTTTCCGCCGAACGGTCGTTTTCTTGACGGGACACAGTGGCACATTCTCTCTTTTCTTGGCACCAGTGCGGGCAACATCTCCGCCAGTTGGGGCCAGCCGGGAACCTGTCAAGGCAAGCAGGAACTGGCGGAATATGTCTGGCAGGTCAATTCGCTCGGCGGCGTCGTGTCCATCGACGTGCTGTTGTACCGCGACGGCGAAATGGACCGTTCGCAACTCGAGGTTTTGAAACCGTTGCGGCAAAACATCGCCGCGTTGGACGCCATTCGTTATGCCTGGAAGGAAGGCAAAGCGATTCCGGCGAACAATATCGCCTGGAGGAAACCCGCTGCGCTGAAAAGCAACGACGGTCAGCGTTTTCTGATTCCAAGCGTGGGACCGGTCCATGCCGCCCGATACGGAAACGATGGGAACCGGAGAACCACGGCCATCGGGGCCGGCAATTGGGCGTGGACTTACGAAATCGATCTTTTGGAACCGGTGACGATTTCCCGGGTTGTCGTTCACTTCGGCTCCGGCTATGCGACCGATCTGGAGGTATGTGTCGTCGATCCTCAAAACCGGGAAACTTCCCTGGGACGGTTCACTGATCAGAAAGGCGAAAGCCTTGATCTGAAGTTCGAACCGAAGGAATCCCGATGGATTCGTGTTCGCGCACACAAACCGGACGGTCCCGATCAACCGGGAACGCAAATGTCGGTTGCCGAAGTGGAAGTGTACGAACCGTCGACGACCCCATAAAACCCCGCCTCGCTGTCAACCGTTCGGAGGTCTGACCGGACTCTACCGCACAACGTCAGGAAAGTGAAGTTTTAAAACAGCAGCCCGGAGCGTAAGCGACGGGTTTTTCGGGTGCGCTACCGTTGAACCGGTCACTTACGTTCCCGGTTGCTGTCCTGCTTAAAATACCAAATGATTGGCTTGGGACAGTTTCGCCCCGCGTCTTGGATGCGGGGTGAAGAGTTTCGCCGCGTCAGCCTGTCACGCGCTGTTCCAGAGTAGCCTCACCAGATTTTTCAAGAAAAAACCATCTTTTTTTCCACATCGGTTTGACTCTTGAAGACAATTCGTTTACAATAACAGTAGGCAAAATGGCCGAATCGTTAAAATGGCGGTTTTTTGGTTATTTTTGCCCACAGCGTGTGTTTTCTGGAAATATTTCCCCTGTTCCCCGTGATATGAGAGGTTGAAAATATGAGCCCGCTTTTTGCGTTTGGTCCAGCCATGAGTCCGACAACGCTGATTATCGTTGCCGCGATTGCATTTCTGTTGTTCGGAAATCGACTGCCGAGTGTTATGCGCTCACTTGGACGCAGTGTGACGGAATTCAAAAAAGGAGTTGCCGGTATCGAAGACGATATCAACGAAGCCGTTGCCAAGGCGGAAAAATCCGTTGATGCGTCTGACAAGCACGAATAATTCCCACTTGAACCGAAGTCAGGTCGGTCTCGTTGTGATCGCCATCGTTTCCTTTGAGGAGTAACCATGTCTCCTGTGACAATCATCGTGCTTTTATTGCTTGGCGTGATGCTTTTCGGCGGCAAGTTGCCGGAAATGGCACGCGACATCGGGAAAAGTCTGCTCGAATTTCAGCGCGGCATGAACGAATGGGGCAATGAGGCGAAAAAGACGATTTTCGACGAAACAACATCGAAAACCGTCGACAAGGACGACCCCGTTCCGGTGCCTGAACCGGCACCGCAGGAAACCTCCGCCCCCAAATTCGAACCGCCTGCCGAGTGATTTTTCAACGCGGAATACGCGGTAGAAAATGGAGCAGGCGGTATTTTTGCTATTGTGTTCAGTTGTGTCCAGTCCAATCTTTTTTGTGAGTTTTTTCAGCGGGTAAAAAATCTCCGGTTCTGATGTCATGGCAGACGAAGATCAAGCGAAAAAAAAGTTCTCATTACCCTGGCCGGTCATTTTTGTAGTGATTATCATTGGCGGGTTCTATTTTTGGAAAAATTTTCAAATTCGTTTCGATCAGGATCAAGGGATCGTTTTCGCCCGGCGCGGTGAAAAAACACCGTTGGATAATCCTCCGCCGCAGAACGCGGTGGACAGCGAAACTGCACAACCGTCACCACAACCAACTGCGACGAATGAAGTGACACCGATGACCACCATGTCGATTGCGACATGGGATTTGACGCCGCTCAATGTTGAGAAACTGACGGATGACACAAGGGCGCAACAAATTTCCGACGTCATCGCCCTGTTCGACCTGATTGCAGTCCAGGGAGTTGCGCAGACAACGCGGCCGCTGGATGAAATCATCCGCCGAATCAACGCCAAAGGAAAAAAGTACGCTTACGTCATTCCGAATCATATCGGAAATGTGCCCGAATATGTTGCGTTTCTTTTCAACACGGAAACGGTCAAGTATGACCCGGACAAAACCCGTGAAATCGTTGAGTCGTCCCTCTCCTACCGACCGTTGGTAGCCCTGTTTTGTGCAGTACAGCCCCCTCCGGAAAAAGCGTTTACTTTCAATTTGGTCAATGTCAAGATTCCCGATGACAGAAAAGAGATTGAAACGAAGGTTCTTGGCCGGGTTTTCCGCCAGGTTCGGGATGACGACCCGACGGAAGATGACGTCATCATGCTGGGGAATTTCGGGTTGCCTGTGCAACAAATCCAGTCCCTGTGCGATGTTCCGTATATGGCAATAGCGCACGATAACGTGACAACGACCATTGACGGGATGGATTCGACGACAAACATCGTTTTTGACCGAATGCGCACCGTCATTCACGTGGAATGTATCGGTAATACCAGACAGGTGGATTTCATTAAGTTATTCGACTTGAAACTGTCCGAAGCGGCTTCCATCGCCAGACACTTTCCCATTTGTACGGATTTCAGCGTTTTTGAAGCACTCCCGCCTCAATGAAATCTGATCGGAAATATATTCCATTGCAGTGAAATATTTGCACAATCGGGATTTCGTAAAAGGGGATGGCTCATCCCCGATTTCAAGTTGACATTCTTTCCGGCTCTTTTTTTGACGCGAACCACTCATAATATCGTGAAATATAGAAATGTTTTTCGTGTATTTCGGGATGGTTGACGTGGTTCGCGCTAAAAAAAGAAATCCAGGGACTCGCGCAGAAAAACGAGCGGAAAAAACCATGTTATTTCTGTGCGAGTTCTTAGTGACACGGCAAAACTCCTGGCAACCGTCTCTATCGAAAACGTGAAGGGAGAGTACAATGATTTATGTTCCGCCATCGGCAGGAAATAGAAAAAGATTTTGTACGGGAGAATAAGTCAATCATGGCGAACAAGAATTTAACGCAGGCGAAAAACGCCAAGAACGATGAATTCTATACGCAGTGGGCGGACATCGAAAGAGAGGTTCAGGCGTACCAGGAGTTCGATCCCGATGTTTTCCGGGACAAAACGGTTTTATGCCCTTGCGACGATCCTTACGAAAGCAAGTTTTTCAAGTATTTTGCTTTGAAATTTGGCGAGTTTCAGCTCAAAAAACTGATTGCCACCTGCTACGCCGGCTCTCCCATTGCCAACACGCAGCTTTCTTTATTTGACGATGAAAGCGAAGACAATAAAACCACAAGAAATCCACACAAAATTGAAATCACGGAAATTCCTGACCTGAATCGCGATGGAGCGGTGGACTTGGCCGATGTGGAATTGCTTCTTGCCAGTGATAGAAACCATCTCACCCGACTGAAAGGCGATGGGGATTTTCGAAGCGAAGAGGTAAAAAAACTGAGAGATGAAGGATATGGACGCCGATCATGTAACGGCATGGAGCAAAGGCGGCACGACGGACGTCAAAAATTGCCAAATGCTTTGCAAGCTGCGTAATCAAGCAAAAGGCAATAAGTAAAAAGTTACCAATTTATAAGACATCAATCAAACAAGCTTCAATCACATCCACTCATGAAAACGAACGAACTCCGTGAAAAGTATCTTGAATTTTTTGAAAGCCGGGGCTGTGTGCGTCGTCCGAGCGACGTGCTGGTGCCGAAATGGGACCCGTCGGTGTTGTTCACGCCGGCGGGGATGAACCAGTTCAAAGACCATTTTCTCGGTCGTTGCAAACTGGAGTTCACCCGTACGACGACCTGCCAGAAATGCCTGCGAACCGGCGACATCGACAACGTCGGACGCACGGCGTACCATCACACGTTTTTCGAAATGCTCGGCAGAATTTAATGTCACAAAAAATTCCTTCTGTGGACAGTTTGACAATACAAATTAAGACCAAAAATAAAATCGTTTAGGCGGAGTTGCTGATTGGATATGATAACAAAATTAAAGAAAATCACCATTGGCGGTTACAAGTCTTTTCCTGGAAATGAACCTTTGGAAGTGATGTTTGGTGACATCAATATTCTTATCGGAGCTAATGGTGCTGGAAAAAGCAACTTCATTTCGTTTTTTAAAATGCTCAATATGATGACGACTGGAGCATTACAAGAATACATCGGGCAGCAAGGTGGAGCGAATTCGCTTTTGCATTATGGTTTCAAAAAAACACCAATCCTTGAAGGGGCTCTTGATTTTCGAGATGAAAAAAACAAAGAGAATGCTTATTTTTTTCGACTTGCTCATGCGAGCCCGGATACGTTGATTTTCACAGAAGAAAACACAACTTATCGTCTCAAGCCTGGAACGTCACACAAAAAAATTGATCTTGGCGTCGGACATAAAGAATCGAAATTATTAAGTGATGACGCAAAACAAACCAACTCGCTCCGTATTATGGGCATGATATTGAAAAAATGCCAAGTTTATCAGTTTCATGATACGACAGCAAAGTCATACATTCGAAACAAGACATCAACAGGAAACAATTATTACTTATATTCCGATGGCGGCAACCTCGCGGCCTATCTTTTGGGAATGAAGTCCGCAGAGTCCTATTTGCCTTACTACAAACGCATCGTCCAGTGGATAAGAAATATCTTTCCGTTGTTTGGCGATTTTGCTTTGGAACCGTCGCCGTTTTACCCCAATATAACGATGCTCAACTGGCGGGAAAAAGGGAGCGAGTACGTTTTCGGGCCACATCAAATTTCCGACGGTACGTTGCGGTTTATGGCACTGGCAACGCTTTTGTTGCAACCGCCGGATTTGCTTCCGAATTTGCTCATTATTGACGAGCCCGAACTGGGATTGCACCCGGCAGCGGTCGGCGCATTGGCTGGAATGGTGCAAACAGCATCCCAACATTGCCAGGTGATTCTGGCCACGCAATCGCCACGACTTTTAGACGAGTTTGCGCCTGAAGATATTATCGTTGCCGAACGAGATAAACGCAACCAGTGCAGCATATTGAAGCGGTTAAATTCAGGGGAACTCAACGATTGGATTGAAGATTATTGTCTTTCCGAACTCTGGGAGAAGAATATTCTGGGAGGGCAACCATGATTTACCTCCATGTAATCGCCGAAGGTCAGACCGAAAAACGTTTTGTCGATCATCTCCTTGCCCCTTATCTCGGCTACGATTATTGTGTTGATACTTCCCTGGTTATGACAAGCAAAGATTTGAGTCGGGGAAGACGTTATAAAGGTGGTTTGGGTAATTATCAAAAAGTCAAAAAAGATATTGTACGCCGCCTCAAACAACATCATGGAGCCGGGCATTGTTTTACAACGATGTTCGATTTGTATGCGTTGCCAATGGATTTTCCGGGATTTTCCGAATTACAAATGATCATTGATTCTTATCAAAGGGTAAAACAGTTTGAAAACGCTCTTGCCGATGATGTCGGCGACAACCGTTTTATACCATATATTCAGTTACATGAATTTGAAGCGATGATTTTTGTTGAACCGGGACAATTGGTGTTTGAGTATCCCGACATGGAATCAAAAATCGAAAAACTCAATCGAGTGTTGGACGAGAAAAACATCAAAAACAATCCGGAGTTGATTGATGAGGGTGAAGAAACGGCACCATCAAAGCGGATACTCAAAATCATCGCCGATTACAATAAACCGATCGCCGGAGTCAACACAGTCGAAAGAATCGGCATCAATGCCATCAGGAGCAAATGTCCGCATTTTGACGAGTGGTTGAAAAAACTGGAACAACTGAAGCCAAACTTGCACCAACAATAACAAGCATCATATCAAGCCATAACCCATGCAAACGAACGAACTCCGCGAAAAGTATCTTGAATTTTTTGAAAGCCGGGGCTGTGTGCGTCGTCCGAGCGACGTGCTGGTGCCGAAGTGGGACCCGTCGGT
>Ga0099364_10001941_pt1 | contig 33432 bp, 34 predicted proteins | sample TergutTh196P3_FD_73070 | JGI IMG/M metagenome (GOLD analysis project Ga0099364, IMG submission 73070) | Microcerotermes parvus P3 segment gut microbial communities from Pointe-Noire, Republic of the Congo - Th196 P3 | ecosystem: Host-associated > Arthropoda: Insects > Digestive system > Gut ... | reverse complement strand
CAGAAAGCGAGAAGAATTTATTTGCAATTGTAAAAAAGGCAAAAAAACTTCAGAAAGCCTGCGGTGTAAAACTTCTTTGGGGAACTGCAAATGTATTCTCCAATCCAAGGTTTATGAACGGCGCGGCGACTAACCCCGAATTCGGAGTAGTAGCCCTTGCTGCAACACAGGTTAAAGCTGCAATAGATGCAACAATAGAACTGGGCGGCGCAGGTTATACCTTCTGGGGCGGTCGCGAAGGTTACAACAGCATGCTTAATACTGATCTTAAAAAAGAAAAGGATAACCTTGCACGCTTTTTAACCATGGCAAGGGATTACGGACGTAAGCAGGGCTTTAAGGGTCCTTTCTATATAGAGCCTAAGCCCATGGAACCTACCAAGCACCAATACGATTATGATACAGAAACTGTAATTGGCTTCCTCCGTCACTATAAACTGGACAAAGACTTCCGGCTTAATATAGAAGCCAACCACGCAGAACTTGCAGGGCATGACTTTGCCTACGAACTGGAAACAGCGGCCAATGCCGGCATGTTTGGCTCAGTTGATGCAAACAGGGGCGACACAGTGAACGGCTGGGACACAGACCAGTTCCCCAACAGCTATTACGAATGTGCAATGGCTATGTTTACAATACTTAAAATAGGCGGCTTTACAAGCGGCGGTCTTAACTTTGACGCCAAAGTACGCAGAAACTCCATAGACCTTGCTGATTACTTCACAGGTCACATAGGCGGTATGGACTGTTTTGCAGTGGGTCTTGAAATTGCACAGCGCATGATAGACGACAAAATAATCCCCAACTTTGTGAAAAAACGCTATTCCTCTTTTGATACAGGAGACGGCGCAAAGTTTGCAAAGGGTACAATGTCTCTTGAAGCCTTAGCCGACATAGGCACCAAGGCAGGTTATGGTAAAACAGGCCTAACCAGCGGCAAACAGGAATATTTGGAAAACGTATTTAACCAGTACCTTTTAGGCCTTTAAGAGTGCGCGCCAGACAAGAACTCCTTTGGTAAAGCCAAAGCTTGTCTCACAATTTTAAACAGGGCATGTGGAGTATAGCTCCCCTGCCCTTTTTTTGTCCCCCTAGCCCCAAATTCTCAAATATGTCACAATAGCACATGGATTTGTCCTTGTTCTTTCCTTTCGAACTGCAAGCCTGGCAGTGGGCAGCCTGGATATGTATGGGACTCTTTTTGGGTCTTACGAAGGCTGGCTTCAATGGTCTTACTGCGGTAATTATTCCCATTATAGCATTAGATAATTTTTTTGGTGCTCAGGCGTCTACAGGGCTTTTACTGCCACTTCTGTGTTTTGCTGACCTCATTGCTGTTGTCTATTACAGAAACCATGCAGAATGGAAATACATAGGTAAATTAATTCCATGGGCTGTAGCAGGTTTTGCTGTGGCTGTATTTGTGGTAGAACTTATCCCATCCCAGGCCTTTAGGTATCTAATGGGCGGCTGTCTTTTAATAGGGCTTTTGGTCATGTTCTGGAGTGACAGAAGAGGAGAAGAAAAGGCGCCTCCTTCGGGCTTATGGTTTTCTGCACTTTTCGGCATAGCCGGCGGTTTTGCATCCATGGTAGGCAATGTAGCAGGTCCCATTATGTCAGTCTTCCTCTTGTCGATGAGGCTGCCAAAAAATAGCTTTGTAGGAACAGCGGCATGGTTCTTTCTGATAGTTAATTATGCGAAACTGCCCATTCAAATTTTTGTCTGGCAGAATATCACTGTAAGTACATTGCTAACAAGTTTAACCCTTGTTCCTGTAGTTATTATTGGAATTTTTTTAGGGTTTTACCTTGTAAAAAAAATATCAGAATCATTATTTAGAAAACTAATTATGATATTGGCTCTGTTATCAACAGTACTCCTTTTTATCAATATTCAATGACATTCAAGTTCAAAGTTATAGGGCTTACAGGAAAATACTGCTCCGGGAAAAATTATATAGCAGGCATATTGGAAAAGAAAGCTTATCCCGTCCTTGATGTAGATGCACTGGGACATAAAGTAATAGAAATGGAAAAGGAAGCAATAGCCGGGCTTTTTGGAGAAGATATTATAGGAAAAGACGGCAGCATAGACAGAAAAGCATTGGGAGCAAAGGTTTTTGGCAATTCCGAAAAACTAGCAGCACTGGAAGGAATAGTTCACCCAGGAGCAAACAGGGAAACCGTCTCCTGGATAGAAAAGCAGGAAAAAGCCTGCTTTATTAACGCCGCATTGCTTCATCGTTCCTCTGTCTTTGATTTTTTAGATGCAATAATCATAGTAAAAGCTAATTTTTTAAGCAGGTTATTTAGGGCAAGGAAAAGAGACAAACTACCCTGGAATGCCATATTCAAAAGAATAAAAACTCAGAAAAATTTCAATACTCAATATTTTAGCAGAAAAACCGATATTCTAATAGTAAAGAACTCTGCTTTTACCAAAGCGGAAAAGCGAATTGATGGAATTCTTTCACATTTAGGAATATAGAGGTTAAAATGGAAAAGAGAAAATTACTATTGGTGGCCATCTCGGCAGGATTGTTTTTGGTAATATCTATTGGGGCTGCAATAATGGTATTTACTCCCCAAAATACCGCTTTACCTGCTGTATCTCAGGCTTCCAGATTCGAAAGCCCTACAGGCATTAGTGTAAACTCAGAAAATAATCCAGAGACTGTTTCACCATATTCAAACAATGGAGTTACTCTGCCCGGTTCGTCAGTTTTTGATCCTGTTGAGGTTGTAAGAGGCAATACAGAATTCCCCGGTCTTCAGGAAGGAATTGTACTACAGGAAAATAGTTTTCATGTTAGCGGTGCTGATCAGGTTGAAGCAGAAAGACAGATAAATGTACCGCGTCCCAGTGCTGCGGCAGTTCCCGCTACTCCCCCTGCAGGGCGTGCTTCTCCCCAGACAGTTGCCGCTCCTAGTCAGGCTCCGGCAAGCACTCAACCAGCAATTCCTGCTCCTGTTAACAGCCCCAGACCGGCAGCAAGCCAGCCGGCAGCCAGTACGGCACAACCGGCTCCTGCAGCGCAGGCAGCACCTACGACACCTGCAGCTCCGGCTTCGGCAGCGCCTGCGGCACAGCCATCCCCTGCAGCAACAAGTACAGTGGCAGCCAGTCCTGCTCCTGCCAGTACTCCGGCAAGCGTAACACCAAGCCAGAGAGTTCAGGATGATTTCTGGGTTCAAACAGGCTCATTTTCCACTATAGCAAGAGCCGAACTTGTAAAGGAGAATTTATCTACCAGGGGAATTACTTCCCTTATAGAGAACCGTGACATAGACGGCAGAACATTTTACCGTGTCAGGGTTGGACCTTACACATCATTTAACGAGGCAAATTACTGGCTTTCCCTTATTCAGTCCATAGACGGTTTCCAGGATAGCCAGATTTGGCAGACTCCTGCCAGAAGATAGGTAAAACAATATATTGCAGAAAGCCGCAGAACATAAAAGTTTTGCGGTTTTTTTTTGAATTTTTCCATAAAACACAAGTGTCCAGCATCCCCATGCCGTAATGGGGTATGAAAAAAGCATCAATAATTTTTCTTTTATTTATAAGCTTTACCCCCATTAAAAGCTTTGGGAATGATGGGAAGGCTAAGCCTTTGCTTAACTACAGTATTTTGTGGACAGGATACTATTACAACAGCATAAGAACTCCGGAAGGGGAACTTCCATCATATACAGAGATATTGGGCGGAGGTACATTTTATCAAAGGGGGAATATTTACTTAACTTTTCCCGCAATGGATCTAGGTTTGCGTTTTATGGCGACTGATAAAAGGACACTCCCCTTTACAGAAAATGACAACAGGGCAGGCTTTAATCCTGCCATTGGTATTTACCACGAGGGCAGCAATTCCAGGTTTTTATATGGTGTACAAAGTGAATATGGGCTCCCTGCCCGTATAAGCAATATCTGGCAGAGATCCCTTCCCTACATGGAAGCAAGAAGCCCTTCTTCCAGAGATCTAAAACCGGAGCCGTCTTCTACGGATGAGGCTCAAACTTACCTCTACCTTTCATTACCAAGAAATGCACCAATAAATTTTTTTTTCTCCATAGCATTAGACGATATTTATCCTGCCTATGGCACAGGACTTGGATTTAAGATTCAGAACATGGAATTTCATCTTGATGCATATCACACAAAAAGAACATTAACAGAAAGAAAAATATCCACATGGTTTTCATCTTCCCCTCCCCTGCCGGAAAGAGAGTCTGCAATTAATGCACTTTCTTTTGTAATTAATTCAAATTCCTTTGGAATTGCGGCGGATTGGGCATACTCAGAAACATTTGCCTATGGGAAAGGTCTTTACAGTAATTTTGCAATACGCATAGGCAACAGACCCTGGCGTTTTTCTCTTACAGGAGACGGTGCAAGCAGCCGTTTTGTTGACAGGAACGGTGCAAATACAGGGAATGGTTTTAGGACAGCGGTAAAGCTTGAACATTTTATGCCAAGATCAGGCTTACTTCGTATGCAAGGCACATTTCGTTCTCCGGGTATAAATAAAAGTTTTAATAGGGCGAATTTATCTATATACTATAGACCATCTTCTCCTACAGCTGCTGAAAGGAGAGAATCAAATTCTATACTGCGTTTTAACAGAGCTTCTTTAACATTTAACCGTGATGCAAGGAATACTGAAAAAACTCTGGACACTTATGATGCAATGATAGGATATAGCCTTGGTCCATTAAGCGGGACATTTAATTCCTCTATACAGACATTAAGCAATATGGAGTCATTGTACAGTATGGTGTTTTTCCGGGGTCTGGACTCCATAAAATTCGGAGGGAATATGAGCGTAAAACCTTTAATTTTTAACATAGGTACAGGATTAGCTTACACATATAGGGTAGAAAAAGATCCTATATGGGAATTTTCACTTAATGTTTCTGTAAATCCGGGAAAATGGGGAAGATTAGGCTTTAGAATAGCATCTACAAATTTTCCAAACAGGTGGAATTATACACTAAGCTGGAGGTATAATGCCAATTAATTTATTAATTAAGCTAAAATAATAGTAAAAAAGTCCTAAAAGGTTTGACTTTTTACCAAAAATGCAATAAAACTACAGTATGGGAATAAAAAAGATCTGTTTGGCACTTCCCCTGCTTCCGCTATTATTATTATTTTCCTGCGGTACTGATCCGGAAATACAGGAAACTATCCAGCCTGCTGCACCTTCTGAACAGAGACAGGTGATTACTACTCCCCAAATTACAGAGCAGCCTGCTGCTGTGGAGCAAGAGGAAGAGGATATTACGGAAGTTGAACCAATTGCCGAAGCCCCGGCAGAAGAGGTGTTCAATCCGGAAAGCATTAGTGAAGAAAGATACATTGCTACCCGTACAGAGGTGCAAACCCTCATTGCAGAATTAAACCGCATAATAAGGGCCCAAAACTATAATTTATGGATCACCTTTCTTTCGGAATCATACTATGCACAAATTAACTCCAGAGCATTTCTTGATGCCATAGCAGCTCAGCCGGCCATGGCAGCAAGGCGGATTACATTAAACAATGCCAGGGATTATTTCTTAAATGTAGTTGTGCCTTCCAGGCAAAACGACAGGGTTGATGATATAGATTTTGTTTCCGATAATCGGGTAATAGCCTATACAATTAATGCACAGGGAAACCGTCTTGTATTGTACAATCTGGAAGTAATAAATAACGAATGGAAGATTGTTAATTAAAAATAACATAGTCAATTAAGGAGAAATATATGATTTTTGTGAAGCGTTTAATGTTGGTAATTTTTATCTTGGTTCCTGTATTGCTTGTTGGGCAGGAAATGACAGTAGAACAATCATTTCTTCAGCAATCCATAGAGCAAATGATAATAAGAGAAATGAGCCGCGGTGCAAGCAGGGAAATGAAATCCGTCGCATTGGACTATATACATAGCGCAATAGAATCCGGCAATACCGGAGACGAAATCCGCGCTTCACTGGAATTTCTTTCCATGGAAGGAATTGCAATTGTAACCAGAGAAAGCGGCAGGGTTACAAATAACTTTCCCGACATCAGAAGAAGATCAGCTACATACCTTGGAATGCTTGGAACTCAGGAAGCTAGCGATGCCCTTGTAAGAATGGTTTTGCTTGATAATGAACCCATGGTTATAACCGAAGCAATTAGATCCCTTACAAATATAGGCTTAAATAACGGAGGCGAGGTTGTTACCATAATAAACTGGACTTTTAACCGCTTTAATAACCTTAATCCGGATAACATACTCGCTTTAGCGGCAATAGAAGCCTTTGAAACATTCGCAGAAATAGAAGGGTATATAGACCCGGCGGCAATAAGAACAGTAATGAGTATAATCGAAGGTCCATACGCATATAACGTAAGGGAGCGTGCAAGGGTTTCCCTGACTGAACTTAGACGTTACGCCTTCGCGAATTAAAAACCCCTCTTTTCAACAATGCATGGAGTTTACGAAGTAAACTCCTAAAAAAAAGGAACGCTAAAGCGTTCCTTTTTTTACATCTCCAGGGGGAATCGCCTTCCAGTCGCAAACCTCCTGTTTGCTCCCTCCAGGCCGCCTCCACCGCTAATCCGCCATCCATTGCGGATTACCTTTCCGGCACTGTCGTGCTTCCAAGGTCGCGGTTCCGTTTCGATTCCCCATTTTGTTTCCATACAATGGAGTTTTGCTTTGCAAAACTCCAAGCTCAAAAAAAAGACCGTTTCCGGTCTTTTTTTTGAGCACATCTCCAGGGGGAATCGAACCCCCGTTGCGAGGATGAAAACCTCGTGTCCTAACCCCTAGACGATGGAGACTTGGTTAAGTGCAATCTAACAATTTGCAGTTTTTTTGTCAAGCCCCTATATTACATCGCAAGCTTCGCCACTATTAGGTCTTTGAACTTAACTATGGCGTCCAATTGCTCCAGGGAGAGGGCTGCTTCACAGTCGGCAAGGGCCTGGGGGAAATCTTCCAGGTGATAATAAGCCTGCCCTCTACGGAAAAGGCAGTATGGTTGATAGGGGTTTATACCAAGAGATTTGTCAAAACATTTAATGGCATCTGTATAGCGGCTTAGTACAGAGCAGACTATCCCCTCATAGTAAGAGGCTTTGTAAGATTTTGGGTCCAGTTTTTGAGACTCAGAAAAATCCAATATAGCCTGCTCATAATGAGACCTATCAAAGTATGCCATGCCCCTATGCTGATGTATTAAAGAGCGAATATGCTCGCTAGGCTTTAATTCAAGTATATGGGTATATATTGCTATTGCTTCGGGAAAATTCCTGTTATTGTGGGCTGAAAGAGCCTCCAAAAGCAGATCGTCAATAGAAACATTGGGAGAACTTTTATACTCTGTTGGAGGGCAATCCATTTCAACTTCAACAGACAGGGTCTGTTCAGGCTCTTCTGTATTTGTATTAAGAAGAACAGCATCGGTGGATTCTTCTATTTTTCTGAAAAAGGTGGAGCGGCGCTTGCCTAGTTCTCCGTTTAATTCCTGCTGATAGCTTCTAATTTCCTGAAAGATAATATCAGCCAAAGACAGAGAGGCATTTATTGCTGCCAATTTTCGCCTTAAAGGATCATCAAAAGGGGTAAATTCTGCTTTATAGATTAGTTCGTGCTCTACTTCCGCCCAGGCATCCTGTAAAATAGTCCTAATTTGGACCTCAACAGTTTCATCTGAAGGCAGATCGTATTTTAAGGCAATTTCGGAGGGAATCAGTATCATTAGATGTATGGATTCATAGCCAAATTCCCTGTAAGTGTGGTCGCCCCCCTTTCTTTCAACTTCCGTTATGCAAAAGTTCTTCTTGAAAATATCCTCTACAGAAGAAAGATCTTCCAGGAAGGGGCAAACCACTCTTATCCCTATTAAATCGCTAACCTTGGCGAATTCATTCCTGGGTTTATTATGCCTTATGATTTTCTTAAAATAACTTTCAAAGGATTTTACCCTGCCCATTACTCTGGGATTGGAAGACAAAACCAAAAGCGTCTTTGAAAATAACTCTTCCAGTTCTTTAACAGCCATTACCCTTGCGGAATAGAGCCTGTTATATTCAGAGAAGAGTAAATTGCGATCAGGAATTTTTACTGTTTTCATAATAAAAGTAAAAAAAAAGGCCGCCCGTCCAATCACAGGACTGACAGCCTTTTACCAAACTTAACTAATGTTAATTATCTTCAGTTGGTGTGGGGGTAAAACCAAATTCCCTGTGGAGAGGGTTAAAAGGTTCCTGAGCCTGTCTCTGAGAATCAAGGAATCTTAAAAGCTGCATCTCACCAAATCTTTCCATATCGAGGATCATTCTGGCTGTCTCACGTTCGAATATGATGTTCCAAACATCTTCGTCTTCGATGTCTCTGTCTGTATCAAGAACTGCTTTATCGAAGATTAGTTTTACGTCTTTAAAGTATGTTACAAAATCGCCGCCAATATGATCGGCATCGCGATCAAGGCGGAAACCGCCAAACCTTACAAAGGGTTGATGGAAAGGATAAAGAGGCACAAGCCTGAGATCCCTATTTCTGACTTCGGTAATGTACTGTGGGTTTGTCCAGGTTAATTCTCTCCAACCATCAAAGTTGAGGTAACCCATGAAACAAATTCTTTCTATTCCCTGGTCGTCAATTAGGATTACGTTTAATCCATGGGGGAAATTAAGACCATAGACATTTACTGCTACTGAACGTATGGTACCAACATTTTTTACAATACCATAAGCAGGTGTTCCCGGTTCCTGGGATTCGAAACGGCTTGTTCTTGTAATACCGTTTACACCTTCATCGTAAGTAATGGTTCCATCATCAAGTATTGTAGCCTGGGGCTCAAAGGCCGGAATCTGGAATGGAGGTCTCACGGTGGCTTTGGAATATGCCGGGTCTATGGGGAAATGTACCCTTACACCCATTACGGTACCCCACTGCCTTGAAGCAGCTTCTCTGGTGAAACTTCTTTCCATGTTAGCAATAGTCCTGGAAGAAGAAGACAAATGTACTTCCCAGTTTACTATGGCCAATGATGTTCTCATAAGGGACCTATCGCCTTCCCTCATACTGCCGCCTGCATACTGCCCAAAATCCATCATCGTTTGACGATTCTGATTAGGTGCGGTTCCTTGATCCATTTGGTTTATGGGCACGCGGATATCCGCCGTAAGCATTGAGAAGTCTATCAGAATAGCCTCTTCGGCAAACAGCATCCCAGCTGTGACCAAAACAATGGTAATAAGAATGACAATCCTTTTCATTCAAAACTCCTTTCCTCTAAATAAAATCTTAAATCGCTTATTCTTAGAGTATATAAGATACCCTGAATTTGTCAACGCCCTACGGCGAAGTTTTCTAATTATCGGCAGAATTCGTAAAAAACCCCGAAAATAACTCAAAAAAAACTTCATTTCCGCCGATAAAGAGTTTCACATCCTCAATGTAGGGAAAATTCCTCCTTATGCCTTCATTTAGGCTAAGGAAGCTTCTATAAACGTCTCCGTTACCGGGTATGGGTAAAAGAGCTGATTCGGTAAAATCTGCATATACAACCGCATCACGCAGCATATAAGAATTGAGTCTTGTTTCCCTGGGAAAGAGGGGTTCTAAACCATGGGTTGCAGGTCCATAAAGTGCCTCTTCTATATACCAGCGAATTTCAGTCTCCCGGTCTTCGGTATTTGGGAGCATCCTTTCTTCTATAAATAAATTATCCTCCAAGGTAGAAAAAAATGTATAGGTTCTGCGTGAATAATCTATTTGTCTATAATCCCAAAAAGCCATTATTGATATTACAAGGAGATACAGGGCAAGCCGGTTCCTCCTCTCAAGTAAAAACCTGCCTATGGAGACAAAAATTTTTATTAGTATCGCTTTCATTGCGTGCTGCTAATGCCTCCGCTGCGTTCAAAAAAAGTTATAAAGTCTACTATTCCTTTATATAACGCATTGGAAAGTTCAATCAAGTATGCTTCAGTATTAAGTAAAAGCGCTTCCTCTCTATTGCTGACAAAGCCTAGCTCTATTAAAACAGCAGGCATTAAAGCATTTCTTACTACAAACCAGTTTTCTGATTTTAAGCCTCTGTTGGGGCTGGAGCGTCCAACTGCTTCATCCAGCCGCCTTAATATATATGTAGCGAGCATTACGCTTTCTGTTGCAATTTCCTGCTCCAAAAGCTCATTTATTATTCCTATTACCTCTTCATAGCCTTCGTGTAAGGATCTATCAACCAGATCACGTCTTTGAGTAGGGTCAAGGAAAAAAACTTCAAAGCCCCTTGCATTTCTATTAAAAGATGAATTTGCATGTACAGAAATAAAAATGGCAATTTCGTTATCTCCAAGATTCAGGGAATTGGCAACATCTGTCCTCTGTTCAAGAGTTAGATTGTAATCACCTGTTCTTGTCAAAATTACCTGTTTATCCGGATAGGCAGCCCTTAATTGATCTTGCAGCAGCATGGATGTCCTAAGGGTAATGTTTTTTTCCATAATCCTTATATTTCTTCCGTTTACCATATAATCCCATACTGTACCGGGATCTACACCACCATGTCCGGGATCAATTATGATTGCTCCTATCCTAAAGCCACTGATAGATGATTCATAGTTATTGTAATAAGCTGCAAGCAGTTGATTAATAAAAACTACAGGGAAATGTATGCTGCCATTTTCCAGATAGGGCAGAGGAAGGGTAACTAAATCCCTTCTATCCAAAAGGACAGAGCCAAACTCACCTTTGGCACCGGATACAAAAGAAGCTTCAAATTGCCCATTGGCAAAAGTCCCCGAGGAGAAGAAGGGATCCCAGCGAAACTCCAGCTCGCCATCAAATCTGGCAAGTGCATCCTCTAAACTAAGTGTTTGAGTATATATTGGAGATGCAAAAAATAAAAAGAGCAAAAAAATTCCACAGGCACGCAGAGACAGAGAAGAAAAACTTATGGAATTCTTTTTACTGCATTTTTGAATCAATATAGTATACTCCGCCCTGATAAGCTCCCCTTAAAAAGGCAATCCAAAAGGAACGCCCAAGGAAGCTTAGCTCAGAATTCTCTGCCGCTTTATCCATGAAAGGCAGGCTTAAACCGCTAAGAGTTCGTATTGCGTTTAAGTTTTCTTCTATACTTCTTCCCACATAGTCTTTTAATCCGGATTCAGTGAACTTTGGGAAAGGAAAAAGGTGACAGACACCATTTTTAAGTAAATTACTTTCCGGCATGGAATTTATCTCAGATAAAACGGCTTCATCTACAGGAAAGGCATCCGGAGGGAATTGAGTTCCCAGGGGAGCGGAGAGGAAGGCATCTGTATCTTCATTATTCGCTTCAAGCCTTATAAGTATGGATCTTGCCGCATCTTCTGCTGATGTAATTGCATCGCTGCGATCTTTTGCTGCAGATAAAATATTGCCGCATTTTGTGACATTATTTTCGGGGAAAGAGACCTTGCTTCCCGGTTTAACTCTGAAAAAAACATCCTTTACCCAGGGTTTTACCCTTGCCAACTCTGCTCCGCTTATGGAATGCACCTTTCCGGGAATGGATATAAAAGCGCGTTCTGCACAGACCCAGTCCCACTTTGGAGCCAGGGATTCAGGCTCTTCTCCAAGAGCAATTTCCAATGCACCCTTTGTTACAAGTACCCCGGAAGAATAGGGAAAGGTCCAGCCGGACATGTAACCGCCTGATAAGCGGGCTGCAATTTCACCTATCATAGGTCCTTTGGAAGTAAGCTTAATATCACCCTTTGCAGCGCCATTATCTATGCCTAGAGCCCTTACTCCGGCTTTAAACACATTTAAGAGGGATACAACTGTATCAGGGGGAAAAGCAGAAGGTATGGTATGACCCATTTCTATAAAATAAGGGGGAAAGAAGATATGTCTGTCGGCAAATCCGCAAATAGTGATTTCTCCCCTGTAAACCAATGCATCGACGGAAAATTCCGGGCCTTCCATATACTCTTCTATTATTGCTCTGCCTGAGCGGGAAAATTTTAAAGCATCCTTAACTGCATTTTTTAGTTCTGTAAAGGAGCTTACCTTACGGCAACCCCTTGAACCCATATTATCTACAGGTTTAACAACCAAGGGCCATGGGAAGGGAAGCTCACTTTCCTCCTGGGGTATACGGCTCATTATGATAAAATCGGGTGAAGGAATGCCCTTTTCTTTAAAGCAGCGGCGCATTCTTTCTTTGTCAGAGCAATCCAGAGCAGTTTCATAATTTATCCCGCTAAGCCCCATTTTGGAGGCTGCCCAGGCTACATTTGCAGAAAAATCTGTCCCGGCAGTCATTATTCCATGAAGGCCGCCATATTCTCCCAGTTTCTTACTGAGTTTTTCTATTCCGTCCCTGTCTTTTAGATCTACATTTTCAAATTGATGAGCCAAAGCTACACAGGGAGCAGAGGGGTCAGCATCTGCAGCTATGGCAGTAAGCCCCATTTCTTCGGCTATTTTAATAGCCGGTCCCTGCATAATTCCTGCTCCAAGGATTAAAACACGTCTTTTGCCCATAATTAGATCCCTCCTCTTTGATTATCGGAATCTAAAATAAGGGGTTGATTTTAATTTACGGAAATTATTTATAGTGGGCTGGCGGTTTTCGCTTGGTTTTGCTAAAATGAAATAACAATTTAAAGGGAGTACATTGAGTAAGAGACGTATTTTTTCCATATTAATATTAACCCTGATTTGGGTAATATTAAGCGAGAATTTTTCCCCCGCAAGTTGGATAAGCGGGTTTTTAATAAGCATAGTTTGTACCATTTTGTGCCGTAAATTCCTGCCTCTAAGCACAGTGAAGGGTGTTAAATTTCATAAACTACTATTTTATCCTATCTACGTAATTACTCAAATCTATATTGCCGGGTTTCATGCAATAAAACTTATAATATTCGATTCCAAAGTAGAAATTGTCGAAATAAAAACAGCCTTAAAACAGGATATATTAAGGGTTGCCCTGGCAAATTCCATCACGCTTACCCCGGGGACTATTTCTTTAAGGTTAAGGGAAGATAAAATAACAGTTTTATGGCTTAGAAGCAAAAAGCCTCTTGGTCAGGGTGTAAGCATAGATGAAAGTATAAAAGGAAAGATGGAGAGAAAGCTAATAAAGGCAGAAAAATGAGTACTACATATATCTTGTGGGTTTTAATTGCCTTTCTCTTTTTCTATTTTGCAAGGGTAATTCTTGGACCATCCATTTGGGACAGGCTTCTTGGAATGAATTTAATTTCTACAAAAATAGTAATAATAATTACTGTGTTTGCATCTATTAACACAAGTGCCTATATGCTTGATTTTGCCATAATTTATTCTCTTTTTGGATTTATAGGAGTTATTTTTACCGCTCTTTATCTTTTAGAAAGGGCAAAACAAAAAGAAAAAGAAAGGACAGGAGAGTAATTTGGAAACATTGGGAAACATAATAATGATAGCCGGAATTATTTTCATGGTCTTTGGCATTATTGGTATATTTAAATTCAAAAATTTTTACCCAAGAGTACTTGTAGCGGCAAAAATAGATACAGTAGGTGCACTTACTGTAATGATAGGATTAATAATTAAAAACGGAGCAAGTTTTTTCTCTTTAAAAATGCTTCTTTTACTTGGCATTATGATGCTATTAAACCCCCTTGCATCCCATATGCTAACCCGATCTGCCTTTTTAAGCGGCTTTGAATATAGAGAGCAAAATATCGCAGATGTAAAAAAAGACGGGGAAGATGAGGATATCGCCTAATGTTATATATTTTTCTTTTCCTTTGGGTTTTCAGCGCAATTCTTATTGTATTGGAACAGGGAATGACCCGGACTATAATTTACCTTGGAATTTTTTCATTAATAACATCTTTATGTTTTTTATTTTTTTCTGCTCCCGATGTCGCCATGGCAGAGGCGGCAATAAGTACTTTTTCCACCATTTTCTTTATCGTTTGTTTTGAAAAATACTACAGTTTAAGAACAAGATCAGACATTGAAAATAATATGGCTTCTTTAGGGCTTAAAAAAATATTTACCACTTACATTATTCCCCTTGTTTTTACAGTTTTTTTAGCGTTAATTTTTATACTCCATACTCCCCATGCAGAGGCAAATTCCTACTTAAAAGATCAATACACTTCCATGTTTTCTGCAGATATAGGCGGTGAAAACGTTGTAACTTCTATTTACCTTGGATATAGAATGTATGACACCCTCTTTGAGGCTCTCATGCTTTTGGTTAGCGTGATAGCAGTTGCACATTTATCAATATTTGCAGATTTTTCCGTTACTGACGGAAAACTCAGCGATATAACAAGATCTACCATAGGCTCTTTTACCATACGTGCCATTTGCCCTGTAATTTTACTTTTTGGAATTTATTTAATTGCAAACGGGCATCTTACACCGGGAGGAGGTTTTCAGGGAGGCGTAGCGCTGGCAGCATTCTTTATATGCAGATATCTAATTTATGATATTTACGATACCAAGGCAGAAAAGATAATCAGAATGGAAAAAATAATTTTTACTGCAATTATACTGCTGCCCTTTCTTTTTATTTTTTTAGGGTTATATTATTATTATCCCCAGTACAGAAACGCCTACCTTATTACAATGAACGCATTAATAGGCATGAAAGTATGCTGCGGTTTTATAATAATTTTTTACAGATACATTGCTTTTGAAAAGAGATAACTTATGAAATTTGAAGCTATAGAAATAATATCAATTATTGTTTTTTTTATTGCATTCTACGGATTAATAAGCGGTAGAAATGCCATAAAATCAATAATATTTATAGGTCTAATGGAGATAGCGGTAATTATGTTTTTTCTTGGTCTTGGTTTTGAATGGGGTCTGCCGCCTCCTATAGGCCAAAATCTGGAAAATACTGCCGATCCATTACCTCAGGCACTTATGATTACCGCAATTATCATAGGTTTAGCAGTTACAGCGGTTAACTTAACCATATTAATTTCCCTATGCAGGCAAAGTAAATCTACTGACTGGGATTCAATACAAAAGAATAATACGGAGTAACAATGATTTTTCTTTTTGTTATTGTACCAATATTAATCGCTGTTTTTCTTTATTTATTCCCTCACTCCAGAATTGCACGCATTATTGTCATTATTGCACAGGCTGCATTGGTATGTTGTGCTTTTTATCTTTTTACAATAACAAGGGATTCTGCTCTGGTTTCCAGCATAGGAAACTTTGATAGTGTATTGGGAATAATGCTTATAGCGGACAGTTTATCTTCTGTATTTATTGTGCTTACAACTTTTGCATTTTTTATTGCCGCAGTTTACAGTTACCACGAAGACAACTCAGGGCTTTTTTGGTTCCTTCTTTTTATTTGGGAAGGTTTATTACTGGGTATTTTACTTGCAGGAGACCTGTTTAACATTTTTGTTCTTGTAGAAGTAGCTACAGTTGTTGTTGCTGTCTTAATAATGTTTAACAGGGGCAAAAGATCAATGTATGACGGCATGGTTTACCTTATGGTTAATGTTGTAGTTGTGCAATTTTATCTCTTTGGGATTGGCTATATTTATAAACTAACCGGTGTATTGGACATATCACGGGCGGGAGAAATACTTCAAACACTTGATAAATCCCAGCTTGTACTTCCTTATGCGCTTATAATTACAACAATAGCACTTAAATGTGCCTTTATGCCCCTCTATAGCTGGCTGCCCAGGGCACATGGCAGCCCCGGTGCGCCTTCGTCTGTTTCTGCCATACTTTCCGGTTTACATATAAAATGCGGCTTATATTTATTTATTAGGGTACAAGAGCTGTTTGGCCCTGCTTCACAAGCCAACTTCTTTTTAGTGATAGGTATTATAACAGGTGTAGCAGGTTTTATGATGGCTCTCTCACAAACAGACATAAAGAAAATTCTTGCATTTTCTACAATATCACAAGTTGGTTTAATAACGATAGGTTTAAACGTCGCAGATACCTATACATTCACAGGAAGCCTTTATCATATTGTGAACCATTCATTGTTTAAAATGGCACTTTTTTTAAGTGCCGGGATTATAATTAATATTTACGGAACAAGGGATATAAATAAAATCAGGGGTTTGTTTAAAAAGAGCCCGTTAATTGCTGTTGTTACAATAATGGCAATATTCGGCATAACTGGTGTACCTATGTTTAATGGCAGTATCTCTAAATACTTTATTGTCTCGGGTACAAATTGGATAGTTACTGCGGCAATAATTTTTATTAATTTAGGCACAGTTACCTTATTTATACGCTATTCAATGATACTTTTTGGCAAGCCGGAAGGAATTCCGGAAAATATTAAAATTGACGAATTTCAAAAAGCAGCAGTAACAATACTTGGGGCATTATGCTTTATTACAGGTATCTTTGGAGAAGAATTTATACAGCTATTATTTAATTTAACTGTAAGTGTAGATACAGCAGATTTTCTCCAAAAAGCAGGCCTTTTTGCAGGAAGCCTGGTATGCGGTTTCCTGATTTTCAAATATTATGTGCCAAAAAGTAAATTTATAGGAAAAATAGGAAATATTGACCCGGGTTTTAGGGGAATATGCATAAGCATAGGTTTGTTTTTTGCATTAATACTTATAACATCAAGTTATTTTTAAGCTTATTTGCTATAGGCTTTTTAACACAGTAAACTTCAAAAGTATCTCCGAGTTTAAAAAAGCGGCTGATACAGTTCATTAAATTAAAAAGTAAGCCATTGTTTTTATTGGCAAATAATTTTCCAATTAAGGGAAAACGGGCAGGATGATGACCTGTAACTATTATTTTCCTTACTTTAAAACCATATTGAGAAAGAATTTTTTTACAGCTGGACGGACTAAAAATAGTATAATGATCCGGGGGACTGCTTTTTAAAAAGCGGCTTAAGTTTTTTTTGCCCGATACTCCGGAAAAAGACGGAGTGGAAAATGCAAGTACGCCATTATTCCTTAATATACGGTAAATTTCCTTAAAAATACCTGCAGTCTCTTTAAAATGTTCAATTACAAACCATAATGTTACCGCATCAAAGGGACCATCCTCTGCTTTTACCCTGCTTGGAAAATAACCCTGCCATGCAGGTAAAGCAAGTTCTTCTTTGATATAATCTACGGCATCTTCTATAGGATCTATCCCATAGGGTGAAAATCCATTTATAGATGCTGCCTTCATGAAAGCACCATAAGCACAGCCTATGTCAAAAAGTCTTGGTTTTAAATCTGTATCATTATTTAATAAGTTCTTGATATAATTTAACCGTCTTTCTCCCATTTCCATAAGTTTGGGAAAATCATCCAAATATGTTTTTCCATACTGCTTTTTATAAAGATCAAAAAAATATTCCCTGTTGTATACAATGGGAGCATCGTTTAAGCGGTTTAAAAATATATTTTTACAATTTGGACATCGTCTATATGTTTCGTAAGGAGAGCGAAAAAGCACCTTTGTTTCACAGGAAGCCGCTTTAAAAGAGCATACAGGGCATGAGGAATAAACATTAAGGGATAAGCTTTCAAAAAAAGAACCAAGATCCTCTTTTTGCTCTGCTTCAAGAGAATATCGCACAGCAATTTTTTTTCTTCTATCTTCCAGTTTTTTTAAGCTTAATGGTTTAAAAATTTTTGCGTTTAACTGCTCAATTCCTGATACAGAATAAAACCCGGCATTAAGCGCAAGCTTTGCATGATATGAAGAGGGAGAAATTAACAGTACAGGTACTCTTGCATATATAGCTTCAAAAGCACTTATGCCGAAATGGCTAATAAAAAGATCATACTCTGCAAGATGTTCTTTTAAATTTGGTATAAGTCCTGAAATCTTTACTCCGGGAATACTGAGTTTTGCAGCTCCGGAATCTGCATGAGGTGTTATTAAAGTAATATCTATGGGGGAAGAAAAAGCAGAAAGAGCTTTTGCACTAGAGATCCCCAATTTTTTACTGTCTTCTGCACCAAAGCATATTAGCACTTTAATTTTTTTTCCATCATTTGTGCCTCCTGCCCTGCGCCTGTTTTTAGGAAGCGGCAATAGAGAGGGAGATACAAGGTTTGGTTTATATTCCTTTAACGCAGGTAAAAGGTCAATTAAAAAATCAAAACTGCTTCTACACTCCCCGCCTTCATCAATGCCTATGGTAGGACCCAGCATGGACCAGTAGGCAAAATCTATTTTTGAAGTTCTAAAGTTATCTATAATAATAAATTCCCATTTGTATTTTTTAAGATCATCTTTATCACTAAGTAAGCGTGCGTTAAAACCTTTTGAATACTCAGATTTCTCCATAAAAGATCTAAAACGGATAAAAACATCCTCTTTTTGCTCTTCAGAAATCCATAAATAGCTCTCCCTGCCCCCCTCCTCCAGTGCCTCAAGCAGAAAAAGACAACGGTTCAAATGTCCGCCGCCCCTGTCTTTGTCACAGGCAGGAACAATTAGAACAGAGCCTTTAGAATCTGTACTCTCACTCATTTATATCTCCGGGGAACAGCTCTTTAAAAGATGATATTACCCTTTCACCGTAATTTTTTTCCGGTGAGGGAATTGATTCCATATACGAGAACAAATGATTTGCACGTTTATAATCATCTTCGGTATCAACTGTGATCCTTATTTTGGGATCTCTCCATTTTAAGGGAGCAAGCGGACGGTGAAGATAAAAAAGCTGGGGATTATTGTATAGGTAAGGGCAGACATGCTCCCTGTCATAGGAAGCAGAAGCCTCTTTTCCTGCACGCAGAAGTGCAATAGAACTCACTGCTTCCACACCGGAACCATAAGGCATGGCACTGTATGCAGAATAATCGGCATTAAGCTCCTCTGCTTCAGAAGCTATTGCAAGCGCAGCATCAATAAATACAAAGGGATTATCGGATGTTGCCCTCACCACCCTGTCTGCTCCGGATTTATTTATGGCTATGCAATAACGAGCCAATACATCATCTTTTGGACCGCTAAGCAGGGTAAAACCTGCTTCTTCGGCCAGGGGAGAAAAAGCATAAACACTGTCCTCGGGGCATGCAAGGATTTTAACAGGAAATAATGACAAAGCCTGCATCACACGAAATACCATGGGTCTTTCTCCCAGGGGAAGCATGCATTTGCCGGGGAGTCTGCCGGAATCAAGTCTTGCCTGAATAATTAATGCAGTCACTATTCTTCTCTAGTCTCAAATTCTGCAGAACTAAACTGATTCGAAAATAACTCCGCAATAGTTCTGGCATCACTTTTAAAGCGGTAACGGTTTAGCTTAACCCAGTTACGTGCCTCTTTAAATTCCTTCCATGCAAGAGAAGGACTGCCCCTTTTAAATAAATATTCCGGAAAACGTCTGTATGGTATATGCGCATAATCGCCCCGGAATACAGGAGCCAGATTCTTTAGTGTAAAACTCATACTGCTTTCTGTTACAGTACTGTCTTCCAGGGGGATTTCTGTTTCATAAGATAATTTTAAAAGCTGTGTTAAAAGAATTTCTTCTCCCCATAACCATGACCTAAAGCCAAAATCCATTAACTGCCAATAAAAACTTTTTATTTCAGAATCAAAACCGCCAAGCCTAATGAACCTTTCCCTGTCATAAATGCCTATGCCGTCAAAGGGATAAAGGGATGCAAGACCTTCTTTTGTAGGATTGTAAGGAATTGTTCTAATGGTTGAACCGGGAAGAAGAGCAGGGGCAATAAGAGTTGGCATAATTTCTGCATGTCCGTCCTGTATCATAGGCACAGTACAGAGCCTTTTATAAAGACTTCCATCCTGCTCAGAATCTTCTGTTCCGGCAAGCAGTCTTTCTGCTGTTCTTTCTGCATTGCTGCCCCGTAGTATCTTCATATCATTTCGCATAACAAGAAAAAGAGGACTTGTTAATTCTGCGGCAGCAAGATTAATTTCTTCTCCCGGGCTGACAGCTTCTTTAAGAAGAATAAAACGGACAAAGGGAAAGGCCTGGGTTAAACTTTCCAAATCGTAGCGCGAAATAGCACTTTCCATGGACAAAACATAATCAAAACCGCAGTTTTCCATTTCTTTAAAAAAATCAAAGCGTGATTGATGACCATTACGGTTTAGTATAACAGCAGAAAGCCCTGTAGAAGCCCCCCGCCCTGTTCCCCCTACGGCAGTGTATGAGGGAAGTGCATCTCTAAAAATTGTAGGTATAGTATTCATCGCAGTCTTTACAAATCCCCTTATATATGGATTTACAGTGTTCAAGATAAAGAGAATTTCCCCTATCCCAAATCTCATGGAGATTCTCTGTCAAGGCATTTCCTAAAAAAAAGCTGCCTTTATGCAGAGAAGCTTCTTTACAAAAAGGAACCATGCCATTAATCAAAATATTCATATCACGTTTTATATGCCAGCAGGGGCGCCTTTTAACAGGAGAAAGGTCAGAAGCCTGTAATTTTTCCATGATACCCGCAAAGTCATTATACTTTTGAATAATAACATGTTTAGCATCAGAGGGACCTTCACTTTTCCATGCCCTGTAAAAATTTTCAATGTCGTCTTCATGTCCTTTTACCCTGACAGCCTGTACATAACTATCATTGGGAAAAAGAGAAAGCAGCATTCTGGCAGTGGAACAGGCTTCAGCATAACCTGCTCCGCGTATTTCCCTGTAACGCTCATCATTATGTGCATCAAGCGAAACTATCCAGGAAATAGGTGAAGGACATATACGGCTTTTTCTGGGTGAGCATTCCCTTGCTTTTTGTGCAAGATGCTCAAGATCGGTTTTGTTCCAGCCTATCCCCGATGTTTCAATAACAAGAGATAAAGAAGGGCGAGAGAGGACTTCTTCAATTAATTTTATTTTTTCCGGATGTAGGGATAACTCTCCCCACAGTGATAAGCTTATAACAGCTTCTCCTGCAAAATCTGAAATTTTATCAAGGAGTAAGGAAAAATCTTCTTTCGATAAAAATTCTTTTGTTATATTCATGTCTTTACTATACTTGGGATAAGGACAAAGCGAGCAAGACTGAGGGCAGGCAGAGGAAAGCTGAATATTGAAAAAAACCGGCAGAGTACGAAGAAGATCGATTTTAGAATCAGAAGTATTTTCGTTTAAGAGCCTTTCAGAATCGGAGGCAGTTTTTAGACCTGCTTCCATTAAGTTTTTTAACAGCAAAAGATTATGTTTGGAATCGGCTGCCAGGTTTAAACGCCATGCTCTTAAATCTATGGGAGAAATTTCAGTTTCTATATCAAAAGAATTTATATCTTTCTGTATACAGCTAAAAAGAGTATCCCTCTCCACAGGTAATACTGACTCAGTGCCTGCATTGCCTATGATTTTTGCCAGGACACCTGCAGTTCCCGGAGAAAGCAGTTCCGGAGCAAAACCATAGGGCCAGCCATCAGCATATGAATATTCTGCAGCATACTTTTCATGTCTTTCTGCCATGGAGTATGCCAGTGCGGGATCAAGGAGGGGGCAATCTGCCCAGGAAAGGTAAAGGTGATATTCACCATTGGAAAGCAAGGAAAGTTCATTTAAGAGATCAATAACTGTCCAGGAACTTTTTTTTATTAACTCTATACCCGGACTTAGAAAAGGATACTCTACACCTTCCAGAGCAAGCAATATTGTCCTTTCTGTTCCGGGAAAGGTAAGAGCAGCCTTACATGCCAAAGTAAAGGCATCTATTTTCTCCCCATTTTCATCAGAAAAAGACCTAATAAATGCTTCTTCTGTAAGCCTTCCTCCAAATAAAACACTAAGGGCTTTCATCTTATAAATATCGGCTTATAACGGAATACACTTCACACTCCTTTAAGCCTGGGGAAAACACCCTGAAAATCATGCGACTTCATTATTCACCTAAACCTGATATCCCTGACCCTGCAAATTATTTTCAGGGTGTTTTCCCCAGACTCCAAAACATGATTGAAGTAATGTGTATGATAAAAAATTTGTTGAGCCACCAATCTGTTTAGCTACCGTAAGGCGCGAAACCTTTTTTATGGCCGCTGTTCTCGCCGTTTTGATCATTATGCTATCATAGAATTTTTGAACCTTATTTTGAACATGTATTGACATAAACATCAAAAAAAAGATACTGTAAATGATTAAAGATTTATTATTAGATTGGAGGAAATTAATGAAGAAAATTGTAGCATTATTAATAGTTTTAGCCTTTGCACTCCCACTATTTGCTGGAGGCGGCGGCGGCCAACAGGCGGCAGGTCCCGCACGTAATAGACCTACAGACCATGTAGTAGTAGGTATGGGCGGTCAGCCGGCTTCCCTTGACCCTGCAGGCAGCAATGATCAGCCCTCTTCACAGGTTAACAGGCAAATTTACAATACTTTGGTAGACCTGGATGACAATATGGCTCCTGTACCCAGTCTTGCAGAAAGATGGGTTTGGGAAGATCCCACCAGATTAAGAATGTACCTAAGACGCGGCGTAAGATTCCATAATGGAGATGAACTAAGAGCCTCTGATGTAAAATTCACACTCGACAGGGCAGCAGTATCACCCCACATAGCCCATATTACAGGCATGATAGAAAGAGTAGATGTAATTAACGATTACGAAATTCTTATAACTTTGGATAATCCCTTTGTTCCCTTCCTTGCACATCTTGGACATCCTGCAACTTCAATCGTAAATGAAAGAGCAGTAAGACAATATGGCGACGATTATGGAAGAAACCCTGTAGGAACAGGTCCTATGAGATTTGTAAACTGGGTAACAGGCGCAAGTATAGACCTTGTACGTTTTGATGATTACTGGGCAGGACCTGCCAGAGTAAGAAACATTACCTTCAACTTTATTATTGATCCAACAACAAGGCTTATAGCCCTTGAAACAGGCGAAATTGACCTCATGTACGGTGTTTCTCAGAGTGATGTTTCCAGGGTTCAAAACGACCCCAATATGGTAATGATACAGACACCCGGTCTTGGAACAGACTATATTGGATTTAACTTCCAAAAACCACCGCTGGACGATGCAAGGGTACGCCAGGCAATTAATTATGCAATAGACATGGATGCAGTAATGAGAGCCGCATATTTTGGCGTTAACCCGCCTGCAAACGGTCCTATAAGCGACCTGGTATGGGCTTCTGCAGCAAATACCCTTGCTCCCTTTACCTATAATCAGGCAAGGGCAAGACAGCTTCTTACAGAAGCAGGATATCCCAACGGCTTTAGTACTACATTGGTAACAAACGAAGGAAATAACGTTAGGCTTGACGTAGCAGAAATTGTACAGAACATGCTGGCACAGGTCGGCATAAGAATGGATATACAGTTAATGGAATGGGGTGCATACCTTGATTATACTTCCGCCGGGAACCACGACATGTTCATACTCGGCTGGGTAACAGTTACAGGCGATCCTGACTACGGTCTTTCCGCCCTCTTCCATTCAGACAACTTCGGCGCAGCCGGCAACCGTACCTTCTATGCCAATCCCAGACTTGACGATCTACTGGATCAGGGCAGAAGGGAAACAAACCCCACACGCCGTGAGCAAATCTACATGGAAGCACAGCAGATCATACGTGACGATACTCCCTGGATTTGGACAGCGGTCGGCGTTAACTTAAACGCAAGTCATCCCAGTCTAAGGGGATTTGAACCTATTCCGGCAGGACACCACCAGCTCTGGAGCATATACTTCGAATAATTCTTTTAAGAAAAGTTAAGTATATATAGGTTAGTTTGGGGCGTGTTTAAGTTTCGCATTTTAGCGGTTCTTTAATACGCCCTTATTTTTCTATAGAATATCATTATATGATCATTTTAGAGGTGTTCCTTGTATAAATATATATTACGGCGGCTTTTATTTATGCTGCCGGTCTTAATTGGCGTTATACTAATAATTTTTACCTTAATGTACATTACCCCCGGAGATCCTGCATCTATACTGTTAGGCGAACAGGCAAGACCTGAAGCTCTTGCTGCTCTTAGGCAAGAGATGGGCTTGGACGATCCCTTCCTGGTACAATTTTTTAATTATATAGCCCGTGTAGCACAGCTGGATTTGGGTACATCATACGTTACAAAGCGGCCTGTATTTTTGGAAATTTACGACCGCTTTTATTCAACCATGATGCTGGCAGGTCTAAGTTCCATACTGTCAGTGATAGTAGGTATACCCATGGGCATTTTATGCGCCATGAAGCAGAACAAATTTTTTGACAGCATAACTCAGGTTTTAGGATTAATTGCCCTGTCCATGCCTAACTTCTGGCTGGGTTTAATGCTTATGCTTGTTTTTTCTGTAAACCTGGGCTGGCTGCCTGCTACAGGCTTTACAACTCCACTGCACTGGATACTGCCGACTTTAACAATAGGGCTTTCCAGCGCCGGTGTAATAATGAGGTTTACACGCTCATCCATGCTGGAAGTAATAAGACAGGACTATATGAGAACAGCCAGGGCAAAAGGGCAAAAAGAATCATTAATTATCATTAAGCATGCATTAAAAAACACCTTAATCCCCGTAGTTACAGTAGTAGGACTTTCCTTCGGCGGATTATTGGGAGGTGCTGTTCTTACCGAAACTGTTTTCGCAATCCCCGGTCTTGGAAACTTTATGGTGCAATCAATACGTTCAAGAGACGTTCCCATTATACAGGGGGGCGTTTTAATGATGGCTATTGTGTTTAGTTTTGTAAATTTACTTGTAGATATACTCTACTCTTATATAGATCCCAGAATTAGATCACAGTACAAATAGTTTAAAGTAAGGGTGATTTTTATGGAAAAAATAGAAGGCAAAAAAAAGCATGGCCTTTATACAGATATATGGAGACGCTTTCGCAAAAGTCCTGCGGCAATGATAGGATTGTTCTTAATTATCCTTTTAATTCTTACAGCAATTTTTGCAGATATAATCACATCAGAAGGTCTTGATTATCAGAATTTTGACAGAATGTTTCTTGGTCCAATGGAAAGATCAGACGGAATGCTCCACATCCTTGGAACAGACAACCTTGGAAGGGATATGCTTACCCGTATCATATATGGCACAAGAACATCTCTTCAAATAGGTTTTATTGTTGTTACTATATCTATGGTACTGGGCATTATCCTTGGTGCAATAGCAGGGTACTATGCCGGTGTTTCAGATAACATCATTATGAGGATAATGGACATACTGCTTGCGGTGCCTAACATACTAATGGCCATTGCAATTGCGTCTGCTCTGGGCCCCGGAATGGTAAATGTTATGATTGCGGTAGGAATAGGTTCCATTCCGGGTTTTGCCAGGGTTGTAAGAGCTGCAGTACTAACGGTCAAGGAAAATGAATTTGTAGAAGCTGCACGTGCGATAGGCGGGAATGATTTTCGCATAATTACAAGACATATACTGCCGAACTGCATGGCTCCCATAATAGTACAGTCTACCCTTGGACTGGCAGGTGCAATACTTTCTGCGGCTGCCCTTAGTTTTATAGGTCTTGGCATACAGCCTCCTATTCCCGAATGGGGCTACATGCTCTCTCAGGGCAGGCGTTTTATACGGGATTACCCCCACATGTCACTTTACCCCGGACTTGCAATAGTAATTGTAGTTTTAGCGCTTAACATGCTTGGCGACGGTCTTAGAGACGCCTTTGATCCCAAGCTTAAAAGATAGGGTTTATATATGAATGAAGAAAAATTACTTGAAATAAAAGACCTTACAATTCACTATATAACAGAAAACGGAACTGTAAGGGCTGTAAACAATTTAAACCTTTCCATGCAAAGGGGCGAAACACTGGGCCTGGTAGGCGAAACAGGTGCGGGCAAAACTACAACGGCCCTGGGTCTCCTTCGCCTTGTACCCAACCCTCCCGGCAAAATTATAAATGGCGAAGTATATCTCGATGATGAAGATATTTTAAAACTTCAGGAAGCGGAGATGAGGAAGATACGCGGGAAAAAAATCTCCATGATTTTCCAGGACCCAATGACCAGTTTAAATCCCGTTATTCCTGTGCGGGATCAAATTGCAGAAGTTATTTTACTCCATGAAAAATTAAGTGCCCAGGAAGCACAAAAAAAAGCAGAAGAAATGCTGCTAAAGGTAGGCATACAAAGGGAAAGAGCAAAAGAATTCCCCCATCAGTTTTCCGGAGGGATGCGACAGAGGGTGGTAATAGCCATAGCCCTTGCCTGCAATCCCGAGCTCCTTATTGCAGATGAACCTACCACAGCCCTGGACGTAACCATACAGGCTCAGGTTATGCAGTTAATGAAAAACCTAAAGAATGAATTTAATACATCAATGATAATGATAACCCACGACCTCGGCATAGTGGCAGAAATATGTGATACGGTTGCAATCATGTATGCGGGCAATATTGTAGAATATGCGGAGAAAAGAGAACTCTTTTTAAACCCAAAACACCCCTACACCATAGGTCTATTTAACTCCCTGCCTGACTTAAAAAAGGATGTGGATAACCTTAAGCCCATAATGGGTCTTATGCCCGATCCTGTAGATCTGCCTCCAGGCTGTCCTTTCCATCCCCGCTGCGAAATGGCAAAACCTGAATGCTCTCAGGATATTCCGCCTAATGTAGAGATAAGCGAAAAGCATAGCGTTAGGTGCCTGCTTTACGGGGAAGTCCAATAAGAAAATTACATGCAGAAGGTGAAAAAATGGAAGAAAAATTATTAGAGGTAAAAGACCTTAAAAAATACTATAAAACAAAAAGAGGTATGCTCCACGCTGTAGACGGCATAGATTTCTATATCAACAAGGGCGAAACCCTTGGTTTGGTTGGAGAGTCCGGCTGCGGGAAATCTACTGTAGGCAGAACTATACTGCGCCTTGTAGATGCGACAGGGGGAGAAATTTTATTTAAGGGCGAAAACATTCTTACATTTAAAAGGGAAAAAATGCGGGAACTTAGGGAAAATATGCAGATTGTTTTCCAAGATCCTTTTTCTTCACTAAACCCTCGCATGAGTGTTTCTGAAATTATTGCAGAACCTTTAAAAATAAATAAAAAGGCGAATAGCAAGGCAGAATTATCCAAAATGGTAAGCTCTTTAATGGATACAGTGGGTCTTGCAGAGCGCCTGGAAAACTCCTATCCTCACGAGCTTGACGGCGGAAGAAGGCAGCGCATAGGTGTAGCCCGTGCTTTGGCTTTAAATCCCCAGTTTATAGTAATGGACGAACCTGTATCAGCCCTCGATGTATCTATTCAGGCACAGATACTTAACCTTATGGACAATCTACAGAAAGACCTTGGACTAACATACCTCTTTATTTCACATGATCTTGGAGTAATAAAACACGTAAGCGATAATATCGCTGTTATGTACCTTGGAAAAATTGTAGAAATGTCAGATTACAGATCATTATTCGCAAAGCCTCTTCATCCATACACCAAGGCCCTGCTTTCTGCAATCCCCATAGCTGATGTAGATGAAAAACGAGAACGAATCATTTTGGAAGGCGATGTCCCCAGCCCCATAGAGCCTCCTCCCGGCTGCCGTTTTTATGGCCGCTGTCAGGAACGCATTGACATATGTAAGAATACTACACCAGAGCTTAAGGAGATCAATCCCGGGCAGTTCTGTGCCTGCCATTTAATGGATAGTTAATGTCCGATGAGGGATAAACTAAAAGCACTTACTAAGGAACTTTTGGTAACCATAGCTTTAATTTTTGCAATGGCACTTATTGCAATTCTATTTGGCTTTATCAGGCATGGATTTTTTACACTTGTCTACGTTTTTAATTCACTTTTCCTTATGGGTTTGATTTTTCTTTGTACTGCAATTATATTTTTTATTCTTCCAGCAATAGTAAAACCCGGTATATTAATTGACCACAGCAGTATAGCTGAGCGCACTAGTGAAAAACACAGAGAAAAACAGGAAAAGGCCTTTAAGTTTTTATTTTTGGGTATAAGGACAATAGTTATTTCCGGTCTTATACAGCTTTTCCTGTCAGTAGTTATCGTCTAGATCCAGGATATCAAAACTTCCGTATTTTAAATCTGCAATTAAAAGTTTTCTTCTTAATACATTATCTTTTTTAAGCAGTACCTTAATTGCCTCTGCAGCTTCTATTGCAGCACATAATGCCGGTGTAAAGGAAAGAACACTGGGACTGACATCTCCTTCTTCTTCCTTATAGAGCTTTGAAAGTAAAAAATCTCCCGGGTATATAACAGAAACCTGGGCACTCCACTCCTCTACTGCTCCAAAAATCATGGGTATACCAAGGGCACAGGCGTTTTTTTCCAAAATAAGACGGCTTTTAAAATTGTCAAAAGCATCTATTATGATATCATGCCCTTTAAGTATATCCTTTGCATTTTCCTCATTTAAATACAAATTAAAAACATTAACTGCAATATCACTTCTTATTTTTAAAAGCCGGCTTTTTGTTTCTTCTGCCTTACTTTGACCAATATTTTCTATGAGAGACAAGAGCTGACGATTAAGATTAGATGGAGTAAAAATATCGCCATCCAAAAGCCCTATATGCCCTATTCCAAGACGTGCAAGATATTCTGCTGCATAGCCTCCCAGCCCTCCGCAGCCGGCAATAAGGACTTTCTTTTGTAATAATTGCTCTTGTTCCAAAGGACTTATAGCCCCTATGTTACGGGTAAAAGGCTCATTTTTTTTCATTATTTACATATAAAAGAAAATGAGGTAAACTTCAAGCAAGGAAAAAAGGAGTATAATTTGAAGAAGATTAAAGCACTATTAATAATTGTTTTTATGATTTCCGGCGCTGCGCTGTTTGCAAGACCTGCACCGGAACTGGACAGCTCTCAAAGACGGCTGGGACCTGCCCAAATTGATATACTTACATTTGCTGATTTCCATGGCAGGGTAGATCCGCCTCAGTATTCCGGCAATGCAAATGAACCCGGTGCTGCAAGATTTGTTGCATATGCTGAATGGCTTCGTTCACAAAACCCAAACCCCAACAATGTATTAACAATATCAGGAGGGGATGAATTCCACGGTTATGCACTTTCAAATATTTCCATGGGCGAAACAGTAGTTTCCATGATGAATTACCTTACAAGAAACCAGAGTTATAACATGCAGCTGGCATTGGGAAACCATGAATATAGTTTTGGTCCCGGCCACCCCATCACCCTGGGGCAGGAAGTTACCCTGCTTGCCTCTGACATTTTTTATGCGTCAGATGCGATAGAGGTACTTGGAGACCTTGTCACAACAGGTCCCGGTCAGCGCCCTTCATACGTTAGGCCTTATGCCATTGTGAACTTTCCAGATCATGATATCACCATAGGTCTCGTGGGTTTAATGAATTCAAGTATGAGAACCTTAATCTCGGGAGGTATGGCAGGATACGATCTTAGAACTCCCCTGCCCGGAGGACCCGAAGCTTACAATATAGCTGTAGATGAAATAATCAATACCCTAAGAAACACTTACAGGGTGAATGCGGTTATTGCAGTTACCCACATGGGAGGGAACTCAGAGGAAATTAATCATGTGGCGAGGCGTTTTGATGTAGATGCAATAATAGGGGGTCATTATCATGCCAGGGTAAACCGCTACGAAACTGTTATACGCAATGGTATTGAAAGACAAATTCCCATAGTAGAAGCAGGCCAGCATGGGCAGAGTATAGGGAGAATCTCTTTATCTTTTAACGATCAGGGCAGACTGGAAAATGCTGAACATTGGATAAGCCCTGTTAATGCAATAAGAGACTTTGGCAATACAACAGAAACACAAAGTGATTTTGCAGCAGTTACAGTCCATTATAATGCAGTAGAAGCCATTATTCAAAACTTCAGAAATCAGTATGCTGAATATTTTAACTTTGAGATAGGACCAAGCGGTGTTTACTACGAAGATAGAGCAGGAAGGGATTTTTGGATAACAAGGCTAGTCCTGGACTATGTTGTTAACAGACTTGGAGATAATAACATAGTAATGATATCCAATAGCGGAGGCTGGAGGAATACAGGTCTTTGGCCAAGAAATGCCGATTCACCTGTAACAAGGCAGGATATGTACAGCAGCATGCCCTTTAATAACGCCATTCTGCTTTTCCAGATGTACGGACGCGACTTAATTTACCTGTTAAATGGTGCCCCCGACATGCCCCATCTTCCGCCGCCTTTAGGACCTTTAGCCGCACAGAACATGATGGCATCCGTTAATACAGGTGCTCATATGGATGCAAATGGTATTTGGTATGTTACAGCTACAGGCCAAAGAATTACAGATAACGATATTTATACTGTAATAGGCTCTAACTTTATTTGGGGAGGTATAGGTCAACCCGGCGGGGACAGATTCCCCTTCCCCGGCAATGCACATGGTAATGCTTCCGGAATGACCTTCATTGCTGAACCAATTGCACTCCTTACGCCTACTGCCCAGAACAGTAACCCCACCATGCCCTGGTCAGAATTTATCGCAATGGCAAGCACAGACTCCTCCCTTTGGGAAGGCTACGGCGCACGCATGCTGCGTAATGCACTTGAAATCTCAACTGCAGCAAGGCGTGCTCCTATTTCACAATGGGCTGCTCGGCTCAACATTAGCTCTACAGGCAGGGGCTCTGCAGAAATAACTTCACCCTATGCTCCGGGAAATAAAACAAGCAGTTTAAACATCAACCCTACTTGGGTAACTGTAAGCGCAACGCCTTCAGCAGGGGCAAGCTTTTTAGGCTGGTTTTCCGGCACTGTAGAAGTTAGCAGGGAATTAAATTACAGCTTTGTAATCAGGGAAGACACCAACCTGGAAGCAAGGTTTAACAACTAATGATGATAGATATTCCCGGTCTGGATACCAAAACAGGTTTTGCCTTATACGGAGAAGACCGGGAAATTTATTTAATTGTCTTAAGATCGTTTGTTAACAATACTGAGACTTTATTTAAAAAGTTAAAAGAAGTTACAGAAGATAATCTGCAAGAGTATGCGATAAACGTACATGGGTTAAAAGGAATATGCGCAAGTATTGCAGCAGAAGAGTTAAAGGATAAAGCCTATGCACTGGAACAAAGCGCAAGAGCCGGCGATTATAGTGCTGTAATTTCCGGGAATGAAGAGCTTGTCAAAAATGCAGAGAATCTTGTTTTAAACATAAAAACATTTTTACAGGAAATTGATAATCAAAACCCTTTGGTAAAACTCCCCTATCCTGATAAAAAACTGTTATCACAAATAGGGGAATTAAGTGAAAATTTTGACATTAACGGGATTGACGATATACTAAATGAACTTGAAGCATACGAATATGAAGAAAACGGCAGCATTGTAAAATGGCTAAGGGAAAAGGCAGACGATCTTGATTTTACCGCAATAAGCAATGGTATTAAGGAGCTTAACTTATGAAAGCAGAGCAAAAAAAAATAATTGTTGTAGATGATAACAATACAAACCTTACAGCCTGTAGAACCATACTAAAACCCTATTATATGATTTATCCTGCTACATCGGCAGCTAAAATGTTTGCACTAATGGAACAAATAATTCCCGATCTTATACTGATGGATGTAGATATGCCAGACATGAACGGTTATGAAGCAGCCGGCAGACTTAAAAAAAATGATGCATACAAGGATATACCATTTATTTTTCTTAGCGGGCGTATAGATCCTGCAAGCGAAATGTTCGGTCTTAATATGGGTGCTCTTGATTATATACATAAGCCATTTGTAAGTGAACTTCTTATAAGAAGAATAAAAACATATTTATCTTTAAAAGAGCATAACGAATCAATAAAAGATATTTTAAAACAGGGACTGGAAATATCAGAGCCATTAGGAACCTTAAAAAGCCTGCTTGAAACCGCAATAAAAAATGATGATAGCAATGCAATAAAAACTTCTATAAATGCAGCTTTGGAAATTTCTGAAAAGCTTATTGTTACTGTGGATAATTTATATAATAGCATAAAGACAGAGATATAAAATGCAATTATCCCATTACGAAAAAGAAATATTGTTAATGGATGCAAGAGAAAGCATTAAAGCCAAGCTTGAAAATAGAAATCCTGCATACAATAATGATGCAGAAGAATTACTCCAAAACTGCGGGGTCTTTGTTAGTCTACATATAAAAAGTGAATATAAGCTAAGGGGCTGCATAGGCAGAATGATCTCCAATGATCCGCTTTTCAAAACTGTACGCATTATGGCAATAGAAGCAGCATTTAAGGACCCTCGTTTTCCCCCTATAGCTCTTGAAGAACTAGAAAACATAAATCTTGAAATTTCCGTACTTTCCCCCATGAAATTATGCAAAAATCCAAATGATGTTGAAGTAGGAAAACATGGCTTATACCTTATACACAAAGGCCGCTCCGGCGTACTGCTTCCTCAGGTACCAGTTGAACAAAAGTGGTCCAGACAGGAATACCTAGACTATATCTGCATTAAAGCCGGGCTCCCTCCCCTATCCTATCAGGCACCCGGCGCAGAGCTTTATACTTTTACAGCACTTGTTTTTGGTGAATAGCGATTAAGCAATAACTCCCCCAATCTCCTCAAAAATTGACCATCAATTTAAAAACAAAAAGTCAGCATGTATACCAGGAAAAATTCCAGCCGAAGATAGCAGCAAGAAGCTCATTGACTGATTATAGTAAGTCTAATTACTTATTGGATATATCAATGTATGCGATCTTAAAATTAATGGAAGAGATTTAATTTTACTGACTATACCATTTAAAAGAATTATTGAGTATTGCTTTCATTAGAATCCTTCTTTACACTCACGAATAATTTTTACAATTTCTTGTGTTGTAATACCTAATTTAACTTTAGGAATATTATCAAAAGGTGAATTTCCGTTTTCTACCGGAAGCAACCTGTAGCTTTTGCCATCATCATTATTAATAATAACATCATTTGTCTCTGCAGCGTTAAAAACTTTCTTTGCATCTTTTGTTAATTCAGAAATATTAAACACTAACATAACTTGCATCTCCTAAAACAGTTATCCCCATATTTAAACCAATCTTTTTCATTTGATTATCAAATGTCAATAATGGAATATTTAATCTTTTTGCAGTCTCTAAATAAAATGCATCATATGCATAAATTTTGTAGCTCCAAGCAATTTCAATAATTTTTTCAAGGTCATTTTCTACTAATTTTATTGGAATTTTTTGAAAACTTTTAATTAAATCGATCATCTTATCTTTGTCATTTATTATGCCTTTTTTTACCATTCTGGTAAGGCTATTTGTAATTTAAAAAGAAATAATACTTGATGCAACTATAATGGAGTTTTTAGTTAGTTTAATAACTTCATTTCCCTCTGGTTCATCTGCGATTACTGATATTATAGCACTGGCATCCAAAACTAATTCCATAAATAAAAGTACTTAAGAAACCTATACTTGTCAACCGTAAAAAATGACCATCATATCAGGTAATATGGCGGCCGTAGGCTGTGCCCCTCTTATCAAATTCAGGAGGATTATCGAATGAAGAAATTTTTGGTTTTGGGGTTAATCCTTG
>Ga0099364_10001940_pt1 | contig 33436 bp, 31 predicted proteins | sample TergutTh196P3_FD_73070 | JGI IMG/M metagenome (GOLD analysis project Ga0099364, IMG submission 73070) | Microcerotermes parvus P3 segment gut microbial communities from Pointe-Noire, Republic of the Congo - Th196 P3 | ecosystem: Host-associated > Arthropoda: Insects > Digestive system > Gut ... | reverse complement strand
CTTCTGCCAGTCGTTGGGGCTGGCGTACGACCACCTGGCCGAAACGCTGAACGCTGTGGCGCTGGCCAGCATCAGCGCCGCCAGGAAGAAACTGAGGATTCGCTTTAACTGATTATGCTTCATAATTCCACCTCCATAGATTGGCGGCGCTTCGCGGGCGCGAAGCCACCGCGGAAAACCAGCAGGGCGCGTATGTGGAGCGGCAAAAAACAAAATATGCCATTCCAAATTACGCCTATACTACATTTGTATTATACTATTATAATAGATGAAATGTCAATCCGCAATTTTACCAAAGATAGAGGTGTTTTTTTAGTCAAAAATACAAATTTCAGGGAATAGGGAACCTGGCAATTTCGGGAATTGTCTTATTTGTGCTGTATTTCAGCGCTCGTCTTCGTCCGCCTCCCCCGCCCCGGTCAGCATCGAGAAAGCCGGCTCCTCCAGCTCCCCGACGGTGCGCAGGGTTCTGTTGATGGCCCTGGTGCGCTTGCCGACGATTTCCTCCAGGGTTTTGTCCGCCGTTTGAATCTGCTTATGGGCCTTCTCCAGCATATCGCCAAATTTCACGAACTCGGACTTGACGGCCCGCAGGGTGTCCCACACCTCCTGGGAGCGCTGCTCAATGGCAAGGGTCTTGAAGCCCATCTGCAGCGAGCTTAAGAAAGCGGACAGCGTGGTCGCGCCAACCGCCGTGACCTTATATTTATCGCGCAGCTCCTCGAACAGCGCGGCGTTCTGCACCACCTCGGCGTAGAGCCCTTCTGTCGGGAGGAACATCAGGGCGAAGTCGGTGGTCTTTGGCGGCACGATATATTTTTCGTAAATATCCCTGGCGAAGGCGCGTAGCTTTTGCCCGAGGGACCTTCGCGCCTCGTCAATCGCCTGCTTGTCTTCGGCGTCCAGCAGCCGGTTATAGTCCTCAATCGGGAATTTCGAATCAATCGGAAGCAGAAGCGGCTCATCGCCGCTGCCGGGCAGCTTAACGGCAAACTCCACCCGCTTGTTGTTGGCGATTTCCACATTCATCTCATATTGGCCCGGCGCGAGAATGTCGGACAGCAGCCGTTCGAGCCGCACCTCCCCATATGTTCCGCGCTCCTTGACGTTGGTCAGCGCGTTGCGCAGGCTTTTCGCGTCGGCGGCGAGGCTTTTCATTTCGCCCAGGCCCTGCTGCACACTGTCAAGCTGCCTGCTGACCAGCTCGAAGGACTGCGCCAGCCGCGTTTCCAGTGTTTTTTGCAGCTTTTCGTCCACAACGCCCTGCATCTGCTCCAGGCGTTTTTCGTTGCTTTCCTGCAGCGCCTTCATCCTGCCCTCCAGCGCCGCGACGACCCGTTCCATATTTTCCGTGTTTCCGCGCTGGATGGACAGCAAGCGGCTGTCGAGCTGCGCCGAAAATTTTCCAAGCTGGCCGTTCGTTTCGGCGCGGCTGTTTTGCAGCGTAGCCTGAACACTTTCCTGGATAAGGCCGAAGCGCCGGAACTGCTCTGTCGCCCCCGCGCTGAGCTGCTTTGCGACATCGTCGCGCAGCGCGTCGCTGCTGCGCTTCAGCAAGGCTTTCATTTCGCTGTTGTCCGATCTCTTTCCGCCGGCAAGCAAAAGCGCCACAACAACAGCCAACAGCGCGATAATAATAACGCTCAACGCGATCTGAACACCCAAAATCAAACCCCCTGTTGTGAATATTATTCTCCTCCCACGCAAGGAGAAACCCCAATATCTGGGGTCAGACTTCTACCCTTGATGAGGCCATATCATTTAGCGTATACTATAGCATATGCTTTTTTGTTGAGCCCCCCCTTGACAACCCCGGCGCTTTCGCGTATAATGGGGTTGTCAGGGGGCACAGCGCACAGCCAGCGGTTTATCCCCTGTTATGTTGCAATCAAAACTGACCGCCACACTTTGGATGAGGGGGCGGTCAGTTTTGGTTTCTGCGCGGGAGGAGCCGGTCAAGCATGACCAGGATAATCACCAAAATGATTAAATACTCCATTTGCACTCACCCCTTCTAAGGGGCCCAATATCAAACCGCCGGCCGCCGCGCCGGCGCCATAGAAATAATATCACATCTTTTGCCAAAAAGCAAGGGATTTTTTTGTTGTTTGCGCTTCATTAAAGAGAAGGCCGGAACTTTTTCCCAGGGCCAAGTCTAAGCGTCCCGTGCCGCGCATATAGATGCCAATGAGATACAAAACCACACAAAGGGGAGTACAACCATGGAGCTTCAACTCAACAGCCAAAACGTTGGGAGCGTCGAAATTGTCTATAACAGCAAGCTGGAGCAGGCGGTGGACAGCGATATCACCCTGCCGGAATATTGCCCGGATATGCTGCGCATCCTCAAATGCTCCGTGGAGCCTTTCATCCTTTCGGCGCAGGCGGCGGGGGAACGCGTGACGATCGAGGGGAGCGCGCGCACCTTTGTGCTCTATGCCGCCGAGGACGGGAGCCTTCACAGCTTCGAGCAAAGCTATCCCTTCACCCGCACGGCGGATATCAGCGGCCTGAGCGATCTGGCGGTGATTTCCGTCAGCGTAAAGACGGAATACGCCAACGGCCGCGCCGTCAGCCAGCGCAGGCTTGATGTCCACGGCATGCTGGGCCTCCACCTGCTGGTGCGCCGCCGCAGGGAGGATGAGCTGCTCACCGGCGCCGCGGGGGGCGGGGTGCAGACCCTGAGCTCCACGGTGCGGCTTTCCAGCCTGGAGGCCCTCAACGAGGTTGCCTTCCCCCTTACGGAGGTCATCGAGGTGGATCTGGACGCCCCTCCCGTGGACCAGATCATCAGCCGGCGGGCGGTGGTGCTGCCCGGAGACGTGAAGGCCATCAAGAACAAGCTGCTGCTCAAGGGCAGTCTTGAGCTGCGGGTAATCTACCGCAGCCGCGAGGCGCAGGAGCCCGTACGGGTGCTCCACACCATGCCCATCAGCCAGATTCTTGAGGCGCCCGGCGTTTGCGAGGAGTGTGAAAATACGCTTCGCCTGCGCGTAGCCTCCCTGGATGTCACGCCGAAGTCCGACGTCAACGGCCAGCTGAGGCTGCTGGAGATCAACGCCCGCGTCGCTGCGGACGTAAAGGGCTACACCATGCTGGAGGTACCCGTGCTCACAGACGCCTACTCCACCCAGTGCGGGCTCGCGCTGGAAACCCGGCGGCTGGAAAGCAAGCTGCTGCTGGAGTCCTTCCGCGAGACCTTTCTGGCCAAGGGGAGCTTCGAGCTTGGCAGCGCGGGCATCCAAAGCGTGCAGCTGGTCACGGGCGAGCTTATGCCGGCGCGGACTGAAAGCAGGGAAGACGCCCTGGAGGTCAGCGGGCAGGCGCGCTTTCACATCGTATATATCGACAAAGAAGGGCAGGCGGCCTTTGCCGAAAAGGATCTGCCCTACCAGTTCCGCCGGGCGCTACCCAAGGGCGGCGGCGAGGTGACAGCCGACGTAGCCGTGGAGCTGCTCTCCCTGCAGGAGAACATCGGCGGCGAGGAGCTTGAGCTGCGCTGCGAGCTGGCCGTCATGGGCGAGCTGTTCCAGAACGACAAGCGTATGGTGGTCAGCGGCGTCAGCCCGGCGGAGGAGGAGATCCAGCCGCGCCGGCCCGCCCTCACGATCTACTTCGCCGCGAACCAGGAGCCCCTTTGGGAGATCGCCCGCCGCTACCGCACCACGATGGACGCCATCAAGCTCGAAAACGATATCACCGGCGACGCCGCGATGGAGGGCCAAATGCTGCTGATACCTACGGTGTGACTTATTGGCAAAGCCCCGGCCTATTTCGATGAACTTACAAGGAGGATATACAGCATGGAAGAACGCAGCATATACGCCGACATCGCGCAGCGCACCCAGGGGGATATCTATATCGGCGTGGTGGGGCCGGTGCGCACGGGCAAATCCACCTTCATCAAGCAGTTCATGGATACCCTCGTGCTGCCCAATATCGTCATGGACGCCAAGCGCGAGCGGGCCCAGGATGAGCTGCCGCAGTCGGCCTCCGGGCGCACGATTATGACCACGGAGCCCAAATTCATCCCCGAGGAGGCGGTGGAGATCAGCCTTCCCGGCAACGCGAAATTACGCGTGCGCATGATCGACTGCGTGGGCTACATCGTGCCCAGCGCCCTGGGATACATTGAGGACGACCAGCCCCGCATGGTGCTCACCCCCTGGTATGAGGAGGAGATTCCCTTCAACATGGCCGCGGAGATCGGCACCCGTAAGGTCATCAGCGAGCACAGCACCATTGGCCTGGTCGTTACCACAGACGGCTCCATCAGCGAGATTCCCCGGGATGAATACGCCGAGGCGGAGGAGCGTGTGATCCGGGAGCTCCAGGAGCTCAAAAAGCCCTTCGTGGTGCTGCTCAACTCCACCAACCCCGAGGCCGCGGCCACGGCGGCGATGGCCCAGCAGCTTTCCAACAAGCACAACGTACCGGTGATCCCTGTCAACTGCCTCAACCTCACCGAGTGGCAGATCAAGCAGATCATCTCTCAGATTCTGTTCGAGTTCCCCATCCGCGAGGTTTCCGTGAACCTTCCGGGCTGGATCCTCTCCCTGGAGCAGGAGCATTGGCTGCGCTCGAGCATCTACCAGAGCGTGCGCGGCTCCGCCATGGGCATGCGCCATGTGCGGGACACAAGGGGCTTCGCGGCCTCCCTGCAGGGCAGCGAGCATATCAGCGGCGCGGAGCTCGGCCATGTGAACCTTTCGGAAGGGGCCGCCGCGGTGGACGTCAATGTCCCGCAGGAGCTCTTCTACCGGGTGCTGGCGGAATCCACGGGCCTGGAGATCAACGACGAAAACGACCTCCTGCGCTGGCTCAGCGAGCTTTCCAGAACGAAATCGGCCTACGACCGCATCAAGAACGCCCTGGACGAGGTGGAGGCCACGGGCTACGGCATCGTTCTGCCCTCCCTGGAGGAGCTGAGCCTGGAGGAGCCGGAGCTGATGCGGCAGGGCGGGCGCTACGGCGTACGGCTGCGGGCCTCCGCGCCATCGCTGCATATCATGAAGACGAACATCACCACCGAGGTCGCGCCCATTGTGGGATCGGAATCCCAAAGCGAGGAGCTCGTCATGTACCTGCTCAACGAGTTTGAGGAAAACCCCGCCGCCATCTGGAAATCCAACATCTTCGGCAAAAGCCTCCACGAGCTGGTGAACGAGGGCCTGCACAACAAGCTCTACCGCATGCCCGCCGAGGCCCGCATGAAGTTCCAGGAGACCATCGAGAAGGTCGTCAACGAGGGCTGCTCGGGGCTGATTTGTATTATTTTGTAGTGATTATAAGTTGTTTGGCAACGATAACCCCCCCTGTTAGCCTTATCGGCGAACAGGGGGGGTTAATTCAATAGAAAAAATGAGTATTAGGGGTAAATACCGAGGCTGCTGACCAGGTTCCAAAAAATCGTAAACAAAATGCTCATCGGCGTAATTAAGGCCCAAACAATATCATAATACCGCGCAGGCAAGCGAATCATCAAAAAAGTACTGAGCAGCTTTTTCTGCGCCTTGGTTTCAATGGCGTTTGGATCAAGGGAAAAGCTGGCCGATCCTTCATTTATCCTCAGCCTGCTTAGCTTGCCATCTTCGTTATAAGAAAACGTAAATGTCAATCCCTCCGCTTCAAAATCAACGATAACAGCGCCTTGCGCTTCCCTTACATTGAACTCCTCGGGCATTTCAAGCCTGACCAGCTTGTATAGCATTTCAACCGATTTCGCGGAAATAAATCGATTGCGGTTTTCCAGAGGGAGATCAAAATAGATCCTGAAGTTCCGGTTTACTTCATAGTACAGCTCTTGGCTATACAGATCAAACACTCGCTGGATGCCAAAGGTTGAGGAAAAAAGCTCCCCGTTGTAGGAAAGTACCCACTGTTCATTATGGTAAATCGTAAATTCGTCGCCTGTGAGCACAGCAAGCGTTTCGCGCATCAGCGCTTCGCCTCGCGTAATCAACTCCTCGTCAGCTTCTTCATTCGATTGCGCATGGACTTCATAGAATCTTTCCGCCTGCCACGGGATATCCGGCGTTTCTTTTGCCGCGGCGCCAAGTGTCATCGCTCCGCACAGCAGCAGTACCAAAAAAACACGAAGTAATTTTTTCATTGCCAACCCGCTTTCTTTATATTAGCTTACCTGTTCAGGCTATCTGATGATATCATATTTATTTTTAGATGTCAACACCGCGTGCGTTTTTTTGCATATGATGTACGAGGCAGACATGCCTATACTATAAAAGATGGAAAGAGGACAAATTATGGCAGTGAATCAAAATTACGGCGATATGGGGAGCCAGCAAATGGGGCCGGCGATGTACGCGCGCTGCTCTCAGATGCAGAAGGTTCTGGCCGAGCTGTTCAGAAGAGAGTCGGGAATGAGCCAAACGTTCCAAAAAGGCGAGCAAAGCAATCTTGTTTATTTGCTGCAGGCCGCGCTGTATCTCAACGGCTACAACCTGGAGATCAACGGCAATTACGATGCCGCGACAGAGACCGCCGTGCGCATGTTCCAGCGCAATCACGGCCTCGCGGAAAACGGAACCGCGCAGCCGGATATGCTGCGCGCGCTGTTCCCGGCCCCGCCGCAGCCCGTCTCCAGCGCCGCGCCGAAGCCCATAAGCGCCGCGATGCCCGTAAACGCCGCGATGCCCGCCGCGATGCCCGCGCAGCCGGCGGCCAGGCCGGCGCCCCCCGTCCCGCCAGCCGCCGTTATGCCGCTGCCCGCTCCCGCGCCAAGTATCAGTGTTCCCAACCAGCCCTGGAACGGGCCCACGGAATATAATGTCCGGCTCAGCGAGAGAAACCCCGAAGCGATCATTAATGTGAGCTATTACAACCGGTAACCGGATAAAAAAAGCATCAGTCGGTTATGCATATAGCCGGCTGATGCTTTTGCTTTTGCGGAAGGAATTTTTTGCGGGAAAGCGACTAAGCTCCGCAGCCTTATCGAAATTTTCAAAGGGATGTTTTCCTAATGTCACGAAGCGTATAAAACAAAACGCTCACTCCTCCGGTATCATCCCGTACAAGCACGCGATCGCGCTTGACAAGCCTCCGATTTCGTCGATCAGGCCCTCGCTCACGGCCTGCTCGCCGCTGAGCACCGTGCCGAAATCCATGGCCAGCTCGCCGGTTTCCAGCATCATTTTGCGATAACGGTCCGGGTCCACCCGGGAGTTCTGGGACACGAAGCGCACAATGCGCTCCTGCATCTGCTCAAAATAGGAGAGCGTCTGTGGCACGCCCAGCACCATGCCGTTGAGCCGCACGGGGTGGATGGTCATCGTGGCCGAGCGCGCGATGAATGACCGCCGGGCCGACACGGCCAGAGGCACGCCGATGGAGTGCCCGCCTCCCAGCACCAGCGATACCGTGGGCGTCTTCATTCCGGCAATGAGCTCCGCCAAAGCGAGGCCCGCCTCAATATCCCCTCCCACGGTGTTGAGAACAATGAGCAGCCCCCGCACCTCGCGGCTCTCCTCAATGGCCACCAGCTGCGGGATGACATGCTCATATTTCGTGGTCTTCGTGTCCGAAGGCAGCTCTACGTGCCCCTCGATCTGCCCGATGACCGTCAGGCAGTGGATCAGCCCCCTGTGGCCCTCCAGGGTGACGCCCGCGGCGCCGTCCGGCATAGAGGCCTCCGGTCTGGCCTCCTGGTTGCTTTGACACACAGCAAAATCCCCCTTCCGGATGTACCTGCTTAGTATGTCCGGGAAGGGGGACGATATTTCGAAAAGCTCCATACATGATAAATCACCACCGCCGCGACGATCACCGCGCCGCCCGCCATGGCGAAGGGCCCGGGGGTTTCGCCGGCGGCCAGGGCCACCCAAACAGGGTTGAGCACGGGCTCCGCCGCGGTAATCAAACACGCCGGCAGGGCAGGACAGCGCCGGATGCCCATGGAAAAAAACACATAGGCCAGCCCCACCTGCACCGTGCCAAGCAGAATCACAAAGCCCCAGGCCACAGGGTCCGCCGTAACAGAGCCGAACAGGAAGGGCAGGCCGGCGGCGGCGTTGATCAAAAAGCCCAGCAGCAGCGCGTGCTCCGGGTCGGTGTCCGGCCTTTTGTTGCACACGAAGACCCCCGCGAAGCACAGACCCGAGGCGATGGCAAGCAGGTTCCCCAGCGGCCCGCCGGGCTCCAGTTGATCGGCGAAAAAGAGCAGCATCCCCAACATTGTCGCGCCCACGGCGATGAGCTCTCCCGTCCCGGGCTTTTTTCTGTGAAACACAAGCTCTATTAATATGATAAAGATCGGCGCGGTAAACTGCAGCAGAATCGCGGCGGCGGCGGTGGTCATCTTGTTGGAGAACACGAACAGGATCGTCGTGGCCGCCAGGCAGGCCGCGCCCAGAACATTGCCCCGTGTGAAGCTGATTTTCACACCGCGGCGATAGACGACAAACACCGCGGCGGCCAGCAGGGCCCGCAGCCCGACGATGCTCATGGCGTTCCAGGGGATATATTTGATACACAGCCCGCCCAGGCTCCAGCACAGGGAGGCGGCGAGCATAAACAGCGGCCCCTTGCGGGTATCGCCGCGGGGGGATGAATCCATCGGACCTGCTCCTTCATCTGAAATGATCCGCCAGCGCGTGGAGTTATGCGGATTTCTGCTCAATCAGATGAACCAGGCTCTCCGTAAGCGTTGCGGAAAAATTCACGCCCATGCGCTCTGCCGCGGCGTTGACCCAAGATGGAATGGTAATTGTTTTTTTCACCATCTGTACACCGTGTCTGCGCCTGTACTCCGCTTCGTCGAACTCAATCAGCACGGAGAACTCGCCTTTTTTAAGATAAATATCCAACGGGCTGCATGCCGGAGGATAAACAAAAGCGCCGTCGTCCTGCTGCAAATAAAGCCCGAGGGCCGCAAATGCCATTTCGTAGGCCTCATCCAGCGTATCTCCCTGCGTGGCACAACCGGGAAGATCAGGGAAAATCACGGTGTAGCGAGGATCATCCTTTTCCTGGCTGAAAACGGCTGGGTAAAAATGCTTTCCTTTCATCAAACAGCCTCCAGTCTGAGATGTCTTTATTTTTCCCCGGAACGGCGTTTCAAACCGGCTTGCTTCAAGATTTCCTGCTCCAACGGCTTCGTTAGGTCTTTGGTATGAAAAGGGACCATGGTTTGGTTTCCTGTTTCGTGATTGCGAAATTTTTTGTGCGAACCATTCTGGCTAACCTCAACGAACCCATTAGATTCAAGAAGGCGGATCATCTGCTTCGGTGTCATCGGCATCCTGAAAGTCCCCTTTCATTCAACATTATTATAACACGTATTGACACGTGCGTCAAGAGCTTTTGTTGTTTTTATTCCCGTTTTTTTATTCCTCAAAAGCCCCGGTTGAGCGCTTGCAGCGAAAACGATGGAAAGCGTCGCACGTTGTTTCCGGCCGCCGCCGAAGAGCGCGTACCGCCTCCCCGGCTCTGCGCCGGCGCGCGTAAGCCAGCGGTCTTCGCGCTGGCGATGAGGGAGGGCTCGCTCACGCCGCTGTCGTGGTAAGACTGCACCCGGTAGTCGATACAGCTGTCCGGCGGCAGATCCTGGTGCAAAAAAACGTCGTCCAGGGTCTGACCCACAAGCTTGAACTCCTCGCCCACGCCCCGGCGCGCGCTGACCAGGTAAGCCGCGGCGCCGCGGGCATGCTCCCATCGAAGCTCCACCGCGCCGGAGCCCACAGCCACGGCACGCACCCGGCCCGGCGGCTCTGGCTCCGGCAGCGGCGGAAAGGTCGTGGCCTCCACCATGGGGCTGGCGGTGCTGCAAATCCCCCGCCGCACGGCCTGGATAAAATAGTAGTACTTTGTCCCCGCGTCCGGCACGGCGTCGAGGTAGCGGGTTTCCCTCGTTTCCGCGCAAAGGCTGTAGCAGCACCAGGGGGTAAGGCTGCGGTAAACGCGGTATTCCTCCGCTCCCTCGCTGGGATGCCAGAACAGCGCGATCTGCCGCGTGCCCCGGGTGGCGGCCTGCAGCGCCACGGGCGTTTCCAGGCTGGCCTCATGGTCCAGGCGGGGCGCGCTTTCTTTTTCAGGCCCCGCTTCCTGTTTCGGCGCGGGCGTTTTTTCCGGTTCAGGCTCCGGGCTTTTTTTGGGCTCCAGATTTTTTTTTGGCTCTGTATTTTTATCTGGCTCTACATTTTGGGCCGGCTCTGATTTTTTATCTGATTCTACATTTTGAGATAGCTCCAGAGGCGTGTCCCGCGCGGCCACGGGCGCGGCGGGCAGGGTAATCGCGGGCGCGATGGCCGGCGCGCTTTGCCCCGCCTCGCCGTAGGCCCGCACGGCATACCAGTATGTCGTCCCCGGCAAAACCTGCGTGTCTATGTAGGACGGCTCCTCCACCGCGGCGATGGGCCGCAGCTGCTCCGGCGTCTCGCCCCGCAGCAGCAGGTAGCCCTCGGCCTGCGGCGAAGCGCCCCACAGCAGCGTAACCTGGTCGGCCTGAAACGCGTGGGCCAGCAAATAGGCCGGCGGAGTCAGCGCGGAGGAGGCCGGCAGCTCCTGGCGCCCCGGGTCCCGGGGCGGGAATCCGGCGGGGGGAACGCGGCAGACGGACGCTTCCGTATGACAGGCGGCCGCTTCCGGATTGGTCTCCCACGGATAAAATGTGCGCTGTTCCATGTTGCTTCGCTCCTCGTTATGTATAATACAGTTCATTATATGATACGGCGCGGAAGAAGGATTCTAAAGTTTTTTCCGGATTATTTGAAAAGATTTTTTCTTTTGCCAATCATTAGGCTTGACGGACGGCGGAATTTTTAGTATAATCTATTGGATGGCTATGGGCGAATAAAATCATAAAGGGGATGCTTCATATTGGTTAGAATCAGCAAAACACGCGTGGCGCTCTGCCTTGCGCTGGCCATGCTCCTGAGCCTGTTCGCGGCCTGCGGCGGCGGCGGCGGGGAAACGACGACCGAACCCAGCGCCGTGGAGCTCACGGTAAACGCGTCGGCGTCGGCGGAGCCCAGCACCGGGGAGACCACTCTCGAAGAGCCCGGCAGCAGCGGGACTGAGGTCAGCACGGAGACGGACCATTCCACCTCCGAAACAACAACCACCACGCAAGCCGGGAGCACCGCCACAACCACAACCACAACCACGGCGGCCACAACCACGGCGGCGGACAAAAAGCCCACCACCACGGCGGAGATCGTGGAGTACTTCAACAAGAGCGCAAACAAGGTGAAGACGGATAAGCCGGGGTATTCCTGGCGTGACCGCGCGATCATTGACAAAGACAGCGTCAGCATCAGCAGCAGAACGCTGCAAGCTATGGCTCCGACGCTTATTTCCTGGGCGGAAGGCCTATTTGCCAAATGGACAGAGAAAGACACTGTGGCCAAAGGCGCGAATCACAATGATTTCCCGGTATCGGGACAAAGCTGGTCCAGTACGCTGACGCCGGCCATGGTCAGCAGCGCGATTTGCACGGATGCCGGAACGGTTTACAAAATCAAAATCACCTTAAAGGACGAAAAGCTGAGCGAGCTGCCTGTCAATCCAACGACAACGAACCACGGCAAGGCAATGAATTTGATGACAAAAAAAGTGCTGGAAGAAGGCACCGCCAATATCCCCCTTTTGAAAATCACCCAATTCGCTCCGACATATACCGGGAGCTATATTGACTGCACCATTGATAAAGCAACCGGTAACATAAAGAGCATTAATTACATGGAAAGATTTAAAGCGGATATCACCGTTAACGTCGGCAATACCACGGCTTCGGTTATGATTGGGCTGGAAAAGCAATATGACCTGAAATACTAATTGGCGCTATATAACAAAACAGGATCGTCGGCTCAAGCGATGATCCTGTTTTGCTTTTTTCACCTCGCGCAGTAGTACACCTTTCCGTCCTCCAGCTCAATCCCCTTGATCGCGAAGAGCTCCGTTACCGTCACCAGCTGCCAGCCCTTGTCGGAAAGATCCTGGATCACGCGCACGGCGGCCTCCTTGCTCATGTGGAAGATGTCGTGCATCAGCACAATGTCGCCGTCCTGCAGCTGGTCATACACCCCGTTGACGATCTTCGCGAGGTCCCGCCGCTTTCCGGAGACGCCGCGCCTGTCGTCCGGTGTTTCGGCGTACTGCCAGTCCACGGTGTCGATACTCCACAGGATCACAGGCATGTCCGCGCTGGAAAGCACGCGCTTGTCATAGTCGCCGAAGGGGGGCCGCAGCAGCGAGGGCGCCTTTTGGGAATACTGTTCCAGCGCGGCGTTCGCTTTGGCAAAATCCTTTTCCAGCGCGGCGGCGCCCAGCGTGGGCAGGCGCTTGTGGGCATAGGAGTGGCTGGCGATTTCGCAGCCCAGGTCCACCGCCCGCCTCAGCGTTTTTTCGTAGGTCTCCGCCCGGTTGCCCAGACAGAAGAAGGTCGCCCTGCCATCGCAGGCCTCCAGGGCGTCCAGAATCGCCTCCGTCACGGGGCTGAAGGGTCCGTCGTCAAAGGTGAGGGCGATCATGCGGCGCGTGCCGTCCGGGGCATAGCCCGCCGGGGCCTCGTGTATGCCATCGTCCTGTTCCGTCCTGTTTTCCGTGCCGGTTTGGCCCGCGGAGGGCGCGGTGGGGGCGGTGGCCGTGCTTTCCTTCACATAGGCGTCGCCCGAGGTCTGCCGCGCGCCACGCACCGCGACGAGCGCGCATACGCAAAAATACACCAAACCCGCCGCCGCCAGGGCAAGCCACATTTTTCGCGTCACCGCTCTTCCGCTCATGCGCTCTACCGTCCTTTGATTTTTAGAGTTTACAAATTGGCTGATTTTCTTTCGGTAGTGTAACCGCTTCCGATGAAAATAACAGCTTCTGTAAATTCTTCCAGACAAGCCATACAATTTTTGACAGCTTTGGTTTTTTCACGATTTCCGCTTTCTTTTTGCGCAAACTTGTGTTATAATAGCCCGGCACAGGGGGAGTGTGATGGACGTTGAAAGAGTATTTTCCAAGCATACCCGCGCTGTCCTATGAGGGCAGCTATTCTTCCAATCCCTTCGCGTTCAAATTTTATGATCCGGAGCGGATTGTCGCGGGAAAGCCCATGCGGGAGCATTTGCGGTTTTCGCTGTCGTACGAAAAGGCGTTTTGCGTCAGCGGCGCGGACGCCTATGGGCAGCCCACGGCCAACCGGCATTTTGGGGCCGTGCCCGCCGAGGGCACACAGATCGCCAGGGACCGCCTGTTCGCGCTGATGGAGCTCATGCACAAGCTGGGGCTCCGGTATTTTACCATGCGCGACCGCGACCTCGCGCCCGGGGCCGACAGCCTGCGGGAAAGCGGCGCGCGGCTGGACGAAATGGCCGAAGGCCTGCTCTACCTGCAGCAGGTCTACGGTGTGCGGCCCATGCAGTTTTCCGCCGACCTGAGCAGCCATCCCCGTTACATGAACGGGGCCGCGACCTCCTGCTCGGCGGAGGTCTTCGCCTTCGCGGCGGCACAGGTTAAAAAAGCCCTGGAAACCGCCCACCGACTGGGCGCGCTGTCCTTTTGCGTTTCCGGCGGGCGGGAGGGCCGCGCGCATTTGCTGTGCGTCAACGAGGCCCTGGAGGAGGAAAATCTGGCCCGGCTGCTCCAGCTCACGGCGGATCATGCCGCCGTTATCGGTTATGAGGGCCGGCTTTGCATTCAGCCCAGCCCTCCCGGCGTGGTGGAGGGACCCTATTGGGGCGACGGCAGGCAGTGCCTGGATTTTTTGCGGAGCTTCCGTCTGGACGCGCCATATCAGGTGACGCTCCAGGAGCACGCCGCGCTGCCGGAGCTGCGCGCCCTGCTGCGCGCGCAAAAGCTTTGCTCCATGGCCACGCTGCGCGCCGGCGGCGGTTCTCAGGGCGGCCTGAATCCCGTGCCCGCGGCGGCCCTCGCCCTCTTCGAGCTGCTGCGCCACGGCGGATTCCAGTCCGGCGGCGTTTTGCTGGAGGCCGCGCCCCGCCGCAGCTCCAATACCCTGGAGGATCTGTGCATCACCTATATGCAGTGGATGGACGCCTATGCCGTAGGGCTCATGCTGGCCCAGCGCGCCCTGCTCGACGGGCGGCTGGAGCAGTTTCAGCGGGACCGCTACGCCAGCTTCGGCTACGGTGTGGGCAAGGCGATTGCCGAGGGCGGCGCGGATATGGACGCCCTGGAATTCCACGCGCTGCAAAAGGGCGAGGTCTACGCCGCCAGCGCAAGGCAGGAGTACCTGGAGTCCATGATCAACGCGCTGCTGTTCCGGAATCTGTGACGCTGACGCGTTTTGCCGCCCCCGGCCCTCTGCGGGCCGGGGGCGGCTCAATTTTATGAACTTTTCCAAATATTACATAATTACAAATTTACCCCTTGATTCTTGTCCGCTTCTGTGCTAGAATTTTCAACAAGACAAAGCGAAAGGAAAGATGTACATGAACAAGCTGAGCAAAAGACTGCTCGCACTGGCCCTGGCGGCGCTGCTTTGCTGCGGAACCGCCCTGAGCGCGAACGCGCTGAGCCTCTTCGGCGGCAGAATCTACATTCAGGCGGCGGGCGACGAGGTTATTGACATGCTGGCCGACCAGCAGCCGGGGGACTTTTCTTCCCGCGCGGCGGAGATTTCCGCCAAATTCAAAGCGCTCGACACCGAATCGCATACCACCGGCAGCATCTTCGCCACAACGCCCTCCCTGAGCGCCCCCTATGCCGCGGGCTCACTGCAAACGGCCTACCTCAACAACGCTCTCAATACGCTCAACCTTACCCGCTATCTCTCGGGCCTGCCCAATGTGACCAGAAGCGCGACCTACGACAGCTACTGCCAGCACGGCGCGGTGCTCCTGTACGCCTCGGAGTTCGACCACAGCCCCCCAAGGCCCGCCGATATGACGACGAGCTTTTATAACACCGCTCTGCGCGGCACCGAGGAGGCCAACATCGGCGCGGCCTATTCCAGCGGGACAAACCATTATCAGGCACTGTATTACACCATTGCCCACGGCTTTCTCGCCGACGACGACAGCGATAATCTGCCCATTCTGGGGCACCGCCGCTGGGCGCTGAACCCCAAAATGGCCTCCACCGGCTTTGGACAGGCCGCCAAAACCACCGCGGGCGCGAAATTCCCCTCCGAAAGCTACAGCTCCATGTACGCCATGGACCAATCCGCCGCCAGCCTGAGCTATGAGGCCATCGGCTACCCCTCCGGCAAGGCCTTTCCCAGCAACGTGTTTCTGCAAAGCTACCCCTGGAGCATCTCGCTGAACCCGGACATCTATGCCGCGCCGAACATCAACGACGTAACCGTGACCCTGATTGGCAACGGAAAAACCATCAGCTTTTCCAAAGCCAACACCAACATGGATAAGAGCTACGACTATTTCAATATCAATACGCAAAGCTACGGCGTGAACAACTGCATCGTTTTCCGCCCGAGCCATACCACCAAGACGGTCAACGGCCTGGAGGTCGCGGATCCCTATCCGGCCGGCACCTACACCGTAACTGTCAATGGCCTGAAGCTGAAAAACGGCTCCGCCGCCGCCCTGACCTACCGCGTGACCTTTTTCGACGCCCTCGATGAGCCCGCCAACTGGCCCACCCCGGAGGAGCCCGCGCCCGGCGTGCCCGCCTGGAACGGCACAACGGCGAGCGTCCCGCTGAACAACGGCTCATACACCCTGCCTCTGGACGGCAGCGCTACCTGGAGCAGCAGCAACACTACCGTCGCCACGGTCGCCAGCGGCGTGGTCACGCTTAAGGCCAGGGGCACAACCGTGATCAGCGCGAGGATCAATGAAACGACGACCTATAGCTGCACGATTGTCGTAACCGATCCCGTAGTTGCACCGCCCGCCTGGCACAACACGACAGTGGAAATCCCTTTCCAGAAGAACGGCAGCCACAGGCTGAATCTGGACGCCGCGGCAACCTGGAGCAGCAGCAACACAGCCGTCGCCACGGTCAACCAAACGACGGGCGAGCTCACCATCAAGAACAAGGGCACGACCACCATCACCGCGAACGTCGGCGGCACAAATTATAGCTGCACCGTCAATGTCAAGTTCAGCTTCTTCCAGTGGATCGCGTACATCCTCCTGTTCGGCTGGATCTGGATGGTTGTGAAATAGTCAGATCTTTCAGAAGCCAAAGGAGGCCAACGATGAAACACACAAAACGTCTGTTCGCGGCGCTTTTGACCCTGGCCCTGGCGCTCCCGATTGCCCTGCCCGCGGCGGCGGTCAACTGGGATGAATTTCGTATCACCACGCAGCCGGAAAGCCGGTACATCAAGCATGGCGGGAGCTGTACGCTGAGCGTTGAGGTGAATGTGCCGGCAGGTACAGAGGAGACGTACCAGTGGTTCCATTATCCTGAAGGCGACTGGGTGCCGATCACGGGTGCGAACGCGTCCGAATTGGAGGTGAGCCCCGGCAAGAGCTATTATCCGAAGTACGACTTTTTCGGCAATTTCTCGACTAGTTTTTATTGCGAGATTACCGCATATGAAAAAGACAGCGAAGGCACTGTTATTTCCACGCGAAAGCGGGAGAGCAATTGGGCAAGCGTGTACACGGACCGGGCATTTCTTGCGAAAGTGTTTTTATTTATGGCAGAGCCCTTTACCTATGCGTATCATACCATAGGAGAGGCCATTGAAGAGGCCCTTTGGGTTTTCCCGCCGCTCATCCCGGTGATCGTGCTGGCCTCCCCGCTGATTTTTCCGGTTTTGCTGATTTACGGTTACATCAGAAATTTTATATCGCCGCCTGATCTTTTGCCTGTTCTTCCTTGATTTCTGCTTGCAAGCCCGCGAAAAATATGATACAATGTTCCTATCTTTTTCTGAATAGATAGGAACATTTTTCATGCGTCTGAAAGCTCTTGATATCCATGGCTTCAAATCCTTTCCCGATAAAACGCGGCTGGAGTTCGGCCCGGGCATCACCTGCGTGGTGGGGCCCAACGGCTCCGGCAAAAGCAACGTCGCCGACGCCATGCGCTGGGTGCTGGGGGAGCAGTCCACCAGAAACCTGCGCGGTTCCCGTATGGAGGACGTTATCTTCAGCGGCACCGGGCGGCGCAAGCAGCTGGGCCTGGCCGAGGTCACGCTGCACCTGGATAACACCGACCGCCGCCTGCCCTCCGGCCAGGACGAGGTTTCCGTCACCCGGCGCCTCTACCGCTCCGGCGACAGCGGCTATCTCATCAACGGCAAGAACTGCCGCCTCAAAGACGTCCACGAGCTCTTCATGGATACCGGCCTGGGGCGGGACGGATATTCCATGGTGGGGCAAGGGCGCATCGCCGACCTGATTTCCCCGCGCTCCGAGCAGCGGAGGGATATGCTGGAGGAGGCCGCGGGAATCTCCCAGTCCCGCTACCGCCGCGCCGCCGCGATGCACAAGCTCGCCCAGGCGGAGGACAATCTTGTGCGGCTGCGGGATATCCTGCTGGAGCTGGAGAGCCGCGTCGGCCCCTTAAAGGCGCAGAAGGAGAAGGCGGAGAAATACCTTGTGCTGGCGGAACGCCGCAAGGCCCTGGAGATCGGGCTGGCGCTGCACACCATCGCGCGGTCCGTGGCCTCGCTGCGGGAGCTGGAGCATAAGATCACGAAGCTCCAAACAGAATACGGCCTGTGTGAGCGGGACCTGCAAAAGCTTGAGGCGGATATTGAGGCGCTGCAGGAGCAGAGCCAGCAGCTCACGATTCAGGCCGAGGCCCTGCGCCGGGAAAACAACCTGCTGGAGGAGCGAGCGCTGCGCCATGAAAGCGATATCGCCGTGCTGGAAAACACGGTGCAGCACAACGTGGCCGCGGCGGAGCGCATTGAGCGCGACCGGGGCCAGGCGGCCGACAGCCAGCAGCAGCTGGAGGATGAGATGGAGGCCGTGCTGGCGGAGATCTCGGCGCTGCGGCTTTCCGCCAGCGCGAAACGGCAAAGCGGCGACGCCGTCGCCCGCGAAATCGCGGTGGCGCAGACACGGGATTCCACGTTGTCCCAGACCTGCGCGGCACTGGCGCAGGATATCGCGGGGCTCACCGAGCGGCTGGCGGAGCAGCAGATCGCCCATTCCGCCGCGCGCTCCACGGCGGCGGAGCTGCGGCAGCGCGTTGAAGGCATTGAACAGGCCGAGCGGGCGCGGCAGGAGCAGGCCCGGGAGCTGGAGGAGGCTCTGGGACAAGCGGGCGAGGAGCTGGCACGCTGCCGCGCGACAGTGGAGGAGCACCAAAACACCCTCCAGGGCTACAAGCTCCGGGCGGAAAACCGGAGCGCGAAGGCCCAGGAGAGCCGCCGCGCTTTGGACAAGCTCCAAAACGAGGCACAGCAAAAGCAGGCCCGCGTAAAGCTCCTGGAGGACCTGGAGCGGAATATGGAGGGTTATACCGGCAGCGTGCGCGCCGTGATGAAGGAGTCCCGCCGGGGGAGCCTGCGGGGGCTCCATGGTACGCTTTCGCAGCTGATCAGCGTGGAGCCGGATTACACCGCGGCGGTGGAGACCGCCCTGGGCGCGGCGCTGCAGTTTATTGTGGCGGAAACCGAGGACGACGGCAAGCGCGCCATCGAATTTCTCAAGCGCTCCAACGCGGGGCGGGCGACGTTTTTGCCCTTAAACGCAATCAGGCCGCAGGAATTCAAGGAAAACGGCCTGGAGCGCTGCGCGGGCTTCGTGGCCATGGCCGACGAGCTCTTGAGCTGCGGCGCGAAATACAAAGCCCTGCTTCAGGCGCAGCTGGGCCGCACCGCCGTGGCGGAGGATATGGACGCCGCCATCGCCATCGCCCGGCAGTTCCGCCATCGCTTCCGCGTTGTCACCCTGGATGGCCAGATCATCAACGCCGGGGGCTCCATGACCGGGGGCTCCCAGAGCCGCGGCGCGGGCATTCTCAGCCGGGGCAGCGAGATCGCCGGCTTAAAATCGGAGCTCAAAGCGGCGATGGAGGTCATCGGGGAACAGTCCCGGCGCAGCAAGCAGCTCACGGAGGAGGCCGCCGCCGCCGAAGCCGCCGCGGCGGGCATTCAGGGAGATCTGGCCCGCGCGCTGGAGGAGGTCATCCGCCAGGAGGCGCGCGCCGGCGCCCTGGAGCAGCGTTCGGCGGACCTGCGGGACTCCCGGCAGGAGCTGGAGCAGGAAAAAAACGCCGCCGCCCAGCGTATCCTCCGGCTGGAGGACGATCAGGCGGCGGGGGGGGAGCGCAGCCAGGAGCTGGAGGCCGAAAAAATGCGGCTGGAAACCGAGCTCGCCGGGTATCATCAGGAGCGGGAAGCCCTTGAGGCAAGCCGCGCGGATTTGTCCCAGGCTGAGGCGCGGCAGAGGCTGGAGCTGCTTTCCATCGAAAAGGATGTGGAGGCCCGGGAGGAGGCGGCCGCCTCCCTGCGGCAGCGCAAGCTGGGCCAGGCCGGCAGGGATCACGAGCTGCTGGCCGAGCAGGAGAGTCTTCGTCAGGCCAACGAGGAGATCGCGGGCCGCATCGAAGCCCTGCGGGAGGAGACCGCGGCGCTGCGGTCCCGGGCGGAGGATGGCCAGACCAACGCCATGGCCTTGCTGGCCCGGCGGGAGGAGATTCAGGCCCAGACAGAGACTCTCCGCCGGGAGGAAAAGCTGAGGGCCGCGCAGAAGGAAAAGCTCAGCGGCGAGCTGGCCCGGCAGGAGGAGCGCAGGGGCGTCACCCGCCAGACCCTGGATAACGCCGCCGCCAAGCTCTACGACGACTACCAGCTCACCCCCAGGGAGGCGGAGGAGCAGGGCTGCGTTTTGCAGGATCCGGCAAAGGCCCAGCTTGAGCTCCATGAAGTGAACGGGAAAATAAGGGCCCTGGGGAATATCAATGTGGACGCCGTCGAGGAATACAGAGAGGTTTCGGAGCGCTGCGCGTTCATGAACAGCCAGGTGGAGGACATTGAGCGCAGCAAGGCTGAGCTCACGCGCCTGATCACGGAGCTCACGGAGAAGATGTCCGGGCGCTTCGCCGAGGCCTTCGAGAAGATTAACCGCTGCTTTGGCGAGACCTTCGTTGAGCTTTTCAGCGGCGGGCAGGCGCAGCTGCTCCTGGAGGATCCCAATGACATGCTGGAGTGCGGCATCTTGATCCAGGTGCAGCCGCCGGGGAAAAACGTGCAGAACCTCGACCTGCTTTCGGGCGGCGAGAAGGGCCTCGCGGCCATCGCGCTGCTGTTTGCCATCCTCAAGACCACGCCCGCGCCCTTCTGCGTGTTCGACGAGGTGGAGGCCGCCCTGGACGACATCAATGTCACCCGCTACGCCCGCTATGTGCGCCGCATGACGCGCAGCACCCAGTTCATCCTGATCAGCCACCGCCGCGGCACCATGGAGGAGGCCGACGTCCTATACGGCGTGACGATGCAGGAGGAGGGCGTATCAAAGCTGCTGGAGATGAAGACGAAGGAGATGGCGGGGCGGCTGGGCATTTAGCATAAGAATGCCCGGCAGGATTTCTCCCGCCGGGGCGTGGCTTTGCTGTCCCGTCTCGCTTTAATCAAGCAGTGCCATCAAACGATTTCTTTCAAAATTCAGTTGTGGCAACCTTGAGGCGGCTTGATTCCTTTCTGCCCTGAGTTGGCGCTCACGTGAATCAATGGATTCTGCCATTTGTTCCCTATAGGGTCCGCCGAGCTCTGATCTTTCCTGGTCATTCTGATAAAGACTTTCAGAAATATATTCCAGATATTGCTTGACGTCATCAATTTCTTTATCGTACTCCGCAATTTGGTTTTTGATTTTTTGTTGGCTAGCAGAAACCTCCTTCGGCTTCGCCGGTTGCACCGGCGCGGGCGGCGGCACTGGTTTCGCTGGTTCCTTTGGTTGTACTGGCTTCACCGGCGCGGGCGGCGGCTTTGGCTTCTCCTGTTTCACCGGTGGCGATTGCTTTGGAGATGAAGCAGGTAGATATTGCGGCGGGAAAGACTGCACGGGTTGTTGCTGTTGCAGCGGGGGTGTAGGCGGCGAGAAAACTGGCGGCGGCCTCCAGCCAGGCGATGGGGGTGGCATACCCTGCGGTTGCACAGGCGGTTGCGGCGGCGAGAAAATCCAACCAGGCGATGGCGGTGACATACCCTGCGGCTGCACAGGCGGTTGAGGGTAGTAGTAACCCTGCTGCTGTGGGAAGGGATATGCCGGGGCCTGCTGGACAAGCGCGCCGCAGTTCCAGCATCGGTTCAGTGGACAGTTGCATCGCGGACAGTTCATTGGGAAACGCTCCTTTACGACTTAATGACATCCATCTATTAAAGATTTGTTAAAAATATTAAACCAGATTGCCCAAGCAGTGTCAAGGGATTTCGACAGGATAGAGATATAAGACTGGTGGCGCTCAAGTGTTTTTCCCTGAATGTGTATATGTTAAGAGAAACGAATATCCAATTGCTGTAAACTATAATTCAAATTTTTTGAGAGCAAATACAAGGCTCCCGGCGGGCTGTCTTTCAAAGGAATGCGCTTGCGGGGGATGGGCTGGTAGCTGGGGTTACTCTTTTTCATAGCAATATCACCAACGATACCACATGCAGTGGTGCTTGTCGCAATGTGCCGCTAAATCGTGCAAAATCGGCCGAAAAAATAGCTTGACAAATCAAGCTAAATACGCTATACTATTCAAGATGTGAGGACGCGATTGACTCAGGTCAAGAAAGGTTTTTGAGCAAAAGTCAAGAGGGCCGAACATTTGGATTAGAAGTCCAATCGGGCAAACCCTTGATACGCTTGAACTACAGTTGATTTCAAGCTCATAAAAAATCCGGGTGTGGCGCAGTTGGTAGCGCGCTTGACTGGGGGTCAAGAGGCCGTGAGTTCAAGTCTCGCCACTCGGACCAAATGAAACCCTTGTGTATCAAGGGTTTCATCAATTTTACAGGGGTTGTGTTGGGGACTAATTTATCGCGTTGGGACTGTTCTTGGGACTGTTTTGGCGCGGTTTTAGTTATTTCCAGCCTGGTTCAGCAGGGTTCGGCTAGGTTCGCCTAGCCGTTGTAGAGCACGGTTATTTTCTTGCGCTCAGAGAGCCATCAAGCCTCGCGTGGGTTTCCACGTGAGGCTTTTTTTCTTTCTCTCGCCGTCATAGGCTGTGAACGATAGAAGCCGGGGAAGTTGCTCAGTGTGTGCCATCCGTATCACGGGCTTTCCAAATCTGATAGTCCCGCCCTACCAATTCTGATAGTTTTTCCTGTAGTTGCCGTACTTCGTATTTTTTATGTTCGGCATAATGCTCCATGATTTCTCCGAATAGTTCCTTTGCCTTGTATCCGTACAACTCCATATCATCTATGCCGATAAAAATTTCATAGTTCGGCGGGTCCCCAGTTTCCGGGTCTGGTGTGCGTTCTATTGAATCTGGGTTTGCTATTAAGTAGTTCAGATTCTCAACAACCCCATTTAAGCGGTGCCGATAGTCCATCACATGCTCTGCCAGTTGCTCGATATGCGAGGAGCATATCAGCATGTTGATGAACCCCAAAACCGTTTCGTAGTGGGTTCGCGCTCTTGCCATTCTGGGAGGATTGCGTTCTCTTTTGCTTTCCCAAATTTTCAGGTGGTCAATCGCCTTGTTTGAAAGCCCGGTCTGCAAGTGGAAATTCGCATTCTCAGCCGCAATGCCTCTTAAAACTTCATCACAAGTTACACCAAAGAAATCCGCTAATTTAATCACTTGCTCCCCTTTTAATTGCCTGCTTTCGCTTTCCCATTGATTAACCGTCTCACGCTTTACCTCGATAGCATCCGCAACTTGCTGTTGTGTCAGTTTACGAGCATCGCGTAAATCCCGGAGATGCTTCCCCCATGTCAATGCTGCCACCATCCTATGTGCGCCTCCATTCTGTTACATTGTTGTTTGTTGGTAACGAATTTAACCAGTTCTGTTCCTTGCGCTTGACATCAATGCTCGGTTGTGCTATGATTTCCTCACGCCGGAATATGTTACTATTGTACCATGAAGTAACATAATTGTCAAGAACTATTTTTGTCAAGGAGGAGGGTTTTTCATGGCGAACGCAGACATTCTCGCCTATGCCCGGTCGGAGCTCGTACCCTTGCATTGCAAACATGCTGGCAATGAAATTTAGCGAGTTTCGAGACGAGTTGAGCATGGAACCGCCTAAAGAGAGGAAGGAGGAGATATTTGCAATCATTCAAGTCTAGGCGGTCTGATTAGCTTAAACAAACCCCTGCGCGAACTTAACCAAGTCATTGAATCAAGAAAGAAGGTTTTTTATGTCAGAGCATTATCGGCACCTGCTGGAAAAGCACTATGTTCAAATATTCGTCTACATGTCAGAGGGGCTGTCAAATTCTGCGATAGCCGAATTGAGCGGTATACCCGAGACAATGGTTCTCAGGCTTCAGAGGGAACGATTGTCACAAAAAAGACTACAAGACCTCTGGTTGGCCTTTTGTAAGAACGCAAGGAGCTTTCTCTTGGCGATAGGACAGGATCAAATGCCATGGGATGAGGAGGAGGACGCGACATGACGAACGAAACACCAAGGCGCGTCAAGTCCGGCGTTGCCTCCGTTGTGGCAGCGCAAGCGCAAGCGGAAGGCTATCAAGTCACCCTCTATGCCGTTCGGCAATTCGTCAAGCAAAACAAGCTGAATGTGACATATTGCGGCAGAAAGGCACTCATAAATTACGCCTCTCTGCTAGACCTTTTAGACGGGAAGGAGTGATTTCAATGAGCCGAAACAGATCACCCTCCGCTCGGGCTGATACAGCTTCTCAGCCAGACAACAACAACACCAAACAAAGGAGGTTACTATCCTAATGTACACTAATCCATCCCCTCTACCCAACCGTCAGACCGAGGCCACCCAAGAGACAATGACAAATCCAAAGGCGGATTTTTCAATGTATTTACCAAGACTCACTGCCGATGAAATATACGACTGTCTGAATTTACAATATTATGTGGAGAATGGTTTGGACATCGCGGAAGCTGCAAAGCTTTATGGACGAACGGAGGCTTATGCTCAGTCAATCTTACGGAAAGCGGCTGAGTGTGAAATGCTCTGTGACGAGAACGGGAAGGGGTGATTCCACTGAGCCTGAATAAATCCCCCCCTCCCTGGTTGTTACGGCTTCCCATTTGGTGTCTGTATCGACTGGAACAGCGCGAAGGTGAAATCAAACCCTCCAAAGTACCCTACCAGCCCAACGGTGAACGCGCCCGCCCGAATTGCCCGGATACGCTCACATCTTATGATGCTGTGATGGATGCGTTTCAGCAAGGCGGCTATGACGGCATTGGGTTCCGAATACCTGACGGCGTTGCAGTGATTGATGTGGATGATATGGGAGATGCGCTTTCAGATTTAGCGAAAGAATTGATACAGCACTTCGACAGCTACGCAGAGCTTAGTCCAGGCGGCAACGGCATTCACATCATACTCCCTGCCTCCGGCTTTGTCATGGACAAGGAACGCTATTACACGAACAATCGAGCAATGAAGCTCGAAGCATACGTTGGGGCACAGACGAATAGGTTTATGACATTCACAAGCAAGCAGATAAGCCAATCGGATTATTCCGACCAAGACAAAACCACTGCCCTTGTCGAGTTCATGGAAAAGTATATGCGCCGCCCCGACAGGCCCGCACCCCGGCAAGGTGCGCCGCCCGCAGAAGGTGTAACGCTGACGGAGGATGAAATCATAGCCAAGATTTCATCCTCCAAGCAAGGCGAAGCGTTTATGCGGCTCATGCAAGGCGATATAAGCGGCTATCCCTCTCACAGCGAGGCAGACCTGGCCCTGAGCAATATTCTTGCTTTCTGGTGCGGGCGCGACATGAAGCGAATGGATAGCATTTTTCGCCGGAGTAAGTTAGTCCGTCCGAAATGGGATAAGGTTCATGACGGCAAACGCTCGTACGGCGAAATGACCTTGCAAAGGGCTATTAACGATTGCGAGATTTGCTATACCACTCAATTTATAGGAGGAGCGAATGCAATGATCGAGGGCAAAGAGACTTTTGTCCTATACCTATCTTTTTTTGCGGCGATTCAGCAGCTGAGCAATGAGGATGCAGGGGCTTTGTTCAAGGCTATATTCGCCTATGTTAAGAATGGCGAATCCTCCGAGTTGTCACAGGCGGCTAACATGGCCTTCTTTTTTATCAAGGACGCGATTGACCGCAACGCTGAAAAGTATGCCCATGCATGTCAACTAAAAGCCGAAGCCGGGCGGCGCGGCGGGGTTGCTTATGGCAAAGCACGTGCTTCAAAATCGAAGCAAACAAAGCAAGAGGAACATGATAGTGATAGTGGGAATGAACTTGAACCTGTCAATGAAAACGATAATGACAATGATGATGAAAGCGAGAGTGATAACATTTCCACAGTGTTACCCGAGGAAAAAGCTCATGCGTTTGTTCCTCCCACATTGGATGCCGTGAAACTCTACGCCTTAACGATTCAAAGCATTGTTGACCCCTCGAAATTCTACAACTACTATAGCTCAAATGGATGGACGGCGAAGGGCGGAAGCGCAATTCAAGATTGGAAAGCTGCCTTTCGCGGCTGGGAGAAAAACGAATGGCCGAAAAGCACAGCCCCCCCGCCACCCGACCCGCCGCCGCAGCCCGACCCGATAGACCCAGAAGGCCTACAATTATTTGATTGGTGAAAGGAGTTTAACTTTATGAATAATCAAGCAAACCAATCCTTCGAGGCAGGGCACAGAGAAAAAATTCTGAGAGGATTTCCGCTGCTCCTTAAAGATGTGCAAATGAGCATTGGCATAGGCCCGCGCTACCAAGCGTACACCTTTGAAAATTGCGTTGTCACTGACGCAAATCGCGCAGCAGGAAAAGCCTCTTTCCAATTAGCAAAAGCTATTCTCAATAATAGCGAATCACCGGGCCTCTATCTTTGCGGGGGGAGTGGGACTGGAAAGACCTTTTTCGCAGTCTCTGTCGCTAACTATCTGATTATGCACACAGGTTATAAGGAACCTTTGGTTAAATCTTATGCAGATGGTTATCGGCATTCATCTCCTGCCCAAATCTCGCCAGTCCGCTTTTTTAGCACGGCGGACCTCCTCCAACGCATACGAGCAAGCTTCAATTTCAATTATGATGATTGCGACGTTGAAAACATTCCAGAAAATTTGATTGAGGTCTGCAAGAAAACCCCTCTATTGATACTGGACGATTTCGGCGCGGAGAAACCGTCAGAGTGGGTTCTGGAACAGTTGTTTGCTATCATCGAGCATCGTTATGTTCATCGCTTGCCGTTGATTATCACAAGCAATCTGCTTCCCAAGGAAACTAAGCAAAAGTATGGTGAACGTATTGCCGACCGAATCCGTGCAAGCTGCCGTGTTGTGCCGCTGACGGGAGACAGTTTGCGTGAAACAGCGCAGTAGGCTAAGCGGGCAGGAGTTAAACGCTCCTGCCCTTTGCTATTTCATCCAAGACCGAAGCCCCCCAACAGCGTAATACATACGAACCCCACACTTAGTATTGCCAGATCCCACTTGTGAGACAGAGACAAAACCAGACGAGAGGAGCGAGTAATGACCCCCCAAGACAAAGCCCGCAGCTGGTTTACCACGCTGAACAATCCCGCTGATTGCTTCCCCGGCATAAGCGAACCCGCAGACATAGCGGAGCAAGCCCTCGCCCTCTGGTGCGATGGACACCCCACACGAACGGGCGCGGTCGCTTACTGCGAATCAGCGAAGGGGATGAAGCACCTTCATATGGTGCTTGAAGATTCCAGCATGGCCCGCTTTGCCGCGCTGAAAAAAGCCTATCCCACCGCCCACATTGAACCCACCATAGGCAGCAAGGCCCAGGCCGAGGACTATATCCAGAAAAACGGCAAGTTTGCCGAGAAGGGGGAGACGGTGCTTCACATCGCCCGGCGCGGCGAGATTCAAGGGCGGCAAGGGCAACGGACGGACTTAGAAGCCATCCCCATGTACATTGAACAAGGGTTGACCCCGGAGCAGATTATGGACATCTCCTTCAAATTTTGCCGCTACGAGCGAGAAATCCGCAGCGCGTACTATCGCAAACGCTACAAGGAAACCCCGCCGTACCGCGAAGTGTTTGTGCGCTGGCACTATGGGGAGCCGGGTGCGGGGAAGACCCAGACCTATGTAAAGCTGTGCGAACGGCACCAGCGGGAGAATATCTACTTTGTCAATAATTACAAGAACGGCTTTGATAAATATAACGGTCAGCCCATCCTGTTCCTTGACGATTTGAAGGGCGAAAGCCAAATGACTTTCGGCAATCTGCTGTCTATCTTGGATGGGTATACCGGGCAAGTAGCCTGTCGCTATGTGAACGTGATTGCGCTGTGGACTACCGTTGAGATAACCTCCGTGTTCCCTCCCGATGAAATCTATGACGCTTTCCTGATCGGGCACCGTGAGCGGGATTCCTTCGAGCAGCTAAAGCGCAGGATCAATGTGCTGATTCATCACTACAAAGATAAAGATGGAAAGCTGTGCGAACGTGAAATCCAAATGGCTGATTATTAAGAGCAGGAGCGAAACATGAGCATTGTCAAAGAGATAAGCGCGTTTGAATTGAGGGACACGCTGTGGAGCGGTGCGCTGGATACGCTGGAGACTATCGTTGAAAATGATAAGCTGCAAGAGCTAATGGGCTTGCTGGAGGAACTGTACCCGGAGCCAGTGGACATCACCACGATCAATGACTTGCTGTGGTTTGACGATGATTTTATCTTTGAGCAATTGAGCATTCAGCAGGACGATGATTGAGCATCCAAGCGCGTTAGGTCGCGTTGATGAATAAATACACACCAGAAAGAGAGGCCAGCAAATGAAAGTAACCATCGAGGGCAACTATCTCAGCACGGCACAAGGCACGTCAAAGGCGGGGAACGATTACCTGTTCACAAGGGTGCTCACGCCGGACGATGATGTCCTGCGCATCTTCGACTACGACCCCGGCCCCAGCGTCAAGCGCTATGATCCGGTGTCCGTGAAGGTGGATATGCGCGAGGGCGAGAAGGGATTGTTCGTCTCCCTTGCGAAGGACTAAGACGGACGAGACCCCCCGCCGCTCCATTAACGGGCGGCGGGGGTGGCTTTGGTGTGTGTTTTTGTGCTGAGAGTTGCGAATTGAGAATTGCGAATTGAGCATTGCCTTGCTTGGCGGGTTATTAGAGGTGGCAGTTACACTAGCTTTTCCATATGGATTTGTGGATAGTTCCATGTTTTTGCGATTCCCAAACTAGTGCCTTGAAGAGTGATGTAGTCTCCTTCCAATACGCGACCAGGGAAGTTAGCAGGGATGTATGAGCAGTATATTTGCTGATTGGAATTCCCATTGACATCCAGTATAAAAGCACCGCCGTTCATTGAAAGATAAGAAACCTTCCCGGTGGCTCGAAGGGTCTTTCCAAAATAATCAGATGGATACCGTGCCAACTGCTCCCACGACACATCGCGGCCAATAACAAGCACCTCTTTTTTTGTCGTGGTGGTGGCTTTGGTTGTGGTCGTTGCCTTGGTGGTGGTTGTGACCTTTGTTGTTGTGGTGGTAGTGGTTGTAGTTTTTGTCCTGGCTGTGGTCGTAGCGGGGGTGGCGTTTGCCGCTATGATGGGGGCAGTAGTGGTAGGTATGGCGGTTGTAGTCCGTGCGGCGGCTTCGGCCTCTGCTTTTGCCCTTTCAGCCTCAGCTTGGGCCTTATCAGCCTCAGCCCTTGCCCGGTCTGCCTCTGCTTGCGCAAATGCCAATGCTTGGGATTCAGATTCCTTGACTGCGGCTTCCGATTGCGACGCCGCTATGGAGGATTCCCTCTCTGATTGAACTACTGCCCTTGATACATCACGGGCGGCTTTTTCTTCCGGGGTCATTTTGCTTTCATCATAAGCAGCCCACGCTATCAAGGCAATAAACAATGCAAGCGGTACAGCAATGATAATCAGCAGTACCTTTTTCCATTTCTTCATCTTCTTGCGGGGTGCTTTTTGTTCGCTTGTCTCGTTCATCCTTGTTGCCTCCCTCTACATAATCGGCTTACCATCATCGAAGCCTTCCCACATAGCCGATACAGGCTCATAAATGGTGCCTGTCAGGTCTGATGTAACCCACTCATAGACTTGCTGCTTCTCTCGCAAGGTCCCATCTTCTGGAATCCCGTGTCCATCGTCCGGGTTGTATTTTCCGGTAATCACAAGAATTGCCCAATCGCCATAATCTCTGCCATGAAGCCCGATATCGTCCGTAAACCAAGGCTCACTGCCACCATAAATATAGCCGGATATGGCCTCGCAGAACCCACCGAAGAAAGAATCCTCATCTTCCACAATCACTTCATAATCGGCCATACTGAAATGCACTTCCAAGGGATTATCCAACATCATAAGCCAATTGGCTCCGTCAGAGTGCCGACCACCTACTGGACCATTCTTTGACAGGTTGCCCCAAGAGCTTTCAGCATTAACATCGCCAGCGGCCTGTGTCGCTGGGGTGGTGGGAGTATCGGGGTTACTAATTAGATGAAGCGCGGATGCCGTCACCATTTCGTATACCTTTGCATCAAACTCCTCCTTCGACACTGACCCCATAGCAAAGACAAGAGCGTAGAGAGTATAGCCATGCACACTATCCCATTCGGGGCCAGGAGCGGAGCCTCCCACAATCATCAATGCTCCTGCATAAAGCTTATCCATCCATAGCGTTCCACTCTGGTTTTCGTAAACAGGAAGGTTATGTTCATCGAAAGAGGTAAAAGTGTATACATCTGCGAAATAACTAGGCAGGGATGGTTCTGCTGCTGTCCATTCGGGGTAGATGGTAGTAGCTCTCAGAATCATCCCAATCAATGCACTTGCCGGACCACTGTAAGGATATAAGTATATCGTTTCTTGTCCGGGGGTGTACAGGTGAGAAACGAACGGAAAGCCTTCAATGTCCCACACGGTTGCGTCAGCCGTCGAAAGCTCTTTATTCTCATGCAAAACAGTTGTAGTGCCACTGACAGTATCAATAGCTTCTATGGTCTGGCCCATGGATTGTTCGGCACCAACGGCAGGCTTGGTGGGCTTGTCGGGGTTGTCGTTGTTGCCGCCGCTTGCAAGCGCGATAATTACAATGAAAAGAAACACGAAGACCCCGGCAATGATGAACAGCACTTTCTTTTTTTTCTTGTGGGGCCGCTGTGGGGCTTGTTCAGGGGTGACGGGTGATGTAGTGGATTCCTGCGGGAATTGCGCTTGTGGGGCCGCTGTGGCGTCCTGTGGGGCCTGTTCTGGGGTGGGTTGTGGGTTGGTAGCGGCTGGTTCTTCGGTGGGGGTTTGATGCACTGTTTTCCCGCACTTCGGGCAAAACCGGGTGTCCTCGGCAAGCTGCTGTCCGCAGCTGGGGCAAAAGTTCATGCGACTATTCCTCCTAATTCACCAAGTTTTTTTATTGTACCCATCCATTATACAGAAACGGTATGTGTCTGTCAATAGCGAATTGGAAACTAATCGGGTATTTACTGGAAGCATCTCCCGCTATCCTTTATAATGAGAAAAAGCGGGAGGTGAGGATATGGAAGAACGGAAGAATTGTCTAGCTCAAAGGCTGCGCGAACTGCGCAACGACCAAGGGATAAGTCAATATAAACTAGCGGACGCGCTGGGCCTGTCGCGCGGGCTACTCAGCAACTACGAGCAGGGAACGAGGGAGCCGGACTACAATACGCTTCTCCTGCTTGCCAATTACTACGATGTATCGCTCGACTATCTGCTTGGCGCAAGCAATGTCCGCAAGCGGTTCATGGACAAACAGACCCAAGCAAGGGATAATCAATTGGTTTCCGACATCTTCACCTTGTCCGACTACAGCTACACGCAGTTGCAATCCTACATTGACTTGCTAAAGCTACACGATCAATACAAGGGTGGGCAGGCTGGATAAGCCCGCCCGCTCCGCTTTTTTAGAGACGACTGGGGCGGTTCAGTCGTATTATTATGCATAGGAACCAATGAGTGGATGGAGGTTTGGAGACTATGCATGTTAAGATTTGTTCGAGAGAAGAACTTGAATCGCTTATGCGGCGGGGACTTCACGAAAGTACGGCTGTAATTAGCTTCTATGAGATGGGCGCGACACCAGCGAACATACCGGGCGTACACAACGAGGTTTTCAAAGTTGAGTTGGACACATCTGACCTTTCCCATGAGACTTATTTCCCTGAAGCGGAGATATTGGCGCATTTTGTTTTCATCGCCAGAAACGCTGGCTTGAAAATTATCTGCCAATGCGAAACCGGGCAAACCTTAAGCGCCGGGTGCGCGGCGGCAATCCGTCAGTATTTCAATGCGGATGGCATAGCGGTGTTCACGGACCACCATTATTCTCCTGATCTTCTGATGTATCATCGGGTATACAGCGCACTTACTCTGGAAAGCGTTGCGCATGAGGAAATCCCTTTCATATAAGCTTTTAGCATTGCCACAAAGCCATAAATAACACGCCCGCTCCATGGTGAGAAACTTCACCGCAGGAGCGGGTAATTTCTTTACACGCACATAGTATTGCCATCAACTTGTGAGACTGAGACAAATTCAAGGTTCGTGCGTAATAGTAGTATAATCGAATCTTGAAGGCAGGAGGTCACAGCGCATGGCAACGATTATCAAGAGGGGTAATTCCTATCAATTCAAAGCCTACGGCATGGACATCTACGGTCAGCCGTGCCGGAAAACTATGACATGGACACCGCCGCCCGATATGACACCCCGGCAAGCTGAGAAAGCCGCCGAACGCGCCGCCGCTGAATTTGAGAATCAATGCAAGGCCGGGAAGGTCGTTGACGGCAATATAACACTGGCGCAATACTTCCGTGATGAATGGCTTGTAAATCGCGCCCCTGCCGCCGAAAAGTCTCGTAAGTGGTACGTGGATATGTTCAGGCGCATAGAATCTCACCCCATTGCAAAAACCACACTCAAAGCCATTACCCCTCCCTTGGTCAATCGCTTCTATAAGTATCTGCGTGAGCAATGCACGAATGAAGCCACAGGCAATAGCAAAGCAAAGGGCAAGCCGCTCAGCCCATCAACTGTCAATTCATATCACAAGGTTCTTCGCTCCATCCTCACCGGGGCGGTCAAGGATGGAATGATTGAAACCAACCCATGCTTCAAGGTGGATACCCCCGGTAGCAAGATGAATACACCCGAAGTCCCGAAGCGCGAAGCCGCCACAATGCAAATCGACGAGGTGAACCGCCTGATAGCGGCCCTTGCCAAAGAGCCGTTGGTGTGGCGCACACTCTTTATGATGTACATATTCACCGGGGCGCGGCGGTCGGAGTTGCTGGGGCTACTGTGGGACAAATACAACTCGGACACCGGGGAAATAACAATTGACCACCAGCTTTCCTATGTTGAGGGGCAACCGCTGGCCTATACATCTACGAAAACAGGCATAGTACGTAAAGTGGGCATACCCCCTGCCGTCATTGCACTGCTTGGCGCGTGGTATCATGAGCAAGAGAAATGGCGGGAGGCTGTCGGCCCCGATTGGGCCACAGGCTACAAGCGTAAATATCCCACCGTGCGCTACGCCCCCGAATCCCCCCTATGGATGTTTACGGATGAATATGGAAACCCAATCCACCCTTGCAGTGTGCTACGCCGCTTCCGCACTATCCTCATAAGGGCCGGGTTCCCGCAAGAGCAAGTGAAGTCAATGAATGTGCATATGCTACGCCACACGTGCGCTTCCATAATGATTTCAAGGAACATCAACCTTGCCACTGTCGCAAATCAGCTTGGACACAGCAACACCATCATTACCCAAGAAGTGTACACCCACCACATCAAGCAAGCCAGTGAAGGAGTGGCCCAAATGCTCGAAGATACTTTCGCTATCCCGGCGATGATAGAATAAGGCGAAAAATAAAGTCCTTATTCGGCCTGTAAACGGCTCGAATAGGGGCTTGATTTTATTGTGGGGATGTGGTATACTACTTTTGCAATGCGGACGGCACACGCTCATATTGAGCTTCTAGGGACGCTCACCGCAAGCGAGGGAAAGCGTGGGACTGTTGGGACTGTTCTTGGGACTGTAATTTACCAGAACAGAGCGAATCAAACTGAATATAGCCAGAAATACTATCAACGAAACCTTGATTTACAAGGGTTAGCGGAGTTCTACAGAATCGCACGACACATCCACGCGATTGCTGGGGGTCAAGAGGCCGTGAGTTCAAGTCTCGCCACTCGGACCATAATCCAAGGTTGATTTGGATACAACAATCAACCAGCCGAAAGCCTTTGATATCAAAGGCTCAGCCTGTCAAAGAACCCCGCCGCGAGGCAGAAAAAGCTGGCGTAAGGCGGGGTTTTATGGTATAATCATGTAGGGTGATGAGATGCTGGAACCGAAAGAAAACAGGCGCGGCGAAGTCAGGATCGTATGCCTGGAAGACCTGGTGCCAAAGGATCATCTGCTGCGAAAAATCGAGAAAGCAGTGGATTTCGATG
>Ga0099364_10001939_pt1 | contig 33456 bp, 20 predicted proteins | sample TergutTh196P3_FD_73070 | JGI IMG/M metagenome (GOLD analysis project Ga0099364, IMG submission 73070) | Microcerotermes parvus P3 segment gut microbial communities from Pointe-Noire, Republic of the Congo - Th196 P3 | ecosystem: Host-associated > Arthropoda: Insects > Digestive system > Gut ... | reverse complement strand
AGTAAATTGTCAATAGAGCATGTCAGTATTTGTGCGAAATAGTATGGCTTCCGCAAAGGCGGGAATACGGGAAACCGGCGCAAAGGCAGGCGAAAGCGGAGGAATGAAACCGTGTGCTGCCTGCAAGGATTTCTGTTGGTGTATGTTTAACCACTTAATGTGTTGCATAAGAGCATGTATGATATGATGCCACAAAGAATTTTTGATACTTTTGAAGACGTAGTAATTGAGGAAGAACTCCAACCTTGTTACAGGACGTTCGCTAATGATAATGCACAGTATGAGGATAATTTTGATTCTGAAGAATATAATGGATGCTACCCTCTTGAGGATGCGTTTGATGAAATATTAGCAACGGTAAAAACCTGGTATTGATGGAAATTGTTATTACCGATAGAGTTAAAGTTGCATTATTGGAGATAATGTATAGTTTAAGGGAATCAGCGCCAGAATCCATCTACGGACAGCCCAATGTTTATGGCGAGCCTTACCTTGACACATACCAGAAGGCAGAACAGTTTATGAACAAAATGAAAAAACATATTCTACTAAATGTGGGCAAACCCGAAAAAGAAAGACTTGCCGACCCAGAATCAGGGTACGGACACAATAAGTTTTATATAACATTCAAATCTACTCCCGGCGCTTCTACATGGTATATTTTTTACACAAAGCATCCAAGATTACGGTGCTACAAAGTTAAGATGATTCTTAACAGCAAAAGAATGAGAAGATTACCATAAAGGATTCTCTGCTTCTCCGAGTCGATAGGTCAAACTTTCCAAAAAAAATCCCCCCCAAAAAATATTTTTTTCACTTTTTCTTTGCAAATTAAAAAACAATTCCTATCTTTGCCGCTCAAGTGCGTGGACAACTTCCTCGGAAGCCCACAAGTTGAAAAAACTTAATGAAATAGCGAGTGAAGGAGTGAAACAACAAATATACATAGACACCTCCGTATGGGGCGGCGTGTTCGACAAAGATTTTTTGTTCGAAACTGCGTTGCTTTTCGATTTGGTAAAAACTATGCAGATGACTTGCTTGTATTCGGAAATTACTGAAACAGAGCTCATAAAAGCGCCGAATAGGGTAAGAGCGTTTTTTGAAGGATTTCCGCAGCAATTGAAGAAAAAAGTTGAAATAACGTCAGATACTATTAAACTGGCTGAAACATACGTATTTGAAAACCCTAAATATTCATTCACCTAAAGAAATAGTAGGATATGGAAGCGAAAACAATTTGTAAATCAACGGAAAAAGAGTTTGACACCGTAAAAACTTTTAGAGAAATAAAAGAAAAAATATCAAACGATATTTGGGGACTTTCTCACGAGGAAATAATAAAATATTTCAAAAGCGCTAATCAAGAACCTGCGCTGGTGTAGGAAGTTTAAACCATAAAATGAAAGTAGAGTAGCGGTTTGCTATGATTTTTTGGCAAAAGACCGGAGCGGAGGCTTTGCCGCAGCAAAACGCTTTTCTATTGCTTCACCGTCATTTTGAGCGAAGCGAGAAATCTACTACAGTTTAAAAAATCTCCCCCAAAAAAACTTTTTTTCTACTTTTTTTTTGCAAACTAAAAAACAATTCCTATCTTTGCCGCTCAAGTGCGTGGACAACTTCCTCGGAAGCCCACAAGTTGAGAAATAGTGTGTTTTGCTGTGTTCTTGTATCTGAAATGTAGGAAGTTTCAAAGCACGATGAGAATGAGTAAAAGCGCCGCAATGTGCGGATTTTACTTGTTAGTTGTGCGGGTCGTCCTACAACCCCAGATGCGGATAGCGTGAATCCGCGTTTTTGTTTGTGTGAGTTAATTATCTTAAATTTTGATATATATAGTAGTAGAAATGAGTAAAATAGACTTTTTTAGTAGACTTTCCCGCTTTTTTGAGCGGACGTGTCGAAACAGGCTTTCCCGCTTCGGGCGGGTGGGGCTAATATTGAGCGTGCTGCTTGTGGGCAGCGTGCTTCAGCCGTACGAAGTGGCGGCGCAGACGGCAACGTTTGACCTCGAAACGAAAAGGTGGTCAAGCGGCGATAACGCAAGTAACAAAGCCGAATGGATAGAATCGCGACTTCTTCTTCTTGTGGGAGATAACGCGAACATTGTTGTAACAGGTTCGGTATCTGATGGACGAAGAGTTGATGTTGCGGCTAATGCAACGGCACGCATTACTTTGAAAAACTGCACAATAAGTATTCCGGCAACCACTGCACAATCGCATCGGTGGGGAATTTTGCTGGAAAGTAACGCGAATTTGACCTTGATTCTTGAAAATAACAATTCAATTACAGCTGGCATCAATCGCGCAGGTATTGGGGTGCACCTTGGAAGTACACTGACAATTGACGGTACTGGTACTTTAGCGGTGACAGGAAAAAACGGGTCAGCAGGTATTGGCGGCACTTTAGGTAATGAAAGCGGCACTGTCGGAAATATCATAATCAATGGCGGTACTATCTGGGCATTCGGAGGTGCAGCAACCAATGGAAGCGCCCAGATTCCCGGAAACGGTGGCGGAGCCGGTATAGGCGGCGGTGGCGGAGGAGTAGGAGCACCCACCAACTACACCGGCAGCAGTGGCGGCACCATAACTATAAACGGCGGAGCAATAACAGCAACTGGCGGAGCAGGAGGAAGAGGGCATAACGGAAACGGTTGTGGCGGTGGAGGCGCCGGTGCTGGTATCGGTGGTGGTGGCGGCATCGGCGGCGACAGAATCACATGGAACAACAGCGGCTTCTCTGGCGGAAACAGTGGCATAATAAATATCAACGGTGGTTTGGTAACGGCTATCGGAGGAGCAAATGGCGCTCGCGGAGAATTATGGTCTTTAGGGGGCAGCCGTGGCGGCGGAAGCGGCGGCGGACAGGGCGCTGGCATTGGCGGCGGCGGTGGTGGCGGCAACGGAGGCGAACTCGGTGTTGCCGGTAATTCAAATGCAGCCAGCATAGGCGCTGGCGCTTCGGGTGGCGGTAATGCCGGTAGCGGCGGTAGCGCAAACACTATCAACACAAACAATGGCACAGTTTCGCCTTCGGTCAACGGATTAGCTCAAATAGTATACCCATACACAGCAACTTGGAATTCATCCGAAAGACGAATAGAAATTATGGTTCCCGTTGGTGGAACTACAGGAGGAAGTTGGGGGGCATTTAAGCTAAATGTCGATGGAACTGACATTGTTTCAGGAAATTTTGATAGAATATCCACAGAAAACGGTTTGCAGTTTGTGCGCCAGCCATTGACAACCAATAGTTCAAAAGGCAATGTGGTTGTCTTTTCTCGCAGTACCAATTATTTAAATCATAACGACGAAGTTAGAACATTTATCAACGGGACAAGTAATACCCTCTTGTGGACATATATGACCATTCACTACTATCCTGATAATTCACATTTAGGTAGAAATGTTGCAGTAAGTTTTAGCGGGACAAATCCGCTTCAAAACATCACACGCAATATTGATATCTACAATCCAATGGGGTCTATTTCGTGGTCGAACCTGCATGTCGCTAATCATGGACAGAATTATGACTACTCTGTTTCTTTTTCTGAATATCCCGGAGGGCAATTAGATATGCAAGTTTTTAAAAATGATGAATATAATAAAACCTTATCTTCAATTCCTGTCATTGGTCATGCCCCGTATTGGTGTTCACCGATAGATAGAGAGCTTTTGCAGGAAGAACATTCATTTAGGTTGCGTTACCATTCACCTGCAACAGGTCGTCAACTAATGATGTATGAAATTTTTTCTGACAAGGCACAATTAAGCCCAATTTTTCTGCCCGAGAATCCCAGAATAGAACATGACTGCGGAAAACTTATTGTAAGATGGAACGTGCGCGAGGGTACTCAAGGGCATGCAGCTGAAGGTGAAAATGTCAGAATAGAAATGAGCGGCGCGTTTCCGGAAACAATCAGAGCGCCATATACTGATGGAATGGCTATCATTGAAATACCTCTAAATCAGATTTCTGGAGGTGTAGCAGAGAACAAAACATTCACGGCAAATCTTTATAGATTTAGTGGAACTGCATGGGGAGAAACCGCGCAGCATAGCATGAACACTGCTCATCAGAGAGTGACAAGCGCGAATGTTAACGCAGATGATGAAGATAAGCGCAGGCTAAATATTAACTGGATTGCTGATGATGGTTATACCTGCGAAAACTGGAACTACTTTGTTGTTGTGAAGCAACCCATGCCGGGCGATGATGCAGATGTTGTGTTTGAGTCCAACCCTATTCCTGTTACCGGGCGTAGCGCCACAGTATCACTTCCTGCGGATTTTATGCCGTGTCAGTTTTTGGAAATAGATTTAGAATTGAGGAACGAAAGTGACGCTCTGATTCGCACTCACAGAGTGTCAAATAGATTTGTGTTTTTTGATGGTTCGTTGAATTTCGCTTCTGTCAGTATTTCTAAAGGTTTTTTTCCTGACAGGGTATCATTAGCGTGGGCTGTAAACCCACAAGGCGATATAGAATTTGACAGATACGAAATATATCGTTCGATGTTCAATTCAAATTCAGAAGCGACTGAAGTTCTTGTTGGAGTTATCGACCACAGAAAAGGAATTTTTAATTATCGTTTCGAAGACAGAGATGCAATTCCGGGTATTTACTACAACTATAGGATAGATGGACAACAAGAATGTCCGGGGCTTGGCTTAACTACCACTGCAAGTGATGGTTGTATTGGATTTATCCAGCCATTCGGCACTGTGAGCGGACGCATTACATACGAAGGAAGTGAGCCGGTAGGAGGCGTTGCTGTGATGGCGATAGGAACTACTAATACGGAAACAACTTCAGCAAGAAACAAATCGCTGTTTTTCAACGGCTCAACGCATATTTCATTACCATACAGGGAAGGGATGTTATCGCCTGCCGAATTTACATTTCAATCGTGGATAAGGCTCGGCGAATCGACCGGACGCCAAGAATTTATGTCGGCAAATGGTAAATACGAGATTGATTATCATCCGCTCAACAAGCAGTTGTCTCTTACAACACAGCATATTGATAAAAGTTTCGTATTTAATGATATTGAATTGTCGCGCATCAGGTTTCAACATATAACCGTTACTTACGCCAGAAATGGTGATGTGTCGCTATACATTGACGGTGCGTTAAAACAAACGAAAAAATGTGTTGAGATAAATAGCATTCCTTTTCCCACAGGTAGCGAATTCGAACATATTACACTCGGCAAGTCAAACAGAACGGGTAATGCAAATCCATTCACCGGTTTCATGGACGAAGTTCGCTTGTGGAACCGTGTATTGAGCGCTAACGAAATAAAAGAAAACTTCGACGCCTACATTTCGGGTAGAGAACGGGGTTTGAGGCTTTATTACCGTTTCGATGAAGACGATGCAATAGCCCGTGTGTTCGACATATCAGGCGCAAACGGAGTTTTCAACGAAAATCACGGAAACATATCCGGAACGATAGACCGTAGATACCGTGACCCAGACGATATTCCAACGCCCGGACAACTGTCTCTCAAAGCGCATACCGATAGTCTCGGAAATTATATACTAAATGCCATTCCTTACTTTGCAGACGGGAATACATACGACATTGTGCCAAGTTTGGGAGTGCATCGCTTCGACCCAAACAGGCGGCCTCTGTTTTTCAGCGCACACTCGCCTGTACACAACAGTGTAAACTTTACTGATATTTCGTCGTTTAAGGTTTCGGGACTGATTCTTTATGAAGGCGGCACATATCCGGTTGCCGACTGTACCTTCGAGATTGACGACCGCCCCGTTACGCTTGCTAACGGTGATTTGATGCGAAGCAACCCAGATGGGTCTTTCACTATTAATGTTCCAATAGGCGTTCACAAGGTTCGCGTGGTTAAAGATGGGCATACGTTTTACAATGACGGATTAATTCAAGAGCGAATTGTTAACCCAAATACTGGTGCGGTAACATACCGAAATTATAATTACAATGATGATATGCACGTTGGTACGATTATAAACACTACCCGCGTAAAACTGATTGGTCACATTGTTGGCGGCATACAGGAACACGAAAAAGTTTCGGGTTTTGGTGCGCGTGTAAATAATATTGGTTCTGATGTGCTGAAACTTACCGCTGCCAATGAACTATACGAACTTTGGACAGACGATGAGCCAATGGAAACTGTTTTCCATCATAATTCACGCGATGAATGGGCGCGGTGGACGTATCCCGACAATCGGCACAGAGAAACAAAAATGAGAGTTAAAGGCAATGAGATTACTATCAACGTATGCCCTGAAACTGGTGAATTTGTAGCGTGGTTGTACCCCGAACTTTATTACATTGAAGACATACAGGCAGGCGATTACGGTAATATTTATACGCGGCGTGAAACGTTAGACCTTCGCAATGCGCCGGTAACTGACAACCGTATGCTGCAAATCAGGGTACATTCGTGGACAGATGAAGATGAAGTGCAACACAGTGACACTGTGCGTTTTCACAGAGAATGGAGTTTTTATCATCAGGCGCATCCTACCTTCACGATACAGCAAATTGTAGACGACGAAATAGTTGATTATTTTGGCGATGCAGAGTTTGTAATTGACGAAGAAACGTCTATTCCATTGGTGACATTTGTAGATGAGAAGCCGGTATATACCTTTAGTTTTACAGATTTCGCCAACATCGAAAGAGATGTTCCTGTTTTCCGTCAAGGCGAGGCTTACGCCTTTTTGTTATCAGCCTTTGAAATATACGCCAACCCTGCTATAGAACTAATTGACACTGTCCGTGTGGCGGGCGGTATTGCTTCGATAGAAGGTGATTTGTTGCCCGAATCAGACCGTGCGATAATAGAACTTGACGCAACAGGACGAGGTCTGTTTGTATTCCCCGTTGGTACTACAGACGTGTCTAACGGAGTAAGAAGATTAAGCGCCAGTTTACGTATCGGCAACTCACTTCCTTTTCCCTCCGTAACCATCGGCGAGGCTGGTTTAAGCGCTTTTGTTCTTGGTGGCAGAAGCACCGGCACCGATTTTCTTACCGCAGCCGGCGATGAAATTGATTTTATTTTGCACGACCCGCCCGGTTCAAACAGTTACGCTTATATAGAAGCCGGCACAAGTCTAACTTTTTCCAATACATCATCAATAAGTTCCGTGCCTTCCATGAGTGTTGAAACAATTACAGGCGACAAAGTCAAAGATTACTCTTTTGTTTCTGACATGATAAACAAGGGAATTTCATTGGCTGCCGAAAAAGCAGGACAAGCAGGCGGTACATATCTTGGAAATTTTGCAGGCATGGGAGATGAGGGAGGCGAAATAGGCAAAATAGCTGGAGGCTTTGCCGGCGACTTCATCAATAATTTGAGTATTGTCAACACCGTTAGTAACGAAATTGGCAAGGCGTTAGATAAAGTTGGAATTTTAAGCGGTACCAGTGTTAGTAGCCAATCTATCGAAACCGAAACGATATTTTTTGATAATAATACTTCTTCTACCAAAATCACGTTCAATGACCGGTATGAGACGTCAAGCGACCCTGCCTTTGTAGGACACAATGCCGATATATTTTTCGGAAAAGCAACCAACACTTTGTACGGCTTGACTAATAATGTTGCCATTGGCAGAAGAACTGAATTTAGCGACACCCCGGGTGAAACGTTTTTTACTGCAACGATTGACGGCGTGGAATATGCTATTGGAAAACAAACAGGTATTGGTTTTGGCGAATCTTTCGACACTTATTTTGCCTATACCGGCTATCAGATAGAAAACATAATGATTCCCAAGTGGAGTGATGCTCTAAAACAGTTATTCATTTTCAGCGAAGAAGAAATTCCTGCCATTGTTGAACATCCGGTGTATTTATCATACATCACTAATACAGAAGATATTCGTTTCGGAAGACGCAATGATGACCCTGTCTTTGGCTCTGAAGCAACTTTTGATTTAGACGGACCCAGTTACAGAGTGATACTTCCGCCCGACCTGCAACAAAGAATGGCTGCCGGCATGGACCCCGATTCGCCGCCTATGGGAACTATAGTGTTTACCGATTCTGTAGTTTACTACAATGAGCAAATCAGGCTGTGGGAATCGCATTTGGCAGACAATGAAAGGCGAAAGGCAAATGCCATAACCAACAATGTGTATGCCACTTCCGGCAAAAACATCAGTTTTGGCTCGGGAGTCAGAATAGAAAGAAGCGAATCTATGGAAAGTACTGTGTCAAGTGAACGTGTTGTTTCTAAAGACATCAATATGTTTAATATCACTGAAGCCGAAGCGAAAGTAAATTTGCTTTTTACCAAAGTTACAGTGTCTAAAAACACACAAATAACACCTATGGGCTCACGGTCTGAAAATTTTTCGGAAGGCGAGCAGTTTACAGACAGTCATCTTGTCGGCTTTGTGTTGGAAGCGAGCGGCACAGAAGACCAGTTAACCGTTGATTATTGTTTCGACTACGAAAGTTTTCCGCCTACTTTCATGTTCCGCACGCGCGGCGGTCGCACATCTTGTCCTTTCGAGCCCGAAGTTCGAACAAAATATTTTGAGCCCGGTCAGCATGTTCTTATGGAAGGCACAATGCAAATTGAAGTACCGGAGTTATCAGTAATAGGCGGACAAAATCGCTCATCGGTTCCTTCTACGCGTCCGGCTTCGTTCATGCTCGAATTGAAAAACCAATCGGAAACAAACGGCTCGGGATGGTTCAGGCTTACGGTCGATGAGAGCACAAACCCGCATGGCGCAGTATTGAGAATCGATGGGCTACCTATTGGAAACGGAAGATATTTTATGGTACCATCCGGCACCGGTCGTGAGATTATTAAGACGCTTACAGTGGAAAAAGGACCCATTGAGGACGACTACGAAGACATTAGATTGCTTCTAACTTCCGTATGCGATTCTATTTTGTGGGATGATACTTACATTTCTGTCCATTTCTTACCTTCTTGCACCGAAGTTGCGTTCAGGTCGCCTGTCGATAACTGGGTTATTAACGTTGATTCCGACGACCATGCTATTGAAATAGAGTTGGATGGTTACGACGTCAATTATTCCAACTTTGGATACATTGGATTGGAGTATCGCCGTCGTTCTGAAGCGCAATTCCGCAGCATTATGAGTTTTTATGCCGACGAAACGCGCTATGACCTCGCACAAGGCGCAAAAACGCTGCTTGAAAGTAACGAGCAAACCATAAAATATACATGGTACAAAGACCAGAATTTGGATGGCGAATATGAGTTTCGCGCCCGTTCTGTTTGCGAAACAGTGGGAGTGGGTGGTGAAGTGTTAGCCGAATATGAAACCACTGCCGTTAGCGGCTGGGTTGATACGAGCCGTCCCGTTGCTATTGGCGCGCCGTCGCCCTCAAACGGCATACTTGGCGCGGGCGATGAACTGTCTATCACTTTCAACGAGGACATTCAGTCCGGTTTGCTTACGCACAACAATTTTACTATTTCGGGCATTCTCAATGCCAGCGAAATTGCGGAACCATCTGTTGGAATTGCCTTCCAAGCAAATCAACAATATGCGCAGACCGAACTACCAATATTTGCAAGCGGCTCGTTCTCTATCGAAACGTGGTTTAAGCGCGATGCCGGAACTGCCGGTACACTGTTTGAATTTGGCGGGCTTTCGCTCGGCTTCAACGCTGCAGGCAACGCTGTTGTGAAAATAAACGGCGAAACATATACATCCGAAAAGACTGTTACTGAAGATGGCACATGGAAATTCGCAGCGATGAACTACGACCGCGACGCTAATACCGTAGCAGTGTTCCTTTTTGAAGGTTCTTCAACTGAAAATGTTTGGTTATCGCAGTTTTTAACTGCCGAACCTCAAACTCAAGGCAGACTTACCGTAGGCAATAATGCCGCGTTGAACGATGGTTTCAGAGGCGCTGTTTCCGGTTTGCATTTCTACGGCGTCAGGCGCATTCTTGCTGACGTTGCGAGAGACATGAACCTTACGAAAGCGGGCAACGAAAATGGATTAATCGGTTACTGGTCAATGGATGAAGCCGAAGGCGACGTAGCGCGCGACAAAGCCCGCTCGCGTCATTTGGCGCTGAATACTGATTGGTATATTTACCCTTCGGGCTGGGCAATGCGAACATCGGGCAATAATTATTTCTCTATCCCGACCACCACTTACGATTTAGATGCGTTCAAAGATGTTACGCTTGAGTTTTGGTTTCGCAGCGAACATGCCGGAGCAAGCGCAAATGCCGGACAGGTGATTTTCAATGCCAACGGTTGCTATATCCAAGTAAACGAAAACGGCGGTCTCGACCTTTACAGAAAGGATGCAGACGACTTTTCGACCGGCATTGTTGACGAAACGCTTATTCAGACATTGACCAATGCAAATCTTATGGACACCCGCTGGCATCACGTAGCGATATCTGTACGTCGCGGCGGCAGCGTAAATGTTTACATCAATGGCGTTAACAGTGCGGTTTTCTCTGAAAGTTTGCTTGGTGCGCATGGTTCATTTGCAAGCGAGGCATACTATTTCGGCGTAAAACGCATTAATGACACGTTTGATAGTCATTTTGCGGGCTATTTTGACGAAATCCGCATTTGGAACAGCGCCCTCTCACGTGAAAGCGTCATATTGAATAAAAACAGCAAATTGAGCGGCGACGAACCCGGCTTGCAGGCATATTATCCGTTTGAAAATTACACGCGACCTGTTAATGGTCCTGTTACTGTAACTTCCACTCGCAACAATATGACCGACAGCAATACGACGTCAGGCGAGGCAACGCTTGTTGACACCGGCGTTCCGGTAGCGGATGTGCGAAGCGTTGAACATATTCCTCACGGTACCGGCTATGAATTTGTAGCGTCAAATAACAGGATTGTGTTTACCCTTGATGAGCGCTATTTTGCCCGCGTTGAAGGCGCCACGTTGACAATAACCGTCGAAAATGTTCGCGACATGCGCAACAATCGCAGCAATACTGAAACGTGGACTGCCTTCGTGCGCCGCAACCCGCTTCGCTGGGATACCGACCCCGTCAATCTCACCATGCAGCAGGGCGACAACGTAACCTTCACCGCTCGCATTACCAATACTGGCGGCACAACCGTCAGTTACGTCATCGAAAATCTTCCTTCGTGGCTATCGGTAAGCGGCGGCTCGGGAAGTTTAGCGCCTTTGGCAAACCGCGATTTGACCTTTACCATTTCGCAAGGCGTCAATGTAGGCGATTACGAAACGGCAGTCAATCTTGCTACGGGCAACGGCGTTAGGGAAATCCTGCCTGTGCAGTTGAAAGTTACCGGTTTGCGTCCTAACTGGCAAATCAACCCTGCCGATTTTGAAAATTCGATGAATATCATCGGTCGTATCAGAATGGATGGCACGTTCAAAACAAACACCGATGACGTCCTTGCAGCCTTTATTAACGGCGAGTGCGTGGGCTTGGCGTCGCCAGAATTTGTAGACGGTCACAATGCATTCTTCACTTTTGCAACCGTCTACGGCAACGCGCAACACAACAATCAGCCGCTGTCGTTCCGTTACTGGGACGCTTCTACTGGACGAATATACGCAGAATTAGAGCCATCAGTTGGTGTGATGCGCTTTTCGCCGTCGAGTGTAACCGGCAGTATCTCAAATCCTGTAATATTTGATATTCACGATGTTTCAGTACAGACTATTGCCTTGCGCAGAGGCTGGAACTGGATTTCTACAAACGTAGAATACGACAGTCCGTCTGTTTTAGAGCAGTTGAAGTTGTCGCTTGGCGATGCGGGCGAACTTGTAAAAGGACGCAGCGCCTTCATGCAGCAACCCGGCTGGGCAGGTACGCTAAACGGTATTTCGCCGACAACCATGTATTCGATCAATGTAAACCGCGACGTCAGAATAAACCTGACGGGCGTACAGGTTGACCCTGCTGTTACTCCTGTTACCATCAATTCCGCATGGAACTGGATAGGCTATCTTCCGCAGTTTACGCTTCCTGTGCGCGACGCCCTTTCCGGAATAAACGTACAAGCCGGCGACCTGATAAAAGGGCAAACAGAATTTGCTACATGGTCGGGCTGGAGTTGGATAGGAAGTTTGAATTTCATGGAACCCGGCAAAGGCTACATGTATTATTCCAACAGCGCAACGCCGCTAACGTTGATTTATCCTTCCACGCCGCCGCTCACGCAATTTGGCATTTCGCAATTGAATGTTCAAGACAGGGCAAACACGCAGGTTAGCGCTAACACGCAGGTTTTCCCACGCAACTGGACAGTTGATTATAGTCGCTATTCAAGCAGCATGACCGTAACGGCAATTGTTCTCGACGCTAACAGCGAACTGCGCAGCGACATGATAGAGATTGCCGCCTTCAGCGGAACGGAGTGTCGCGGCACGGCAATGTTGCGATATGTCGAAGGAATAAGCAAGTACATCGGCTTTATGATGGTTTACGGCGAAGGCGCTGAAACCATAACCATGCGCGTATTCAACCATGCCACCGGCGAGGAAAACGCTGCCGACAATAAGCCTCTCACTTTCGTTGCAGACGCTATACACGGCAATCTTCTAAATCCATATCCTGTAATGGTCAATACGCCCGATGCAGAGAACCTGTCAGGCGGCGAGATAGCCCCAGCAGTTCCTCTACATGCGTGGATTAACAGCGGATTACTGTACATAACCGGATTAACCGAAGGCAAGCCATGGAGCGTATACACCGTAACAGGCGCATTGATACATCACAGCGTGGCTGCTTCGGGCGAGGCAACGTTCAGATTGCCCGCGGCGGGAGTGTATATCATAAGTTCGGATAATAGAACGGTAAGAGTAGTTTTTAATTGAAAATTGAAAATTGAAAATTAAGAGGTAGCCCTATTTATATGAATTTGACAGAATTACATAATTTTTGCATAATTTACATGAAAAAATGTGTAAATTTTGAAAATTTTGAAATTATGTTTATTTTGGATAAATCGGGCAGCCTTATTTAATCAAAAATAAAAAATTAAAAAAATTTATTTATTTTAATGATATGAAAATAATGATATATCAATGGGAATACGTCATAGCGGGCTTGACCCGTAATTCCCTAAATATGACGAGATTGCGGGTCAAGCCCGCAATGACGGCGTTGTTTATATTTGCGCTTCTTGTATTGTTTTGCAGCAATGCATTCAGCAATACGCCGCGGTGGACGGTTGACAATCGTCATCTTTCCAACAGTATGACCGTTACGGCAGTTGTGGTCAACAGCGGCGTGGAAATGCGCAGCGAGCAGATAGAGATTGGCGCTTTTAGCGATGATGAATGTCGCGGTTCGGCTTTTTTGCAATACGTGGCGGTGTTAGACAGATACATCGTGTTTCTGATGATTTTCGGCGAAGGCGGAGAAACTGTCACTCTGAAACTTTTCGACCATGCCGTCGATGAAGAATATTACGTTGGCAACTCATCTATGACCTTTGCCGCAGACGGCATACACGGCAATCCGACAGAACCTTTTTCAATTGTATTGGGCGCTCCTGTTTTTGTGACTTTATTGGATTTCGACGACTACGTAGCAACCAAATGGAACAACAACACGTTTATGCTCGACCTTGCCCGCCTGGAAAACGACGGCTATGCTGTTGTTGCCTGCAACTGGTACAGAGACGATAATCTTCTGTTCGAAGGGTTCACTTATTCAGCCGGCTCTCGCAGTACCGATCGTATACAGGCAGGCGTTTATCGGTTTGAAGTAACTGCTGACGATAACGTTGTTCTGCGCTCCACCGACAAAATAATTGGCAATCAGGCAAGCGCTGTCGGCTTATTGGCATATCCCAATCCTTTGTTTTCGGGCGGCGTTCTCACCATTGAAAACATTGCCGAAGGCAGCCTGATAGAGGTGTACAACCAGAGCGGGTTACGTCTAATTCACACTGTTGCAACCGGCAGCCCCGCAACGTTAAGTCTTGATACTCTTCCGGCAGGCGTGTATGTAGTGCGTACTGTCAATGGGGAAACTAAAATAATAATTGAAAATTGAAAATTGAAAATTGAAAATTAATAATTAATAATTGAAAATTGAAAATGAAAAATATATGTTTTGTTTTTTTGTTATTTTTTGTTCAGACTTTGTCAGGTCAATCATCGGTGGTGCGTGAAGATACAGGATCCTTGCGGCAGGGGCACGAATTTTCTCTTTCCGTTGGCGGTGGGTTGTCAACGCTTCGTTATCAATTGCCGTTGGGAGGTGTTTCCGGCGGTTTTGGCGGTGATTTCGGGGTTGGGTATACCTGTTTCGTTTTCGAGCGCACAGGCATTCACGCCGGGGTCGGTTTAGGGTTGTATGGCGCCAAGGCGACGCCGGACGGTGCAGCAATCATCACTCCCGGCTTGGTCGACAGCGATGGCGACGTTTTCGACATGCACACCGTCCTTACCGGCTACAGTGAAACCCAAAACGCAATGTTTCTGAACATCCCCTTGATGATAAAATATCAAACGCGCCATGAAAAGGAGTATTACGTAATGGGCGGGGTTAAGGCAGGCGTTCCGCTTGGCGGCAATTATTCGTCGAGCAACGCAACGTTTTTCAATTCAGGCTATTATCCAAAGTATGGTAATTGGGCTACTAACCAGGAATTTGCAGGTTTTGGCACATTCGATGATAGAAGTTTCGACGGCGACTTAGCTTTTGAGGTATCACTTGCTCTTGCTGTAGAGGCAGGGATGAAGTATCGCATTGGCAATAGTCTTTCGCTATACATCGGCGCGTTTTTCGATTTTGGACTGAACAATGCCGCCAAGACCGGCAGTTTCCCGTTTATCGCTTACAGCGCCGACAATGGTTCTGGCTTTGCTGCAAACAGCGTGGTTGCATCGCTTGCCGATAAGGTAAATGTGATGGCTTTCGGACTGAAAGTTCGGGTAGGGCTAAAAAAACAGTAGCCTCGTTAATTTTCATAATGTTCAATATTATTGACAAAATTACGATTTCCCTTTTCCGTACCAGTTCTTAAATTCTGCAACGCGCGCCCTGTTAACAATAATTTTTTCAGGAGCTTCCACCCTCAAATTTACTGATAATTTGTTATCGAACCAAATCGAAAGATCCTTCACTGCGCAGTGGGAAATGATGAATTGTCTATTTACACGAAAAAATTTTGACGGGTCTAATTGTCGTTGCAATTCGTCTAATGAATTGTATTCATAGAAATTCCTGTTATCAAGGGTTGTGATTTTTGCGATTTTGTTTTCAGAATAAATGAACGCAATATCGCTGACCGGCAAAGGAATAATCTTATCTTTATGCGGAATCAGAAAGTTTGACTTGTAGACAATATTTTCCTTTTTGAATTCAGCTAACATATTATCTATCGCATCCGCGTAGCTCGTTTTTGCTGTGCCTAATCTGACAAATTTTTCGATTGCACGTTCTAAATCTTTGATATTTACAGGTTTAAGCAGATAATCAATGCTGTATACTTCAAATGCTTTAAGCGCATACTCATCATAGGCAGTCGTAAAAATTACAGGAGCTAAAATTTTAACTTTCTCAAAAATCGAAAAAGAAGAACCGTCCGAGAGGTGGATATCCATGAACACCAAGTCAGGACAATGATTAGCGTCAAACCATTCCACGCTCTCTTCTATGCTTTGCAAGACTGCCAAAATTTCTATGCTGTTGTTTACTTTTGAAATTAAGCGTTTAAGGCTATCAGCAGCAACTATTTCATCTTCAATAATGACGGCTTTCACGTACCTTGTTATATTATTTAAGTTTTGTCGCAACAAAGTTATGAAATTTTTTTTTATTGTGCAAGAGAATGAGCTTTTTTTTTCAAAAAAGTTGTTTTTTTTTGAAATATCAATAATTTTATATAATTTTGCGGTTGTAATTGTTTTAATAATTAAAGACTATGAACAATGTTTTGATAATAGGAGCTGGCGGCGTAGGCGCTGTTACTGCTCATAAGGTTGCTTCGATTCCCGAAGTATTTGGCGACATTATGCTTGCCAGCCGTACCAAGTCCAAGTGTGACGCTATAGCTGCGCGAATAGGCGGAGGTCGGGTACGCACGGCGCAAATAGATGCCGATAATGTCTCTGATGTTGTGGCTTTAATCAACAGTTTCAAGCCCGACATCGTGGTAAACGTTGCTTTGCCCTATCAGGATTTACCTGTTATGGATGCTTGTTTAGAGACCGGCGTCAGCTACCTTGATACGGCGAACTACGAACCAAAGGACGAGATCGGGTTCGAGTATAAATGGCAGTGGGCTTACCATGACAGGTTTAAGGCAGCTGGCATTACCGCCATACTTGGTTGCGGATTCGATCCGGGCGTCACCGGTGTGTTTACTGCTTATGCCGCCAAACACCATTTTGACGAGATACATTATTTGGATATTGTTGATTGCAACGGAGGCGACCATGGACGACCATTTGCCACAAATTTTAACCCTGAAGTAAATATCCGGGAAATCATCCAAAAAGGAAAATACTGGGATAATGGACAATGGGTTCAAACCGAGCCACACGAAATACACAAGCCTCTCACATTCCCCGGAATAGGATCAAGAGAAGCCTATCTGATTTTCCACGAGGAATTGGAATCTTTGGTCAAGAACTTCCCAACGCTTCGTCGCGCACGCTTTTGGATGACATTCGGACAAGAATATCTTACCCATCTGCGCGTGATACAGAACATAGGAATGGCAAATATCCAACCGGTGAACTATAAGGGCTTTGAAGTAATTCCTATAGAGTTTCTCAAGGAGGTGCTTCCAAATCCGGGAGACCTGGGCGCAAACTATAAAGGCTGGACGTCAATAGGCTGTCGTATCCGTGGACAAAAGAACGGCAAAGAGAAAACATATTACGTACACAATAATTGCAGCCACGAAAAAGCATATCAGGAAACCGGAACGCAAGCGGTTAGCTACACCACAGGCGTACCGGCAATGATAGGCGCTATGATGTATTTGAAGGGACTGTGGAAAAAACCCGGCGTATTTAACGTCGAAGAATTCGACCCTGACCCGTTTATGGAACAACTTAACTGCCATGGACTGCCATGGAAAGAGGAACATAATATCGACCTGGAACTCTAAAAAAAATACCTTATGATAAAAAAAATAATTTTCCCGATTTGGAGCTTGTTGATGCTTTTTTTTGTGGCGGGATGTCTTGACCCTGAACCGGAAAGTTGGGATAGAACCGTTACGTTCATTCCGGCAATTTACGGGTACGACGATGAAATATCAAATTCATTGCTGATAACATCAGAAGGACCATTTGTAGCGCCAGATCTGAATCGCAGAAATATAAATAAAGGGCAGGCGTTGTTAGCAAATTTTTCGATAATGTCTGAGTATCAAACTCTTGAAAATCATATCCTTATAGTTGCTGTCAACGTTACATATGTTGAAAAGGTAAAACCACAACCAGAGTTTGATGAAACAGCAGAAGAGAACGATTTCATTCCTATTTATGATGTAGATCTTCGCGATGAAATAATCTATGATGAAGATAGTGTTGTAATTTTTTTCCTTTTCAACCACGACTATGAAGAAATTTTAACTATTTCCTACGAAATGAGCTACGGAATCGATGAAATTGACGGAATCCCGACCCTGTACATAAGGGCAAAACGCTCAAGCAGTGAAACTCCCGTCTTTGAATTTATGAGTGTTTGTGCTTTTGAAATGACCGATTTTTTTAAAACACCTGAAATTTCAGAAGAAAAAAAATTTAAAGTAATGTTTAAGACAGGTGAAGAAAACGGTGTGGAAATTTATAAACAATGGGAAAGAAACCACTATGAGCCATGGTTTTTTAGATAAAATATCATCACTGCGATATCTATTCATTTTTTTAGTTGGCTCTCAGCTTTATTTTATTTCTGCCAATGCGCAGATAATTAAGGGACGAATAACAGATATAAATGGCAATCCGATTCACAACGCCTCAATTTTTGTAAGAGAATTAAGGTTAGGCGCCGCAGCCAACGATGCAGGATATTACGAGCTGAGAGTTCCTGAAGGAGATTATACTTGCCTTTTCCAGTGTATGGGATACGAAACGGTGACAATGGAAATCACAGTTGGTATAAACGAAACAGTGGAGCGAGATATAGCCATGCGCGAATCGGCTTACGAATTGAGAGAATTAGTTGTTTCCAACAGAACCGAAGATCCGGCTTATGCTATAATGCGCAGAGCTATTGCTATGGCTCCGTATTACATGAATCAGGTGTCGGAATATAAAGCTGAAGCATATTTAAAAGGCTCGTTGCAGATAAACAGAATTTCTGCTTTAGTCAGGCGTTTAGCCAGAGATGAGTTAGAAGAAATGAACATACGGCAGGGAAATACTTATTTGGAAGAATCTTTCAACGAAATAGAGTTCAATGCGCCCAACAGATACAGGCAGCGAGTAATAAGAAGAACCGGCAGTATGCCCGTCAGCGAAGGCAACAATGCTATGGGAATGATAACATCCAGCATGTATGACCCGAACGCTCTGGAACCGATAATTTCTCCGCTTTCAACGAGCGCATTTGCGCACTACCGGTTTCGCTACGAGGGATTTGTTGCTGAAGACAACCGAATCATCAATAAAATAGCAATTATTCCAATACGTAACAGCAAACAATTACTTTCAGGATACGTATATATTGTCGATAATTACTGGAATATCCATAGCGCCGACGTTTCGGGTGAGTTTGTTATGGGGATTACCTTCCGTATGCAGGTCAATTTCGGAGAAGTTAGCGATAACATCTGGCTTCCGGTAAGCTACCGTTTCAACTTTGAGGGGTCAGTTCTGGGCAACAGAGGAGCTTTCGATTATGTTGCGTCGATGAAGTACACTAATATAGTAGAAAATACCTCTATCCGCAAGCCCGACGCGCTGGCGCTTGCCGAGCAACAACGAAGAGAAGCGCAGCAACGAAGAGGAATATCTGTTGCTGAACAGACTACAAATACAGCCGCTACGTCGAGAACAGCAGAGCGAATTGATAATTTGCTGGAAAGAGATAATCTGACGAACCGTCAGGCTTATCAATTAGCGCGACTGATGCAAAGAGAAGCCGAATCAGAAAAAAGAGAAAATCCTTCTTTGGACGTTACGGCTACATATCGCGAAGATTACAGAGTAACTGTTGACAGCGCAGCAAATATACGCGACACAGCATTTTGGGAAATGATGCGTCCGGTGCCCCTAAACATGGAAGAGATTAGAAGCTACCAGGAAAGAGACATCAGATTAGCTGAACAACGGCAACAAAATGATAGCACAGCAAACAATCGCAATAACAGAAATCAAAGCCCATTCATGCGAACAACAAATAGAATTTTTTTCGGACACAATTTCAGACTTGGACAACGAGGCGGAAATATCAGATATCATGGGCTAACGCCCTCACAATTAGGCTTTAATACCGTTGATGGATTTTTTGCCGGGCAGAAATTAACCTACAGTAAGAATTTTCCACAACAAATACGGTTAACTTTAGAGCCGGAAGCTATTTGGGCAATAAATCGAAAGGCAGTTATGTGGAATGTTGACGCATCGCTGACTTATGCTCCCATGAAACGGGGAACCGCTACAATCAGAGTCGGACAAAGAACTAAAGATTTTAACGACTATCGCGGAATACATTACTTCGAAAATACCGTTTCGTCGCTTTTTTTCAAACGAAATTATCTAAAACTTTACGAAGACAATTTTGTTGAAGCACGTAATACCATTGACATTACTAATGGCTTGCAGATGAATGCAGGGGTAAAGTACTCGCGTCGGATTATGCTTGACAACAATAGCAATTATTCGTTTTTTTATGTCAACTCGCGGGATTATACCTCAAACGTGCCGACAAATGCCGAAATGCCTCTTCTAACGCCTGACCATAACAGCGTGGTTTTTGCATTAAGTTTTGACTACACGCCACGACATTATTACAGAATTACAGGCAACAACCAAAAGCGCTATGTAAGTTCAGATTATCCTACCTTCTCTGTAGAATGGCAAAAGGGAGTGAAAAGTTTATTTGACAGCGAAAGCAACTTCGACTATATTTCCATTGGCGTCAGACAAACATTAGTTCCCGGACTTATGCAGTCATTATCATACGCAGTGAACGGAGGAATTTATGTAAACAGCAAAAAAGTATATTTTCCTGATTTCAAGCATTTCACAACAATAGAAATACCTTTTACAATCGGTTCAATAAGATCCAGATCGTTCAACCTTCTTGAGTACTATCGTTACAGTACATCCGAACATTACGTTTCAACGCACCTGTATTATATTACTCCCTTTATGTTTTTGAAATTTTTACCGTTTTTCAGCAATCGAATGTTGTGGCAGGAAGGAGTTCAACTTAACTTTTTGTATACTCCCGAAATAAAGAACTATGTTGAGGCAGGCTACGTTATTGGAATTATGAACGCTTGGGAAACAGGCGTTTTTGTAGGATTCGAAAATTTTAAGTACCGCAGTTTTGGCGCTAAATTGTCGATACCGTTGGGAGGTACACTGTCTCGTCCTTAAATAAGTTTACGCTAAAAAATCAAAAAATCAAAAAAATATTATTAATTTTGCCCGATTTTTTTAAAAATGGAAGATACATACAGACATAAAGGATTGCGCAGGTTATTGGTTGAGGAGATACGCAAAAAGGGCATAAGAGATGAAGCAGTTCTCGCAGCCATAGGAAAAATCCCGCGACACGCATTTATGGATAGCGGATTCATAAATTTTTCTTATAAGGATTCTGCTTTTCCAATAGGAGCGGGGCAAACGATTTCGCAGCCATATACAGTCGCGTTCCAGACGCAATTGCTGGAACTAAAACCGCGCGAGAAAGTTCTGGAAATAGGCACAGGATCGGGCTATCAGGCTGCCGTTTTATTTGAAATGGACGCAAAAGTGTTCACAATAGAACGACAACGTGAACTGCACATCAAGTCACAACAGCTGCTTAATCAGCTTGGCTACAAAATGCAGTTTTTCTACGGCGACGGATATGCCGGACTGCCAACTTATGCGCCTTTCGACAAGATTATTGTCACGGCAGGAGCTGACGGAATACCGGATGCTTTAGTGAAACAACTGAAAACAGGCGGTCGAATGGTAATTCCTGTTGGTGATAGATCTGTGCAGAAGATGATGCTGATAGTGAAAATATCTGAAAACGAAATCGATGTCTCACATCACGGCTCATTTGCATTTGTGCCTTTACTTAAGGGAAAAGTTTAATTTTAAGTTTAATAAAAAAGTATAACGAAAAATAATAAAAAATGAAATTATATAATTTAGTTGTAAATCCATATGAGGTTAATGTGTTCATAATAGCTGCCTCCAACGGACAGTGTGCAATAGTAGACCCAGCTTGTTGTACCCGGGAAGAAAGGGAAATGTTAATAAACTTTATAGACGAAAAGGATCTTCGTCCTGTCTGGCTAATCAACACACACGGTCACTACGATCATGTGATTGGCAATTTATTTGTTTGCGGCACATGGCAGTCAATAAAAAGCGCGGCACATCGCGATGATCTGTTTCTTATGGAGAACGCCTATAACAGAGGCGAGTTGTTTGGCTTTCCGGCAGAGAAACCGCCCAAACCGACGGTTTTTCTGGAAGACAACCAGATCATTGATTTCGGCGATGCGTCAATTCAGGTGCGTCATGTTCCGGGTCATTCGCCCGGAAGTATTGTGCTGTATTCATCCGCACAGAACTGGGTAATTGTGGGCGACGTGCTGTTCAAAGGCAGCATAGGACGAACTGACTTGCCCGGAGCAGATCACGGCGTACTCATCGACGGAATCAAAAACAAACTTTTGACCTTGCCGCCCGAAACAAAAGTATATGCAGGACACGGTCCCGAAACAACAATTGGACAGGAAAAAGCGCACAATCCGTTTTTGAAATAGTGAAAATATTTGCTACCTCGCAAACCCCACTCTAACCTTCACCCCAACTGCCATAACATTCATCTTTTCCTGAAATGGAAACAGTATGCTGTTGGCAGTGAATTTTACGGCGTCGTAGTCAACGTTATTTGCGTAGTTTACGAATGGCGAGCGCTCAAGGTTTTTGGCGGCGTTGTTTAAGCCGTAGTCAAAATATGCGCCCGTGTAGACGTATATATTTTCGTTGATGCGCCACTTAACGCCCGCTTCTAACGAGAGCATCACAGAGACGCCATAGTTGAGAGACCCTTCCGTTTTGTCAAATGCGAAATTATCGCCGAAGCCAACAAACGAGGGACCTTTCAGCCTTGCGCCGCCTATTTCATAATAATCTGCTTCATTGTCTAACCTTGCGCCGTTGGAACGGTATTTTGCGTTGAGCGGAACGCCAAACTTGAAGCCGCCCATAACATAATAACGGTCAAATTCATGCTGTCCCATAACGGGAATATTCAATAGCGTCATGCGTTGTGTTTCCTCGTATCCGCGAACAGTGGAATGTAAATCGAAAAAATCTCTGTCGCTGTCCAATAAACCGGCGTTAATTGTTGTTTCGCCGTTGAGCGAGGTTTTTGCGCCGTAGAAACCAAAGCCAAAGCCTGTGTGGATACCCCACTGCGAGCGGCTAACTGTGCCTGTTTCTACTGCGCTGGCGTTGCGAAAAATCAGCGTATAGCCCACGCCGAAATCAACGCCCGCGCCGCCGCTTTGAGCGCCTATGGGCAGATTATAACGCATAGCGCCCATGCCGCCGCCTATGTGAGCAGAATACTCGTGAACGACCTCCTGCATTGTTTGCGCTGTTTGCGCTGATATATACATGCTGCAAACGGCAGCCATTGTTACTGATATGATTAACTTTTTCATCATTTTCAATTATCAATTATCAATTATCAATTATTTATAACCGTCCTCATTTCCCCCTGCACCGTCCGTATCACATACACCCCCGCAGGCAAGTTCAGCGTAAGCGTTACCGGCTCGCCTGTTGCTATTGTTGAATAGACGCGCAAACCGGACGTATTGAACACCTCTATCAGACTGCCCGTTTCAACGCCTTCGAGGGTGAGCGCCGAGCCTGTTTGCAGAGGGTTGGGATAGGCTAACAGCGATGACTTGGTAGTCAGGTCGTCATCTAACTGCTTGTTGGTAGAGAACTGTATACCGTTGGCGGTCTGTATCTCGAAATAGTACCACACGTCGTCGGCTTGCGTTTTCAGGGCGTTGCGTCCTCCGGGAGCGTGGTAGGCAGAGCCGTTGCCTAACCTGTTGCGCTCGCCGTCGGGCAAAATTTCCCACCATGTACATGCGCTGTTTAAGTCGGCAGGCAAATTGATGCCGCTGCGTTCAAGTTCAACGATGTTGAGCATTAGGGTATTGCCCCATTTGACAAGAGCATATTTATCGAATGGCAACGCCGCCCGAAACTCTACCGTAATCTCTGCGTCTGCATGCAAATTCGACAGGGTGTAGACCGAGCCTGCATGGTTGGCTACTGTGGAGCCGTTGTGCTTCCATTCGATTATGCGGTTGTCGGAAGCGGAGGTTGCCGTGAAGATAATGTCGCTGCCTTCTTTTATATCGTCGCCATCGGCTATGGGTACGCCGTCTACGGTTGCAAGTATTTCGCCGCTGCCGTTGCCTGCTGCGCTGAAGGCAACATTGTAGGTATTCAGCGTGAAGTTGGCTGTTAGCGTTACCGCGTCGGCGGGCATTTCAAACGTTGCGTCGGTTTCGGTTGCGTCTGAAAGGGTAACATCGCCGCTGTTTACCGTCCAGCCGGCGAATGTATATCCGCTGTTAGCGTTTGCGGCGAGGGTTACAGTGGCGCCTGCAAACGTTTCAGAAGGGTCGGCAGTAGCAGTTCCCGCTTCAACGGGATTGACAACGACGGTTACAGTCGCTGATTCCATATATTTAACGGTTTGAGAAAATGCTGAATGAATATCGGCGCCCAATTCGTTAGCTCTGTATGCCAGCGCTTTATAAAAATACGTTTTGCCCGGCTCCAAAGAAACATCGGTAAAGAGCAATCCTTCTTCAATGCTGCCAATTACCCCGTATACGCCTGTTTCCGTTTGCGAGCGGTATATTTTATAACCTGCGGCATTGGGAACAGCAGCATTTACGCTTACTACCGCTTGCCCTCTTGATTCGCCTGCGGCTACGGTAATAGTCGGAGCGGCTGGGGTGGATACCAACGAATAGGTTGCATTTGCTATCTGCGCCGAACCCAAACTTCTTGCAAGCATATTGCCTAAATAGTCTGCTGCGTATGCCACCACGTAATAATAGTATGTCTGCCCAGGTCTGGGACCAACGTAATTATTTTCACTTGTGCGGTAATATAAATCATCTATTTCCGTCGTCGTAAACCTGTCTGTACGCCCTTCATCTGACACGTTAAAATAACCATCATCTTTTTGTGTTACATTTACATATTGGTAAACTCTAATTTCCGATTCTGCCCCTATGGTATTTATGTAATAACCGCCGTCTGCGTTCCAATCGTAAATTGTATTTCTAATAGTTCTGAATACCCTGTAGTAAGATGCTTCGGGTACGGCAGACCATGATATTTTTATACCGCCGTCGGTTTGTGACGCGCTAACCGTCTGAACTACCGGAAGCTGGCTGATAACAGAAATAGTGACAGCGCTGCTCATCTCGTTTTCAAAATATGCTTTTATCCGATAAGCGTCGGTAAAGCCCAATTCTGCCGCCGGCAGCGTAGTGGAATAAGTTTCCGCGTCAAATGTTTCAAACAACTCCCATTCGCCATTCTGGTTTCTCTTATCAACGATATAACCTTCCGCTCCGACCACTTTGTGCCATTCTACATAGCGACTGCCGTCCGACCTCTGATAGTCATTACGGAATGTAACGTTTCTGAAACTTGTATTGACGGTAGCGGTTTCAGTGATGCTGCCTTCATTGTTCAAATATGAAAGCACCGCCTCTACTCTGTACATATAAGATGTATTCTCTCTTACGTCTTCATCGGTAAACGTCTGAATGTTTCCACCATGTATTGTATGAATCAACTCGTAATTGCTAAAACCGTTATATTCTCCGTTCCTAATCTCATCATATACAGAGGAGGCGTTAATTCTGTAAATTTTGTATCCTGTTGCGCCTTCGACTATGTTCCATGTAAGTTCGACGTTTTTGCCATCTGCGAAATTATGTTTTAAATTCAACGCATTGCCGTTAGTCACATATTCCCTGTATATATATCCGCCGTATAGTATTTCATCTGTCTTTGTGTTATAATAATACGGTCTAATTCTGTATGTATATTTTGTATTTGCTTTTAGTCCCACGTCTAAATAAGTATCTTCCGTTGTATTTGCAAGTCTTTGATAGTCTTCTTCGCCGTCGGTCAGCCGCCAAATATTATATCCTGTAGCGTTGTTCGAGCCCCAATACAGGCGTATATTGTCGGGCTTCACGGTAGCGGACAGGGCACTCAATGCAGGAGCCGGCACAGTAAACGAGAGCGTGTTGGAATAATCGCTTTCTCGGGCGTTGTTTTCCACTGGCATATTTGGGTCGTATATCTGCAGTCTGGCATAATACGTCGCTCCCGGAGTATAACTCGAATAACTGCGGTATAAATCATTTCCGATGGTGTAATAAACAGTGGATAAGTTATCTTCGAAGTCGGCTGTTTCACTGACATACATTCGCAGTTCGCCGGCTTCGGGGATTTTGCCGTCAAAATCGAAATAAAACCCTATATTTGCTTCACCTTCTCTCTGGTAGCCTGTAATTCTAAAATTTTCGGGCGTTTCTGCTTTAGTGGGCGGCGTATTGGGTATTTCTGGCTTTTTCACGTTTTCGTTGTCATTGTTAAGCCACACATAGCCGAAATCGCTGAATTCGTCTGTAACGTCTTCGTCGTCGAAAAATCGAGGCGTCATCTCAATTTCGGGATCCGGCAGGCTGTTTGTTGTATTTGTCAGATAATAATAGCCGCCATTGATTTTGATGTTTCCTCCGCTACCTGATTGACCGCTACCTATTGCCGCGGCGACACCGCCGCCTGTTTCCGTAACGACATCGCCGCCTGTGGCTATAACAGTTCCGCCATTGATTTCGATGTTTCCGCCGTCGCCGCCTAATCCGCCGCCTATTCCTGCTGCGCCGTCGCCGCCTGTTGCTGTAACTATACCGCCATTGATGGTTATGTTACCTCCGTCGCCACCATATCCGCCGCCTATTCCCGCACCGTATAATCCGCCACTTATTGTAGTGCCTTCTTCGCATGTGGCTGTAACTGTACCGCCATTGATGATGATGTTTCCGCCGGAGCTTCCATATCCTCCGCCTATTGCCGCAGCACGATGTCTTGACAGGGCTGTTATCGTTCCTCTTTCTATAATAAGCGTTCCTTCAGAAGTGTCTATTGCCGCTCCATTACCTTGCGTAACATCGCTTGTTGTATTGCTCGTAACTGTAATACTTCCGCCGCCCTGTGCTCCGTCTATAATCGTCAGTGTTACTCCAGCGGCTATTTTTATACCATAGGCAGTATTTCCACTATTATTGGTAATCGTCAGCGACTTTCCGTTAAGGTTGAGCGTCAGGTCTCGCTCAATCGTAAGATGATGATTCCAACTACCGAACAAACTTGCTATACCGTTTGCAAGCAAAATAATATCACCGCTACCGGTCGCTGCGGCGGCATCAACCAATTCTTGCCAGTTCCACACTTCCTGCACTGTCTGGGCGTTTGCAGCGATGTTCATGGTTGCAGTCAGAACCATGATTTTAGCAAGATTAGCAAGATATACTTGATTTCTTGCGCTATAGCGTTTAGCTATGTTTTTAAGATATTTAAATAATGTATTCATTTGTATTTATTTATTTGTATTTAAGGTATTTAAGGTTTATAGTTATATTTTTAATATAATGTATTTCGGGTTGGCTGTACGCAGGAACGCAGAGGGGCAATAAAAAAAACGCCGCATGGTGCAAAAACCGAAACGGCGTTTAAAAAATTGAAAATGAATACAAATGATAAGGCGTAACAATCAGGCATAAAGGATTTTACCCCCCACCCCCCCATAAAAATCTGATATAGAGAGGGTTAAGCCTTGTGTGGCTACATTTGTATTTAAAAGCTCTAATTTTTCCATTTTTGATAAATGATTAAAAAATCTGTAACAAAAAACGTGGCAAAAGTAATAAAATTTTATAAAATTTTATAATTTATAAAAATTTTTTAAAAAAAATATACTTATTTTGATTTTCGGTAGAAAATTTGATAGTGTCCTTTTATAAAAAGTCGAACAAAAAAATGCAAAAAAAATCACTTTTTTTTGTGTCTACAAAAAAAAGATTTACCTTTGCGGTGTTGATTATATAAAGATATTTTTGCGGCATGCCACAAATATACAGATATTTAGGATTAGTGTTTTACTTTTTGTCTAACGAACATTTGCCTGCGCATGTTCATGTTTCCGATGAAAGTAAATCAAGAGAATGTATTTTTGATTTGATTATTGAAAATTCGGTACTTGTCGAAATCAGAATGAGAACGGACACAAAGCCGCCGCTCAAGCCGGAAGATATAAGCAAGGCAAAAGCATTTATCAATGTGTATTATCCGCAAATAGTGAAAAAGTGGTTTCAGTACTTCATTTGCGGCGAAAAACTAAAACCTGTTACGATAAGAAAAAAAATATCAGGCGATATTGAAATTGACGATACAATCAACCACATGGAAGAACTAAAAAAGAAGTTCCACCCCACGCCCCCCACGCCCAAAAAACAACCGAAAAAAAATAAGAAATAACTATGGAAGCCGAAAACAAAAAAGCATATATAAACATCATCAAAGCCAAATATATAGACGGCTACAACGTAGAATTACAATTTGACGACAATACAGTACGTCGGATTGATTTTGGATTTTTTTTGAAAAATCGTCCGCACCCGCAGCATAATAAATACAGGGAATTACGTAATTTCAAAAAATTCAAAATTGACGGAGGAAATATCGTCTGGGGTAAAAATTGGGATATGTGTTTCAACCCCCGAAAACTATATGAAGGGGAAAACCCATGAGACTATGCAACAAACTACACCGCCATTTCCAAAACCTCTTCAATCCTCTTTTCGTCAAGCGGAAAATAATGCCCTATTTGGCGTGTTCCGTTTTTTGTAGCCCTTGCCGCCATATCCCGAAAATGCTCCCTGCCTAACAATAAACACAGACAACACAACATTTAGCGCTGTCGTCAAAACTACGACTAACTCTTTATTATTTACCCTTTTTTTCATACAAATATATACGTAAAAAACAGAAAAAGGTTACAAAAAAACGAGAAAAATTAATGTTTGTTCACATCGGATCTACGTCTGCAACAACAAACAGCGATTTATAATTTGGCGATTGCCTAATATTGTTGATCGCTTCTGCAAGCAGTTCCTTTGCTTTTGGCGCCGACGCCCGTTTTTCTATTTTTAACCATATATTTTCGAGATGATAATTATTTATTTTCGAGATAAATGGCGTTTGAGGTCCTAATATGCGCTGTCCGAAAATTTTTTCCAAATATTCCGAAAGTTCTTTTGCAGCCAACTGAACTGTATATTTGCTTTTGTGTTTCAAAGTCAGGCGTATCATTCGATAGAACGGCGGGTATCTGAATTTTTCGCGTTCGGCGAGTTGTGATTCATACATGCCTGCGTAATCGTTGGCAATGGCGTATTGCAGTATTTCGTGTTGCGGTTTTGAAGCCTGAATAAGCGCCTGTCCGCGTTTGCCTGCACGCCCCGCTCGTCCGCTGACCTGCGTAATCAACTGATAACTGCGTTCATGAGCGCGAAAATCGGGAAAACTTAACAGATTATCGGCGTTTAAAACGACCGCAAGTCGCACATTTTCAAAATCCAAACCTTTGGTAACCATTTGAGTGCCTACTAAAATATCTGTTTTTCCTTCTTCAAAGGCGGCAATTATTTTTTCGTAATTGCTGCGCGTTCGCGAACTGTCCAAGTCGAGACGCGCAATACGCGCATGTGGAAAGAAAATTTGCAGTTCGTCCTCTATTTTTTCGGTGCCGAAGCCTATTTCGCCTACGTTTAAACTGCCGCAATCCGTACATTGGCGCATGTTTTCTGCGCTGTATCCGCAATAGTGGCACACTAAACGGTCAGGAAACTTGTGATAGGTAAGGCACACGTCGCAATGTTCGCAGCGGGGAATGTGTTCGCACACGCGACATTGCACGTATGGGGCAAATCCGCGGCGGTTTTGAAACAGAATTGCCTGTTTTCCCTCTTTCAGCGTTTCTTCAATAGCCGTCAGCGTTTCGGGGTGGAAATGCGATTGCATTTTTTTCTGTTTTCGCGCAATAGAAGTATCAAGGATTTGTACTTCAGGCAGTTCCATCTCGGCGTGGCGATGCGTCAGTTCCACAAGCGCATATTTGCTCTGTCGGGCGTTGTAATAACTCTCTATGGCTGGCGTAGCCGTTCCCAGAAGGGTTTTAGCGCCGTGCAAGGAAGCAAGCACAATGGCTGCATCGCGGGCATGATAACGAGGCGAAGGATCGTATTGCTTGTAAGTGTTTTCGTGTTCCTCGTCAATAATCACCAATCCGAGATTGTCAAAAGGCAGGAAAATACTTGAACGCACTCCGAGAACAACGCTGTAGCCGTCAGGCTTGCCGATATTGTACCACACTTCTACGCGCTCGGAATCGGTAAATTTTGAGTGATAAATTCCAACTTTGTCGCCAAACACGGTTTTCAGACGATTTATGATTTGCGCCGTAAGCGCTATTTCGGGCAACAGGTACAATACCTGCTTGCCTTGTCGGATTTGTTCGTCAATCAGATGGATATAAATTTCGGTTTTTCCGCTTGACGTAACCCCATGCAGCAATACAACGTCTTTCGAGGTAAACGCCTCGCGTATCTGTTCAAATGCAATTTGCTGATAATGATTTAGTTTTGACAACTGACAACTGACAACTGACAACTGACAACTAATACGCGATACTTCTTTTGAGCAGGTTTCCAATATTTTTTTGCGTACAAGAGCGTTGAGGGCTTCCGCTTGTGCGTCGCCTTCTTTTAACAACTCCTTTTTAGTCGGCTCGCTATGTGGTCGTCCCGAAAATGCGCCCGACAAACGTATAAAGTTCATCAGCAATTCCAACTGTTTCGGGGCTTTCCTCAATGCGTCGAAGGTTTTTTTCAATATTTCTTCGCTATTCATTTCAGGATGAAGACGCACGTAGGTCTCATGCTTTGGTTTATAACGGCTTGCAATAATTTCCTCTACTGTTTTGCCTTCTAATTTAAAACCCGATGGTATTGCAGCCTTCATCACCTCGCCGGCGGTACACATGTAATATGCGGCTATCCATTGCCAAAGCCTTATTTGCAGGTCATTAACTATAGGACGCTCGTCGAGTATCGTCACAATTTCCTTGACGGGATAGGTCGTATCGCGTTGTTGATGAACGTCTAACACAATAGCCGAATAAAACTTTCGGGCGCCGAAAGGCACAATCACGCGCACCCCTCTCCGTATCTGCGAAGACAGGTCGTCAGGCACAGAATAGGTAAAGCTTTGCGGAAGCGGCAAGGGCAATATGACGTCAATGAAAGACAAGAAAATCAGACTACGATTTTAGTACTCGTCTTCGTTGAAAAAGAAGTCGTCTTTACTTGGATAGTCGGGCCAAATATCTTCTATGTTTTCGTATATTTCGCCTTCGTCCTCTATTTCATTCAAATTTTCGATAACTTCCATGGGCGACCCCGACCTTACGGCAAAGTCAATTAACTCGTCTTTGGTTGCGGGCCAAGGCGCATCTTCAAGTTTTGAAGCTAACTCTAAAGTCCAATACATATACTAACTGTTTAATAATTAAACGAATAAATTTTATTTTTCGGAGTGCAAAATTAGTAAAAATTTTAATAAACAACAACTGAAAGACATTTTTTTTACATTCTTAAATTTTCAACTTTCAATTACCCGCTCTTCACCACTTCCGCCGGATTTTCTACACTCGCCCTGTAAACCCGCCACCCCACGCAAAGCGCTATTACCAACGCCAACACGCCAATAATCGCCAAATATATCCAAGCGGGAATATTTGTACGTATCGCGTAGTTTTCCAACCAGCGTTGCATGATAAAATATCCTGCCGTAAAAGCAATAACAGCGCCGACGAACAGCAACAGAAAATATTCTTTTGCAAACATGGCAAGAATATCGCCTGCGGTTGCGCCGTTGATTTTGCGAATAGCGATTTCTTTGCGGCGTTCTTCGCAAGTTAGCGAAACAAGGGAAACAAAACCGAAAACGCAAATCAGTATGCAAATGCCCGAAACAACCGACAATAATTTCATAAGAGCATTTTCGGATTTCAGAAATTTATCGTATTCTTCTTCAGTATTATATAATTCTAAATATCTTGAAATATTGGGATATTCATCTTCTACCAACCGAATAATTTTTTCCCTGCATGATTCCCACATACCTTCGTGGTACTTAAACATGATGGAACGATTCAGTATTATCCGAAATAACACTGTTTCAGAATCAATAACGGTTTCCGTTGGCGGCGGCGGGGGCGGCGGTATGTATTTTGTATAAAAAGCCGGTTTTGCAGGCATGGTAGGCGCAGTATTGTAAACATTTTTGATGACGCCTTTTACCGTATAATTTTCGAAATATTTTCCCACAGGGTCGTGCCAGCCGAACGCTTTAACAGCGCTTTCGTTGAGCAAAACCATTGATTGCGGATCGGCATCAGTAAGCATTTCACCTGACAACAACTGAAAGTCGTAAAAATCAATGATTTCAGGCGAGACCCTATATTCCCACATTTGTATATCTTCTGCTTCAACAGGTTTATCGTCCCATGAAAGAATCTGCAAATCAGGAATGAAACGTTCAGGAATTAAATTAAACATGCCGCCATCTGAATATACTATCTCCACAACTTCCATAATTTCAGGAATTTGCCTTAGTTGATTTACCAATGCTTCGGTACCAAATCTATCCATCACTATCATTGAGCCTCTGTTGCTATATGAAAAGCCCAACTCGCCCGAATTATGCAAAAAATACATTTGTTTCAGAATAACGATGGTACAAAAAGCAATTCCAATGCTGATGACCAATTGAACAACCACCGAAATTTTTCGGAACGTTTTTTTATTGCTACGGCTAATAGAAACATTCAGCGTCCTCATACGAAAAACGACTAATATCGCCCAAAACACAAATAGAGAAACTAAAATTATCCCCCCGAAATACAAAAGCGATTCGCGATAAATGGCGGACAAGTCCATTTGAATATCCGACATGGTCAGAAAAGTGTTGTGTGCCAATTGTGTAAGCATATTTCCCAATATAACGGCAAACAACAACGTTAACAAAATTTCAATAGACAACATTGCAAGCAACGACCGCCCCGAAGCGCCGCACACCATGCGCAACGCCAATTCCTTTTGCCGAATCCTGAAACGGCTCATAAACAGGGTAAGATAATTGAACAAAGCACACACAATGACTAATAAGCCGCTTATGGCAAAAATCAAAATATACTGAAACTTAACCTCTCGTACTATATCAGGGTCGAGATAACGCATTTTGGGCAGAGGCATGATTGTCATTTTGCTAATATTGCCAAGAACCTCGCCGGTTTCGTGTTCATACAGTTTCTTTTTAAAGGCTTCAATGTTTATGCCTGGAAACAGTTCTATTACAGTATATTGAGGGTTACTCCAACTTCTACCGATAAAATCGAAATCAAAATTACTTCTGCCCGACATTCCCGAAACGACTGCACAAATTTCAAATCTGTTGTTATATATATTGCTAACTGTTTTACCAATCGGATTTTCATTACCAAACAGTTGTCGGGCTTTTTCATCTGTGACGGCAAGCGTATTACTGCCGCGAACCAAAAATTCCATACTGCCTTCCACAATCTTCACGTCAAACATCTTCAATAAAGACGAATCGCCCCCGATAATCGTTACGGGAACTTCTACGTCTTCCACTATAAACGAATTTTTCGTGTAAGTAAATGTAGCCGCGTTCTCTATTTCAGGAAATGTTTCTGTGAGATGAGCCGCCATCGAAGCGGGAGTCAACCTGCTGTAACCTGTTTGACTGCGTATATCCGGTCTATAAACCACGTACATTTGCCCGGCGTTTTTGTGGAAACCATCGAAAGTCATTTCGTAGCGAATCCACAAGGCAGAAAAAGCAAAACAGACAAACCCTACAGCCAGCCCGATGATGCTGATGATGTTCTGGGTCTTGTACTTCCGCAGATTGCGGAATGCAATTTTTAGATTGTGTTTAAACATGATTATTGAATTTTATTTTTTGCACACAGATTTTGCTAACGACTAACGATTAATTCCTCTATCCAATACTTTTTCTTCCCGATAAAAACCACCGCCAGATACTGCACATCATCTCTGTCTTTGAACAGATTAGAGGTCATATATCGTTG